>OKRV01002497.1_pt1 | contig 9677 bp, 9 predicted proteins | sample 1601201 | NCBI WGS metagenome assembly OKRV01 (sample SAMEA3541540, study PRJEB24748) | human gut metagenome | biome: human gut; feature: human-associated habitat; material: faeces | place: China | collected 2012 | reverse complement strand
AGTCGCATTTTGCTCCGCAAAACAAGGAGGATTAAAATGCTTCCACAAGCGTTTTTAAACAGAATGGAATCAATGCTCGGAAATGAATATCCGGCATTTTTAGAAAGTTATGACAAGGATAAATATCAGGCATTACGGTTAAATAGTATCAAGGGAGATACTGCGCAGATGAAGGAAAAAGTACCTTTTTCCCTGCAGCCGGTAGCTTGGGCGAAAGATGGATTTTACTATGAAAAAGATGACACTCCGGGTAGGCATCCGCTTCATGAGGCGGGCGTGTATTATATCCAGGAGCCGAGTGCCATGGCGCCGGTTTCCTATCTGATGGAAGATTATGATGTGGTGCAAAAAGAAGCGGCAGACTGTCAGGAACGGATCTTAGATTTGTGCGCGGCTCCTGGCGGAAAAAGCACACAGATCGCGGCAAGAATGCATGAAATGTACACATCAGGGAAGTGGAAGGAGCAGGGACTTCTCATCTGCAATGAAATCCATCCGGCACGCGCGAAGATTTTATCTGAGAACGTGGAGCGGATGGGGATTGCAAATGCAATGGTGACGAACGAGACGCCGCAGCGTTTAGCGGAGGTGTTCGAGGATTATTTTACCCGTATTCTGGTGGATGCGCCGTGTTCCGGGGAAGGCATGTTCCGCAAAAATGAGGCGGCATGTGAAGAGTGGAACCCTGAGAATGTCCGCCTTTGTGCCGAAAGGCAGGATGGAATTTTAGACTGTGCGGCTTCCATGCTTGCACCGGGCGGCAGGATCGTGTATTCGACCTGTACCTTTGCGCCTGCGGAGAATGAGGGCAGTATGACACGCTTTTTGCTGCGTCACCCGGAGTTTCATATCGTGGAAGTGAAAAAGGCAGAGGGTATGTCGGCAGGAGTACCGGAATGGGCTTATTTCGGGGAAAAAATGGGACAGGTATTGCCTGAGATTGCACAGACGATCCGTCTCTGGCCACAGCATCTGAAAGGAGAGGGCCACTATCTGGCTGTCCTTGAAAAAGAGGGAACACTAAGACAGGGTTATTGCCGGAATGGGGAAGAAAAAGGAATCCCTGCAAAAGATCTGAAAGTACCGGGCAAAGGAATCGTGGAATTTCTGGATTTTGCGAAAGATACATTCGATCCACAGACATTAGCCGGACTGGAGAAAAATGGTACATATCTGAAATTTGGAGATCAGCTTTACCTTGCACCGAAAGGTATGCCTTCTGTAAAAGGTCTTAAAGTCCTGCGACCGGGACTGCATCTTGGAACGGTAAAAAAGAACCGCATGGAGCCGTCACATGCGCTTGCACTGGCACTAAAAAAAGAACAGGTGCGCTATACGGCAGATCTGGCTTCGGACGGAGAGGTGATTCGTGGTTATTTAAATGGCGGAACTTTTTCTTATGAGGGAGAAAAGGGATGGTATCTGATCATGGCAGACGGATTTAGCAGCGGCTGGGGAAAACTGGCGGGTGGAATCATGAAAAACCACTATCCGAAAGGACTTCGAAAAATGTGGTAGTGTGAAAATGAGATTTTTGTCGGGGCAGAATGCCATTGTGCAGGGTGGAACGCTGATCGTACTGCTTATGGATCAAAAATCAATGAAATGGCATTATGGCGAGAAATATTAAATGTAATCATTACAATTACATCGGCTTTCTGATATGATTACTGCCAGAGAGAGGTGTTTAAGCAGTTTCAATAAAGAAAAAAATAATGCAGAGATGTATATTCATTTACGGATACACATCTCTGCATTTTGTTTACGATTATAGCTATGCCTGCGCAGGATACAATCTATGATTCTGAACTTTGACTTGCAATTCTAAAAAGAATCCACTATCAGATTTTACCCATCAGGCACGTTCCTTCGCACCTGATTTTACTGTGAAAAATCCAAACTGCGCCGCAATCTTTTTCGCATAAGTCAGTGCAAAGAACAGGATAAAGCTGTCAATTGGCAGCATGATCATGTTTTTGATGACACGCGGGCCAAGCAGTGCGATAAAGCCTTTTCCGTAGAGCATGGAGATCCAGAGCGTATTCAGACCGCAGTTGATGACCAGCTTTACAAAAAACTCGGCGATCACGATACGCTTGATTGAGACCGGACGGCGATAGAGCAGGGTGCCGTAAATCAGACCGGAAAGCATGGCATTAAAGGTAAATCCAAAGAAAAATGGACCATCCGGCTTTAAGACATACTTTAAAAGATCGAGCGCACCGCCGAACAGGCATCCGACCGCCGGACCGAATAAAAATTCAACGATGCGGTTTGGCAGCCCGGAAAAGCCGATCTTGATGTAAGGACCGAGCTGGATGCTTGCGACCATACTTAAGACGATGGCGAGTGCAGCTAAGAGTCCGCAGAGCACGACCGTCTTTGTGTGGCACAGTTCCTGAAGTGATTGTTGATACAGTTCCTTTAATTTTTTCATAAAAAAAGCCTCCTTCCTTAGCAGTTTCCTAAAACCACATAGAGGAGACATAAATACCTTTATGCAGCAGCGGGATGCGAATTCTGTACCGCAAACAAAAGCAGCGCCTTTGTTTTTCGTCCGTGTGACAACTCCCTGTTCACATGGCACTTAACGCACAGAGTTCTACTCTGCTAATATGAAATATTAGTTTTGATAAGTTTTGTTATAGCATACTGATAAGGCTTTGTAAAGAAGAACTTATATTTTGTGGTGTATTTTTAAATATTTCTGATAAAACAGATTCCTGTAAAGGCTGATGACGGATCAGGATTTCAGTGTTAGAATAAAAGGTATCATGAGCGTAAGCAAACGGCGAATTGGATCATGTGACGATTTTGCACATGATATGAATGAAAATAATGTGGGAGGAAGCATATGAAGCTGACCGGTATCCATATAAAAAATTTTAAAGCGATCCACGAGATGAAAATTGACAGCATCGAAAATGCATTGATTCTGGTAGGACAGAACAATACCGGAAAGACAACGATCTTAGAGGCAATCCGTGCGTCTTTTGGAGATTATCATATTTCTGCGGAAGATTTTGACGGTGACTGTGCCAACATTGAGATGGATCTGTCATTAGAATTTTCCATTGAAGATTTAAAATGGCTGCATCAGAACGGGGTGGTCAGCCAGTATAAAAGATATGAGACGTGGCTTGAGGATTTCTGTAAAAAGCTGCCATCATTTTCCGTGAACGAAGGAGAGTCAGGCGGTGTACTGCAGTTTACCTTTATCGCACACCGGGATGGCTGGGTGCGCTATCAGGATGGGGAGCACAAAAATAATTCCTGTATCCCGCAGGTGTTTCCGAAGATCTACTATCTGGATGCGGAGCGTGATCTAAACCAGCTGCAGGGCGACCTTTTAATGCTGCAGGAGGATGAACTGTTAAAACGGATGCGTGCGGACACCTGTATGTTCAATCAGGCAAAAAAATGCGGGCACTGCTTTTCGTGTATCGGTCTGATCGAGAAGAAAACACCGGCAGAGCTGGATGCATTTGAGACAGCGAAACTTTTGGACTACAAGTTATACCAGTTAAATCTGGACGAGTTTGCGAGAAAAGTAAATCAGAATTATAAAAAGAACGGCGGACAGGATGAGATTTTATATTCGATGAACCGGGATGTGGAGCGGATGTTAAAAGTTACGACCGAGATCCACAATCCGGCGCAGAACCTGACCAGACCGGTGGCAAAGATGGGAAAAGGCATGCGCAGTATTTACATGTTGTCGCTGCTTGAAACATATACGGGAACGGAAAGTCGGATTCCGAGCATTCTTATGATCGAGGATCCGGAGATATTTCTGCATCCGAAATTACAGAAAGTTTCCGGGGAGATTTTATACCGCCTGTCCAGAAAGAACCAGGTGATCTTTTCCACGCACTCGCCAAATCTATTGGCGAACTTTAACAGCAGGCAGATCAGACAGATTGTTTTAGACGGCGAAGGATATTCGAAGATGTGTGAAAAGACGGATGTGAGTGCGATCCTTGAAGATCTCGGTTACACAGCAAGTGATCTGATGAATGTGAACTTTGTATTTATTGTGGAGGGGAAACAGGACAAGAGCCGCCTGCCGCTTCTGATCCGGAAATATTATTCGGAGACTTACGATGAGAGTGGAAAACTCTCAAGAATTGCGATCATCACGACAAACAGCTGTACCAACATCAAGACTTACGCAAACCTGAAATATATGAACCAGATCTACCTGCGGGATCAGTTTCTGATGATACGCGACGGGGATGGAAAAGACCGTATGGAATTAGGGCGGCAGCTCTGTCGTTACTATGAGCAGCGGAATTTGGAGGATGTTGACACTCTGCCAAAGGTCCGGCCGGAAAATGTCCTGATTTTAAAATACTACTCATTTGAAAACTATTTTTTCAACCCCAAAGTGATGACCGAACTTGGTGTGGTCGAATCTGAGGAGACATTTTATGAGACGCTGTTTGAAAAATGGAAGGAGTATTTACACCGTCTTAGCAGCGGGAAACATCTGACGGAGGTGCTTGGATTTGAGATGCAGAGCATTTCTGATATCAAAGCACATATGGAAGAAATAAAAATCTATTTGCGTGGACACAATCTGTATGATATTTTTTATGGAAGATACAAAGATCAGGAAGAGGAACTCTTAAAACGCTATATCGATCTTGCACCGCGGGAAGATTTTTCCGATATTTTAGATGCAATCGATCATTTTATTTATTTTGAGAGCAGAAAACGAGAAAGGGATACAAAGTGAAATGAAACGAAATGGTGCAAATCTGACAGAAGGAAAGCCGGTCAAACTGATCCTGCAGTTTGCAATCCCGGTATTTTTGGGAAATCTGTTCCAGCTTTTTTATGGGCTGATTGACACAAAGATTGTAGGCAGTACCCTTGGTGAGGGAGCGCTTGCGGCAGTCGGTTCCGTCTCGATCCTTTATAATCTGCTGACGGGATTTTTTAACGGTTTAACGCTTGGTTTTTCGGTCGTGACGGCAAGATATTTTGGGGCAGGGGACACGGAAAAATTAAAAAAGAGTGTTGCGGGAACGATTCTTTTAGGATTTGTGACGGCGGCGATACTGGTGACCGGCGTATTTGTATTTTTACGTCCACTCCTTAGCATCATGCATGTGCCGGCAGAACAGAAAGAGATGGCATATACCTATATCAGCATCCTGGTGCTTGGGATGTTTGTGACACTTGCCTATAATATGTGTGCAAATGTATTGCGTGCGATCGGAGATTCCATGACACCGCTTATTTTTCTGATCCTTGCGGCGGTGTTAAATGTCATTCTGGACTATGTCTGTATTCTGGTATTTTCCATGGGTGTTGGCGGAGCCGCAGCGGCAACTGTGATCTCACAGGTGGTATCCGTGGTGCTCTGTGTGATCCATATCAAAAGACATTTCCCGATCCTTCAGGTGGAACGCAGACATTTTAAACTGGAAAAATCAGAAGTGCGTACGATGTTGTCCGGCGGGCTTTCCATGGGAATGATGTCAAGTCTTGTAAATCTTGGTACACTGATCTTACAGACCGGAATCAATACACTTGGAACTTCCGTGATCGTGGCACATACTGCAGCACGAAAGGTTTTTGAAATATGGGGACTGCCGGTCACGGTGCTGGGAGCGACCATGGCAACCTACAGCGGACAGAATTATGGCGCTGGTAAATATGACAGGATTACTTCCGGCTTAAAGGCGGCGCTGATGCTTGGCTGTGGCTGGGCGGTGATGGTCATGATCATGGCATATACGATTTCTACCTGTCTGGTTGGCTTTATAGCGAGTACGCAAAATGCAGAAATTCTATACTGGGGAACAACGTATCTGCGGGTTGATATGTTGTTTGAGATGGTCTGTGTGTGGATCGTGATCCTGCGCAACACGATGCAGGGAGTCGGAGATTATAAGACACCGATCTTTTCCAGCTTTCTGGAACTGGCATGTAAGATCGTGTTCACGGCGGTATTCGTCCGGTATTTCGGTTACTGGGGTGTCATCTGGACAGAGCCGGTTACATGGATCATTATGGTGATACCGTTAATTGTCATGCTGAAAAAAAATCCTGTATTTCACCAAAAGAAGACAGCTTAGAAAACATCAGTAGAATCGAAAAAACAGCAATTCGCATGGGAATATATCTCAGCAGCAAGTTGCTCAGAAACGAGGAATATTATGAAAAAACAAGTGAACTATATAGAGATTGCGAAAGAAACCGTGATACTGACGGCAGCGGTGGCAGTCATTGCGGCTGCAGTGTATTTCTTTTTGGTGCCAAGCCATGCGTCAGTCAGCAGTATTTCCGGTCTTGGAATCGTGCTTTCTAATTTTATTCCACTGCCGTTATCGGCAATCACCATGATTTTAAATGTAGTGCTTTTGATCATCGGATTTTTTACCTGTGGAAGGGAATTTGGGGTAAAGACCGTTTATACCAGCATTATGCTCCCCGTGTTTTTAGGGATATTTGAAATGGTTTTCCCGAATCTTGGATCACTGACGGACAGCCAGGAGTTAGATGTGCTGTGTTATATTTTAGTGGTCAGTGTAGGACTCAGTATTTTATTTAACCGCAATGCATCCTCCGGCGGACTTGATATCGTTGCGAAGATCATGAATAAATATCTGCATATGGATCTTGGGCGTGCAATGTCCTTATCGGGGATGTGTGTTGCACTTTCAGCAGCTTTCGTTTATGATAAAAAAACAGTGGTACTCAGTATTTTGGGAACCTATTTTAATGGGATCGTTTTAGATCATTTTATTTTTGATCATAATATCAAACGCCGTGTGTGTATCATTACGGAAAAAGAGGAGGAACTCCGCAATTTTATCCTCAATGATCTTCATAGCGGGGCGACGATCTATGAATCCATCGGTGCTTATAATATGCAGAAAAGAAACGAGATCATTACCATCGTGGACAAGAACGAGTATCAGAAATTGATGAATTATATGAATCATGAAGATCCGAAAGCATTTATTACAGTGTATTATGTGTCGGATATCAGGTATCAGCCGAAAGGGTAAGGTGCAGTCAGTGGAAAAATGGAGTATGACCATACACAGGTTATTCAGTAAAGATCCAAACGATGAAGAGGAGAACGTGACGCAAAATATTTATGTATTCCGGTTTATACTGTTTTGCATTATCGTTTACTCATTTGAGATGCTGTTAAACAGTGTTGATATTTTTATCGTTGACAAGACGATTTTTACAAGAGGGTATGTTACAGGATGTCTGTTTGCAGCTGTATATGTTTTGATTTTACTGCATCTTGGACTGGAGCATCCGCTGACGAAGTATGTCAGTATTACGGCGGTCAGCCTTATCATCATGGCTGCGAGTGTGTCCTTAACCTATCATATGATCATTATTATTATGATGCCGATCATCATAGCCGGTATGTACACGTCAAAGCAACTGTCCATATATACGTTTGTACTTACAGTGCTTTCCATTATTATCAGTACCTATGCAGGATATTATTATGGTGTGTGCGATGCCAATATGGTGCTTCTGACAACTACTTCTATGAATCATCTGGTTGAAAATGGAATTTTTTTACTGAATCAGGTAAATGAAAATCCGGGAGTCACGCTTGCACTGTATTATGTGCTGCCGCGCTGTCTGATGGCAATGTCGTTTGTCTATGTATCCAACATTGTAAATCAGGTAATCCGAAAATCACTGAAAAATGCGATGAAGATGGAAGAGAAGGCAGCGACGGATGAGATGACAGGGCTATACAATAAAAACAAGCTGCTTGCGACCATTGAGAAAAGAACATATGATTACCAGCAGGTTGCCATCGTTTAATGGGACATTAACCGTTTGAAATATGTAAACGATACATACGGACATTTTGCCGGAGATCAGATGATCGTAAAAGTGGCACAGTCAATACGGATTGCTTTAGGAGATGCAGGGATGGCATTCCGGTATGGTGGAGATGAAATGCTTGCGCTCATTCCGGGAGGAACCGGCGAAACTGCGGAAAAGATGATAAAAACCTGGAAACAGACACTTGCAGCGGTACAGGTGGACTGTGAGATACCGATCTCAGCGGCGGTTGGATATGCCATCGGCGAGCATGAAAAGTTAAAAAATGTGATTGCAGAGGCGGACAGAAATATGTATGCATGCAAACATGCAGGCAGAAATTCAACTGAAAAATAAAAATTTAAAAAAATTCTTGACTTGAAGTCCACTTCATGGACTATACTCTTCGAAAAAAGGAGGTAATGTTCATGATGACAGAAAAAATGATAACATTAAATAATGGTGTGGAAATCCCACAGCTTGCACTTGGAACATGGATTGTTGATGATAATAAGGTTGCGGAACCGGTGAAGACAGCGATCCGTTTAGGATACCGTCATGTCGACACGGCACAGGCATATGCAAATGAAGTGATATGTTGTGAAGTGTAGATGTCAGATTTCCCAAAACAGTGTTGTTTAGCGGAAACCTCCATCTGCTAGTCAAATGCAAGCATTTGACTCTCGCGACATTCGCCAAATTGACACGCCAGCGTGTCAGCTAGGCTCATTGTTCGCGGATATAACACAACATAGGCGGCTGGCTCATTTGTGGTAAATGATAGATTGCAGATGTTGTATTAAGAAGGTGATACTCTTTTAATCGAAACTGTAAACATTTAGCACAAAGGAAGGAGCAGCGTATGGAGTTAACATATCATTGAGAAGGCGATGTAGTGATTCCAGATTTGGAATTGGAAGATGGAAGCAATTATCAGATTGGCAAATATGGCAAAATGCGACAGAGGTATTTGTTTGAAAATCATCATGCCATGTATACACATCTGGTTCTTACGGAAAAATTGTGGAAACATCTGGAAGAAGTAGATATGGAATGCAATGACATGATGGATATGCTTACGGTAAGAATGGCTGAGCGTGAAGGTGTGACGGAGCACTTGAAGTCAGTTGACCAGCTCGGATGGGTACGGAAAATGAATAGTATCCGGAGCAGAGCTGAGGAAGTAGTGTTGCATGATCTGATTTATATGGATTAAAAATAGCGGGAAATCTTAACTGGTTTCCCGCTGTTTGGCATATGAAAAAGTTCATAGAAAATTCAGTTGATTCCGTAAAGTTCCTCGCTTATAATGATATTGAGGCAGAGAGCCTTTTGCGGAATCTTAGAAGTGTTATGCACAATACAAAAGGAGGGATGCCGACTTGAATACAGAAATAGCAAATGCTGTGAATGCAGCAGGAGATAAGGCACAATATGATACTCGTGTTAAAAGGTTACTGGCACAGAAGAGTATATTAGCACATATTCTGGTGAAAACAGTCGATGAATTTAAAGGAATGAAGCCGGAAGATGTTGTAAAATATATCGAAGGCGAACCGAGTATTAGCGTTGTTCCGGTTGAGCCGGGATTAGCAAATATGGAAAAACAGATGCTACAGGACAGCGTATCGTAGGTCTTAATACGGAAAATGCTGAAATTAATGAAGGATTAGTCAGATTTGATATTATTTTTTATGTCCGCATGCCATCCATAGTTGGCAGGAAAAATGGACTTTCGCAGATTATTGTGAATATTGAGGCTCAGAAGGATGAGCCGACGGAATATAAAATTTTAAATCGGGCAATCTTTTATGTGAGCAGGCTGATTTCGTCACAAAAGGAAAGAGATTTTGTAAATACTA
>OKRV01002485.1_pt1 | contig 9702 bp, 10 predicted proteins | sample 1601201 | NCBI WGS metagenome assembly OKRV01 (sample SAMEA3541540, study PRJEB24748) | human gut metagenome | biome: human gut; feature: human-associated habitat; material: faeces | place: China | collected 2012 | reverse complement strand
CATACGAACATGGGTTTATTTCCTTCCGCAAATGACTTCAAGGCCGGTAAGGGCGCGAAATGCAGATAGGCCTCGCGCAGCGGATCAACCGCAGCAAGGCCGTCGGACGGCTGGCAGAACTGAATCTCAAAATGGCCTGCTACAACTCGACCCTTCCGGCGGGCGAGCGGCTGTCGATGATCGACTTCGAGCGAATCCAGGAGACCAAGCTCAAATCGGACGAAGTGATGCGCTTCGCCGACTCGCTGCTCGCCCTGCGCGGCATCGACGGCAGCAAACTCTCCGGCAGCCGGAAAGCCCTCACGCTTTACGGAGACCAGGCCGTCGGACAGCTCGAAAAAATTCTCGTCCGCCGCGACAGCGCGATCGTCGAATACCTGACCCGATCGCAGGGAATACCCGTCACCGCGATCTCGGTACGGACGATTCCGGCACAGGAACTCGGCGATTACACGGGAAAAGATATTTATGCCATCCAGCTCGGTATGGAGGAAGAGAGCATCGACGTAACGGACGGCAATACGGCAGGCGATACGGAAACAACGGATACATCGGCTTCCGCGACGGCGGAAGTCCTCGCGACTGTACCGGAACAGGCGGCGGTACAACTCACGCAAACCGGAACTGCGAAGGAAACGGCGACTCCCGAACCTTCCGCTCCGACGGCAACAGCGACGCAGTCCACCCAGGCCGAGACTACGATCACCGAATCCGAGGCCGGAATTACGACGATAAAAACCCCGACAGCACATCCGGAAGAGCTGCAAACGAACGAATAACCGGAAACAGACCGAACAAACAAACGACGTAACGGGCACGTCGGACGGACAAACCACGACAGCGGGACAACGGTGCTAAGAACAAGGCCGCCACCGAAAAGCTCCTGCAACCGGGAAAAATCCGTCGGAAATTTCAACGAAGAACATCGCTGAAACCCGAAGCCGGGTCCTGCCCGGTGCATTCGGCCGGATAATTGCCGACAGGCCATAACGACACTACGAAACAGACCGACATGCTGCAAGGAATCGAAAATATCGTATTCGATCTCGGGGGCGTGATGATCGACCTCGACAGAGCACGCTGCGTGGAGGAATTCCACAAGATCGGATTCACCGAAATCGACGATTTGATCGACTCGTACCATCCGAAAGGATTTCTCGGACGGTTGGAACGGGGCGACGTGACGAACGACGACTTCTACGACTACGTGCGTCGGAGCGCAGGACGCGACATCGCGGACGATGAAATCCGCCGGGCCTTCACCTCCTTCCTGGCCGGCATCCCCCGCTACAAGCTGCAAATGGTGCGCACGCAGCGGGAACGGGGATTCCGGACCTATGCCCTCTCCAACATCAACGACGTGGTTTTTCCTTTCGTGCGAGACGTTCTCTTCACCCAGGAAGGTTTGCAACTGGACGACTATTTCGAGAAAGCCTATCTTTCATACGAAATGCACGAATTGAAACCCTCCCCCGAAATTTACCGCAAAATGATCGAAAAGAGCGGTATGCGCCCCGAAGCGACGCTCTTCATCGACGACAATGCGGAAAATCTTCACACGGCGCAGGAACTGGGATTCCACGTATATATGCCCCGGCCCCGCGAAGATTTCAGGTTTCTGTTCGACGACGGCCCGGGCAGATGATACCAAAAACGGAAAACCGTCATCCGAAACGAACGGCACATCGCTGCGATACGGGGAGGACATTCGGAATAATTCGAAACCGACTGCAAGCGGTTCGCTTGCAATAACAAAACGTTCCGGGATAACGGACGGTACGTCGTGGCACACGCGACCGGATATTCGAAATCCGGCCTGAAAAGGTCCCGAAACGGAAGTCGGGAAAAAGGAATCTCTCTTCGAAAAGATAATTTTAGCCGGAAAAGTTTGTTATAAACAAAAAAGACCTTATATTTGCACTCCGAAATCGCACTGATTTCCGCAATCGGCGGGACACACCTCGCAAGAGGTCCCCGGATTGGAAACGGGGTGTAGCGCAGTCCGGTTAGCGCACCTGCTTTGGGAGCAGGGGGTCGTGGGTTCGAATCCCGCTACCCCGACGAAGAAGCCTCCGGAAAAAGACTTCTTGCGTAGAGGCTCGAAAAAGAGGGAAATCAGTTACGGTGAAAAATATTGTTCGGGGTGTAGCGCAGTCCGGTTAGCGCGCCAGCTTCGGGAGTTGGAGGTCGCTGGTTCGAATCCAGTCTCCCCGACAAAAATCAAAACCTTTGCCTTAAAAGGCAAAGGTTTTTTACTATGGGCATACGACGGCTATTCATCGCCGAAAGTAAGGGTACAAGAAAAAAGGATTCCGCTTTATCAAGCGGGGTCCTTGATTTTTGTACACCCAATAAGAGACTCGTCCGGAAGCGAAGCAGAGCGACGCAATCCAGTTTTCCCGACCGAGAGAAGGGATACGAAAACATTCCTTTTTTCATTTCCGGACAGCGACATGTCACACGGCAAACGAACAGCGATAAAAAACTGCCTGCGGAACAGCTTTTGTTTGTGTATTTCCCATCAAGGAGCTATTTGACAAGTCGCGAAGCAACGCAATCCAGATTCTTATTTTTATTTTCCAACGGCAATTCGTTTATACAAAGGCGGATGAAGATAAAAAGTCATTCGCGAACGACTTTTCTTCGTTTCGTCCAAGGGTTGCTGCTATCGGGAAAGTGGAGAAAAGCGACGCAATCCGAGGCTTCGAAAAATCAGAGTAATCTTTCCTTTACGGGAATTTTTATCGTCGTAAACTGCCGTTGTAGTCGGCGAAAGGCCACACGGACACAAAGAGTTTCATCAGGGAGTTCTCAATTTCAGGTCTGCCCCTCTTCTTCCGAAAACCGCCATATCATCCGGCTTTTCGGCAAAACCGGGACTGTAGCTTACAGGCAAGGTTTTTCACAGCCACCCACCGAACGCAGCGGCTGCCCGACTGCGCATCGACCGTCTATCGGAACCGGCGGAGCATCTTCCCGAAATCCAGTAATGCACGGGGCACAAAATTTGCGGATTACCCAAACACATTCTATGATTTACCGATATGAAACTGATAAAAACCATCGAAGAACGATGGAGCCCCCGCTCATACGACTCCCGTCCCGTCAATGAAGAACAACTGGCATTGCTGTTCGAAGCGGCACGCTGGGCTCCTTCCTGCAACAATGCCCAGGAGTGGGCATATTACTATACGACTCGCGAATATCCGGAAGCTCATGCCCGGCTCGCGGAGTGCCTCACCGGAGGCAATCGAGCCTGGGCGCCCGATGCTCCGGTGTTGCTGGTTTCCTGCGGATACAAGAATTTCCCGGGGACGGATGTCTATAACCGGCACTGGATGCACGATGTGGGCGCCGCGAACATCTCGATCGCCCTGCAAGCCGCCTCGATGGGAATGCAACTGCATCAGATGGCCGGCTTCGACGTGGAAGCCTGCGCCCGGCTGCTGGGCCTCGACACGGAAAAGATCGAACCTGTAACGATGATGACGCTCGGCTACCCCGGCCCGGCCGACCGGCTGGCGGAGCCGTTCCGCACCCGGGAAACGCTGCCCCGGGAACGCAAGGAAGTGAAGAGCTTCGTACATAAGCTCGAATAAGACCGGAACATCCGAACCGGAAAAAACCGTCCGCCTCACCGGACATAACGCAAAGAGAGGCTGTTTAACAAGTCCGATTTTAATGCTCCGTCGGAATGATCCTGACAGGGACGATTTTCAATTTCAGGGACCTGTTAGACAGTCTCTCTCCTATTGTGTTTCCGACTATTGCAATCGCTTGTAGTGACAGTACATCAGATGCTCCTGGTCGTCGTGCAGGTGCATACCGCCGCCCAGACAGAAACGCCACATCTTGCAATCGGCGCACTCCCCTTTGCGGGCCCATTCGCGGTCGCGGAACTTGTCGAAGCGATTCTGCCACACGTCCCAGAAACTGTCCCGGTAAATATTCCCCTGATGGAAATTGGCCCGGATGGAGGTACAGCCCGAAATCGCCCCGTCCACCCGGATCGAGGCAGCCGAAACCCCGGCGGCGCACTGGTAGAAATCGTCCCGCACCTCGCCTTCGTAACCGCCCAGAAAGCCTTCGCAGGCGTAACTCAAGTCGATGCGTCCCTCCTTACGGGTACGCTTTATGAACTCCAGCACCTCGCGGAACTGTGCGTCGGTAACCGCGAGCGTCGGATCGTCCTTGGCCCGGCCGACAGGGAAGATCGAGAAGATGCGCCAATATTTCACTCCTTCGGCGATCAACAGCTCCTTGAACTCTTCGAGTCGAGCGACCATCGGCGAAGTGACGCATGTAATCACGTCGTAGGTGAGCCGGGGCTCCCTCACGATCAACCGGATCGCGTCGAGCGCCTTTTCGAAACTGCGGGGATTGCGCCGGATGTAGTTATGAGCATCCTCAAAGCCGTCGAAACTGATCGAAATGGATCTCAACCCCGCATCCATCAGACTTCGCAAGCGGTCGGCGTCGAGCGCCAGACCGTTGGTCACCATCCCCCAGGCATAGCCCCGGCGGGTAACCTCCCGGCCGGCTTCCTCCAGATCGCTGCGCACGAGCACCTCTCCGCCGGAAAAGATCAACAGAACATCTTCCGGGCGGTTGTGGGGCGTAACCTCCTCATCGAGCACCTTCAGGAAATCCGCCAACGGCATATCCGGCACGCCGGGATCGACCCGACAGTCGCTGCCGCAGTGACGGCAAGCCAAATTACAACGTAACGTACACTCCCAAAAGAGCGTACGCAACTTGTGTTCGGCGATCTTCTCCGCATAAAGATCGGAAAAAAGGCGCAGCCCGATACGCTTGCGCAACCCGAGCTTTCGTCCCGTCATCGGCGATTATTCGTTTTTGGAAGCCGGAGCCTCTTTCTCACGGGCCCGTTGTGCCTTTTTAACCTCCTTGCGGGCTGTCTTCTCACGGATGGCCTGCTGACGTTCGACCTCCTCGACAGGTACCGGAGGACGCACGCCGTACATCAGGCGGATCTGTCTTTCGACCCGGGCCGAATCCGGAGCCTGGTCCTGCGGCCCTCCCTGAGGAGCGTTCTTCACTGTCGAACAAGCCGTTGCAAAACCCAGCATCGTCAATAGCGCCCATTTTACTTTCTTGCCCATAGCTTTCAAACTTTTTACAGATAATACGGATGAACAAATATAACTATTTTTTCGAGGAACAAAAAACGTGCAAAAATAATTGCGAAAAAATTTTGAGAATCAACACTTTTTACCTTTCTTTGCTGATACATTTTTAATCAATATTCATTTATGACAGGTCAAGTTAAATGGTTCGATAGCAAGAAAGGCTACGGATTCATTACCCGCGAAGACGGCAAAGAGGTCTTCGTACATTTTTCAGGCATCGTATCCGATTCTTTCAAAACGCTGAACGAAGGACAGAAAGTCGCTTTCGAACTTGGAAACGGAGCTAAAGGCGAACAAGCTATAAACGTCACCGTAATCGAGTAATCCATTTCATTACTCCCCAAAACGTATGGAGGCTCCCCCGGGAAGCCTCCATATTTTTTCCGGTACGAACGAAATAATTGTATTTTCGGCACGTTAATTTCATGCTGTCAATGAGCTATAAAATCAGATACGATATGACCAAACGAAACGAAGCGATCGCCATTCTCACGGGCGGCGGCCCGGCACCGGGCATGAATACGGTAGTGGGCAGCGTGGCAAAAACCTTCCTGCAGAAGGGATACAGCGTCATCGGACTCCACAAAGGTTTCACGGGGCTCTTCCGCGAAGCGCCCGCCACGGAGAACATCACCTTCCTCAAAGCGGACGAAATTTTCAACCTCGCGGGTTCGTTCCTGCGCATGAGCCGCTTCAAACCTTCGGACGAAGATTTCGAGAAGCGTTTCAACTGGCAGTTCTTCACCGAGAACAACATCAAGCTGCTGGTGACCATCGGCGGCGACGACACGGCATCGACGGCCAACCGCGTGGCCAAATTTCTGGAAGAAAAGCGTCATCCGATCGCTAACATACACGTCCCGAAAACCATCGACAACGACCTTCCGCTGCCCGACTGTGCACCGACCTTCGGCTACGAATCGGCCAAAGACAAGGGAGCGGTGATCGCCCGGGCCGTCTATGTCGATGCCCGCACCAGCGGCAACTGGTTCGTCATGTCGGCGATGGGCCGCAGCGCCGGACACCTGGCCTTCGGTATCGGCGAGGCGTGCCACTACCCGATGATCGTCATTCCCGAAATGTTCAACAAAACGCCGATCACCATCGACAAGATCATCCGTCTGATGGTTTCGTCCATCGTCAAGCGCCGGATCGTCGGCATGGACTACGGCGCGGCGGTCATCTCCGAAGGCGTGTTCCACGAATTGAGCGAGGCAGAACTCTCCTCGTGCGGCATTCACTTCACCTACGACGCGCACGGCCATCCCGAACTGGGCAAAGTGTCGAAAGCCTGTTTCTTCAGCATGCTGCTCGACCAACGGCTCGCGGAACTGAAACTCAACGTACAGACCCGCCCCGTGGAGTTGGGTTACGAAAGCCGGGGGCAGACGCCGGTGGCATACGACCTGACGTACTGCTCGGAGCTGGGTATCGGCGTTTACAAGCTCTTCAGCGAAGGCAAGACGGGCTGCATGGTCTATGTGGACGGCTGCGGCAACGTCGAACCCCTCTACCTGAAAGACCTGCAAGACCCCGCGACGGGCAAGATCCTGCCCCGCATGGTGGACATCTCGTCCGACCGCTTCAAAGCCGTAGTAGATAATATCCTGATGGCTATTACCCCGCCCGACTACGAAGCGGCACGCCAATACCTGTCCAACCCCGAGGAGTACGACTTCTGCAAGATCCTCGGCTGGGACGAAACGGATCTTTAGCTCCCTTTTGTAACGGCGGAAAAACGGAAATCATACACTTCGGCGCCCGGAATATCAATATTCCGGGCGCCAGTCTTTCAGGTCCTGCGGACCGCCGCAAGACATCTTTATCATTCCTCATCCCGGTCTGCCCAGCGTTCAAGCGTCTGACGCACGGCCTCCTTATAGTCCTTGTCGGTAATCCGGTAAGTCCAGCGCACGGCGTTCGGGCGGTCGGGGAACTCTTCGAGCACCCATGCCGACTGATCGCGCGGTGTGCCGCGTTGCGATTCGGTCATAGGGTCGAAGAAAGAGTATTGAGCGCACGTATCTACATCTGGGGTAATGGCATGGTAATTATCTTCCGTTATTGGGGGCACATTGAAATATAACTGAACAAAACCCAACGCATCCAGATTTTTCACCAACACATCGTTATCGTCTATCCACAACATTTTCTCCATCATCTGTCCCCATGTCCCCTGTTCTCCCGGGGCGATTCTAATCATATCACCGCTCGCACTCATTTTAGTTGAAATGAAGAAAATCGCATTCTCCTGACTGGCGTTCTGCATTCGAAAATAAGTGTAATAACAGTCTGGATATTCTTCGCCGATATTCTCTTCCATCGTTGTGTTCTTATCCACGAACTCCGGTTTTTCGGGCTTCGGTGTGGGCTGTTCTTCCGACGGAGCTTCCGGTGAGGTGTTTTCCGCTTTGTCGGAACAGCCCAGCGAAGCCAAGAACAGGAGCAAGGCTCCTAACGATAAATAGACACGTACTTTCTAGGTTAATTATTAAGGGATAAAATTCGTCCTGCAAAAAATATTGAGATCGAACGCCCCCTGAAACGAATTTAACAAAAGCGCTGAAACAACCGATTGTTCTGCCGATCATCGAGGAACATCCGATCACTTCAGATCGAAATCGTCGGCATCGCGCCAAGCGGGAAATTTCTCGCGGAAACGACGCAGCTCGTCCATATCGAGCCGTGCGGTCAAAAGCGTCTCCCCTTCCCCCGCTTCGGCAAGGGTTTCTCCCTTACAGCCGATCACGGCCGAATCGCCCGAATAATGCAGCCGGGGTCGGACCGAAATACCGTCCGATCACATCCGAATACTTAGATTACGATGAAGTATGGGATAAATACAAAGATATGATGAAATGGTTAGCAGGAGTGTATGTGAACGCATTAAATATCATTCACTACATGCATGATAAATACTGCTACGAAAAATTAGAGATGGCATTACATGACAAAAATGTGAGAAGATGGTTTGCAACCGGTATTGCAGGATTTTCTGTAGTAGCAGACTCCCTTTCTGCAATCAAATATGCAAAAGTAAAACCAATCCGTGACGAGAATGGTGTGACCGTTGACTTTGAGATTGAGGGAGATTTCCCGAAATATGGAAATGACGACGATCGTGTTGACGAGATCGCAAAACAGGTGCTCCACACCTTTATCGGATATGTAAAAGGAAACCATACTTACCGTGGCGGTATCCAGACAACATCGATTTTGACCATTACATCCAATGTTTCCTATGGTAAAAATACAGGAGCAACACCAGATGGAAGAAAGAAAGGTGTAGCATTTGCTCCGGGTGCAAACCCGATGCATGGACGTGATACCCATGGTGCGGTTGCATCCCTGGCATCTGTCGCTAAACTGCCATTTATGGATTCACAGGATGGTATTTCCAATACATTTACCATTGTACCGGATGCACTGGGCAAAGATGAGGCAGCACAGGAGAACAATCTTGTTGCAATGTTAGATGGCTATGTAGTCAAAGGCGGACATCACTTGAACGTAAACGTTTTAAACCGTGACACATTATTGGATGCACAGAAACATCCGGAACTGTATCCACAGCTTACCATCCGTGTATCAGGATATGCGGTCAACTTTATCAAACTGACAAAAGAACAGCAGGATGAAGTGATTGCACGTACCTTCCACGAGCGGATGTAGTGCAACAGGTGCGTTTTGCGAATGGCGCGTGTGAGCGTTATTCATAGAAAAAGGAGAACAACATGGGAAAAATTCACTCGTTAGAAACATTTGGCACAGTGGACGGTCCGGGCGTACGGTTTGTCGTTTTTTTTCAGGGCTGCCCGATGCGCTGCCAGTATTGCCATAATCCCGATACATGGAAGATAGAGGATGGGGAAGAAATGACAGCGGATGAGATCATAGACCGTTTCGAGCGCAACCGTTCTTTCTATCAGACCGGGGGGATCACGGCAACGGGTGGAGAACCCATGTTACAGCTTGACTTTCTGACGGAGCTTTTTACGAAGGCAAAGGAAAAGGGTATTCACACCTGTCTGGATACATCCGGAATTATGTTTCCAAAGAAACATACAGGAACAGATCAGAACAGTGAGAGAGAGATCAGCCTCACTGGAATAAGTGAAAACATGGCATCAGACAGAATGGAAAAGATAGAACAGCTCATGTCCGTGACAGATCTCGTCATGCTTGATATTAAGCATATCAACGATGAGGAACATCAGAAACTCACCGGGCAGCCGAACAGCAACATTCTTGCGTTTGCAAAGTATCTTGATTCGATCGGCAAGCCGGTCTGGATCCGTCACGTAGTCGTGCCGGGCATTACATTTGATGAGAAAGAACTGATGGAACTTGGTCTGTTTTTAAAGACGCTCCGCAATGTGGAAAAACTGGAAGTCCTTCCATATCATTCTATGGGAAAGGTCAAGTACGACAACCTCGGCATGGATTATGTCTTAAAAGATACGCCGCAGCTTACCAAAGCAGAAGCAAAGGAAGCGGCGCCCTGGAACATGATCTGCATGATGCGCCCGAATTCCTGATTGACTTTGGTGAA
>OKRV01002484.1_pt1 | contig 9704 bp, 6 predicted proteins | sample 1601201 | NCBI WGS metagenome assembly OKRV01 (sample SAMEA3541540, study PRJEB24748) | human gut metagenome | biome: human gut; feature: human-associated habitat; material: faeces | place: China | collected 2012 | reverse complement strand
GGGAGAATATGTCTGCGGTCTGTGGATTCAGAAGTCTATCGCTGATGATCTTGGTATCGACGTAACACAGATCAGAACAGCGGATGATTTTTACGACCTGCTTGTTAAGATCAAAGAAGGCGGTTACAAAGACGACAACGGCAACGATGTTTACCCGCTCGGGCCGAAATACTGGGGCGGCTCTATGGACACTATTGAGTACATCTGCCCTGGCTTAAAATGGGGTGTCAGCGATGATTACAACATCGACGAGGACGGCAATGTCAGACATGAGGCGGAAAAAGATTCCATCTATGATGAAATCGACTATGTCAGAAAACTGTTAAACGAGGGTCTGATGAACCCTGAGTTCTTCACCATGGATTCCACACGTGCAGAAGAAGTTTCCAGAAACCACAACTCTGCAATCATCGCAGACGTACATAACTATCAGGATATCATTTATGGAAACGATGACTGGATTCCGCTTGGACCGTTAAACGATATCTCCGGCGATAACAAGAAGGTAACCCACGGCAAGACCGCATACGGCTGTATGGCGATTTCTGCAGATGCAGAAAACCCGGAAGAAATCTTCAAGTTCTTCGACTGGCTGAGCACCTATGACGGACAGCTTCTGGCACAGTACGGTGTGGAAGGCGTCAGCTACAACATGGTAGACGGCAATCCTGTTCTGACCGATGAAGCTCTGGAAAAAGTAAACAACAATGATACAGATTACATGATCAACCAGATCGGCGCTGCATTTGGCGGTATCGGTAACTGCTTCTTATCCTTCTGTGTTACCAACACAGATAATACCAAGAACTTCGGGGAGTCCCGTCCCGGTGCAGCAGCGGGCACAACTTATGCAAGAAGCGTAGAACTGGCAACAGAGTATCCGAGAGAGAAAAAGCTGGTTCCCGGCTTAAATGCAACTGCTTACATGTCCGCAGACGAATTGGCAGCAGTAAAGACCCAGATGGATCTGTTAAACTGGGATGAGGTGCTGACACAGTGCTTCTTTGCAAAGGATGACGCAGAAGTAAAGACAATTATCGAATCTTTCCGTGCACAGTTAAAGGCTGCAGGCGTAGAACAGTTTGAAGACTATGTTGCAAATATCTATAAGGAAGATCCGGATGCGGTAAACTTCTACGACTAAAAAGGAATTAGAATCAAAAGCGCCTGCAGGTTTTACAGCCTGCAGGCAAAAAGGAGACAGACGCTATGAAGCAGATCGAGGTCAGGCGGGAAAACAAAATAAAAAGAAACGCGGGAGAACAGATCTTGCAGGCAATTATTTATCTGATTATTATTCTGCTGTGTCTGGCGATTTTGCTTCCGTGTCTGAATGTTCTGGTTTTGTCTTTTAATGATGGAAAAGATGCGGCGCGGGGCGGAATCTGGTTCTGGCCCAGACAGCTTACGCTGGATAATTTCCGCGAAGTATTCAAAGACGGCAGTATTATGGGAGCATATGGAATCAGTATTGCGAGAACTGTTATCGGTACATTCTTAAGCCTTATGGTGACAACCCTTGCGGGTTATGCACTTAAGCAGAAGGATCTGCCGGGCAGAACCGTCCTTACGATGCTGATTACATTCACCATGCTATTTGACGGTGGGATGATTCCGAAATATATCCAGTACAAAAACCTGCATCTGCTCAATTCTTTCTGGGTTTACGTTGTACCGAGTTTGGTGAGCGTAACCTACCTGCTGATGGTGAGAACCTTCTTTGAGGGAATTTCGGACAGCCTGGAGGAATCGGCGAAGCTGGATGGCTGCGGATTTTTCAAAATCTATACTAAAATCATGATGCCGCTAAGCAAGCCGGTTATCGCGGTTGTCGGGCTTTATACGGCAGTCAACCACTGGAACGACTGGTTTTCTGGTGCGTTCTACATGAGCGATACTGCGAAGTGGCCGGTACAGACCGTGCTGCAGAACATGTTGACCAAAGCGATGAACGCACAGCAGAACGTAGAGACAGTCGCTCAGGCGCTGGCTCAGAACGCGGCAACGACAACCTCTGATTCGCTGAAAATGGCGGCAGTCGTTGTAACTACCGTACCGATTCTGTGTGTATATCCGTTTATTCAGAAATATTTTGCACAGGGTTCCATGATCGGGGCAGTAAAGGAATGAGAATAAAGGGATAAATACACCCCTAAATTGCGTCGCTGCGTAGTTGATGAAATCGGAAAAGACATGCCCGGGATTTGGCGCATGTCTTTTTTATCGCATGACACGATAAAACCACTCTGTGAGGATCGTATTTTGATTTCCTACGGACTTTATGGTATGCTGAAAAAGAATGAAAAAACGAAAGATGGAGGGGACTATGAAGGGAAAAAAATGGGACGTCTATGTTTACGGCGATGTAAATATAGACCTTGTTGTTCCGGGCGTTTCCAGTCTGCCAAAGCCCGGGCAGGAGGATGAAGTGCCGGTTATGGATACCTATGTAGGCGGCGGCGCGGCGCTGTTTGCGCTTGGCATTGGAAAGCTCGGTCTACATCCGGTATTTCAGGGAGAGATCGGGGACGATTGCTACGGGGAGTTGATCCGCAAAGAATTTGCCGCAAAAAATATCGACGACAGTCTGCTTGGGACGAGCAGGACGGAAAAAACCGGTATTTCGATCAGTTTTACCAATGAAAAGGATCGGTCGTTTCTGACGTATCGCGGCACGAACGCGGGAATTTCCATCGACAAGGTGGATATCGAGGGCGTGAAAAACGCTTCGCATATTCATATGACAGGCTATGAGGGAAGCAAAAACCACGCGGCGTATCTTTCTTTGTTAAAACGCGTCAAAGCAGAGACAGAAGCGACTGTCTCGTTCGATCTGGGCTGGGATCCAACCGGGGAATGGAATCCTGAGATCAAGGAGCTGTTTCCGTATATCGACGTGCTGTTCATGAACGAGACGGAAGCGATTCACTATGGCAGGACGAAGACCGCACAGGAAGCGGCACGGGAGTTTGCGAAGGATTGCGACAGGGTGGTCATCAAGCTTGGCAGCAGCGGTTCTCTTGCAATCGAAAACGGAAAAGAGGTCTTTCTCCCGGCGTACCGGGTAAAGGCTGTGGATACGACTGGCGCAGGGGATTCGTTTAATGCGGGCTTCGTATACGGATTTCTGACCGGAAAAGGCCTGGAAGAATGTCTGGCCTGCGGCAATGCCTGCGGCGCGTTAAACGTGACAGCGTACGGCGGCAACACCGGATTTCCGGACAAAGAGGGACTGAAGGAATTTATGGGAAAAAAGAAAGGGGAGGAAACAAAATGAAAATCGCAGTCATCGGGGGAGCAGGCGTCAGAACCGTCATTTTTATCAACGGCCTGCTGGCAAGATACAAGGCACTTCATATTGACGAGGTAGCGCTCTATGACATCAATCAGGAGAAACAGCAGATCATCACAAAGCTGTGCCGCCATGTGGTAAACAGAAATCACAAGGATCTGATTGTAACGGAATCTGCGGATGTGCGTAAGGTATTGCAGGACGCGGATTATGTGGTAACAACGCTGCGCGTCGGCGGCGACCATTCCCGTGTTATGGATGAAACAATCGCATTAAACGCAGGCGTAATCGGACAGGAAACGACCGGTGTCGGTGGATTTTCGATGGCAGTGCGCACGATTCCGATTTTGCTGGAGTACTGCAGGCTGATTAATGAAATTGCACCGAACGCATGGATTTTCAATTTCACGAACCCGTCCGGTCTGGTGACACAGGCGTTAAAGAGCGCAGGATATGAAAAGGTGATCGGCATCTGCGATGCGCCCAGCAGCACAAAATTCCGTATGGCAGCAAAGCTCGGCGTGGATGAAAAAGACCTGTATGTGGAATTCTTCGGATTAAATCATCTTTCCTGGATTCGCAGCGTGAAGATCAAGGACGAGGAGATTCTGCCCAGGCTCCTTGCGGACGACGCATTTTTAAAGAGCATTCAGGAATTTTCCATGTTCGATCCCGATTTGTTGCGGATGATCGGATTTTTGCCGAATGAATATCTCTACTACTATTATCATCGGGAAAAAGCGCTCGCCAATATCTTAAAATCCGGCGCGACCAGAGGTCAGACGATCGAGCAGGTCAACAAGCAGATGATGGAAGAGTTAAAGGCGATGGATATGGACGCCGATCCCGAAGGCGCACTGCAGATTTTCCTGTACTATATGCAGGTTCGTGAGAATTCCTACATGAGTATCGAATCCGGTCTTGCAAAGCGCCCGCTTCTGGAAAAAGGGCAGCTGGAAGTGCCTGATGGCATGGGATATGCAGGCGTTATGCTTGACTGCATCGAGGGGCTGCAGAGCAAGGACGGACGCGATCTGGTGCTTTCCGTAGAAAATCAGGGCAGTATCCCCGGTCTTGAGGATCGTGATGTGGTGGAGGTTACCTGTCATGTGGATGAAACCGGGATTCATCCGGTGAGGGTGGAGGAAGTTCCGGAGCACTGCTATCTGCTGATGCGTCTGATTAAGATGTACGAAAAGGAAACAGTAGAGGCGGTACAGGAACAGTCCGAGAAAAAAGCGGTCCAGGCGCTGATGCTGCATCCGCTGATCAATTCCTATTCTCTGGCCAAAGAACTTGTTGCAGCTTACAGCCAGGCATACGGCGGACTATTCCATAAGGCATAAGGATGCGTGAAAAGGGGACAAGGATGAAGACACAATACGGGATATGCCCGATCGAGGAGTGCCGGAGCGTCAAAGTGACCGGCACGGGAATAGAGAACGACTGCTGTAGGACAGTTTCTTTTGAAGAAAAGAGTGAAGCGCAGAAGATCCGCGCCATCCGGGAATATTTTATGGAAATTGGAATGCAGCGTGTCGGTGCTGTGGATATTTGTCTGGAAACAGACGACGATGGCAAAGCGGCGGATTTGACTGGGCTGATCGTAAATGCGCTGTACCAGGGCGCATACCGATTTTCCAAAACAGCCGTCCGTAGATGGGAAGCGGGCGCAGCCTTTGCACGCCGCGATAGCCTGACGGACTTTGGAGATCTGGAGATCTGGATTCACGGCGGGGTGGCGGATGCTGCTGGCGTTGATGCAGCAAATTACGTGTACACCGCCGATGTAGTTGACGTTGACGCCGTGAATTGCGCGGAGACCAATCCGGTGAACCTGCCTGCTGTAGATATCGTTATCGCAGCTGCAATTGATTGCGCCGTGCAGTTCGCAACCTGCGTCGGCTATGCGCGGACCCTCGGCAACTTGCCGTACAACCTGTTAAACATCGAAGAGATGGTAGCGTATGCACAGGCGATTTCCGAAAAATACGGCATCCGTTTCCATGCGTACCGGGAGGCAGAATTAAAGGAGCTTGGATGCAACGCGATTCTGGCGGTCAATCAGGGCAGCAGTGAGGAAGCAGCACTTGTCGTGATGGAATACGAGCCGAGACCGGGAGAAGAGAAGACCGCGCTGGTCGGCAAGGGACTGATGTTCGATGCGGGCGGCTATCATTTAAAATCCATGAAAGATATGGAAGGAATGCAGTACGATATGTGCGGCGCTGCAAACCTGATGGAGATTCTGGAAATTTCTGCTGCTGGCGGATTACAGAAAAATTTGGTCGGCGTATTTCCGCTTGCTGCCAACCTGATCGGTCCGAGCGCGAGCAGGATGGGAGATATCATCGAAACCCTGTCCGGCAAGACGGTGGAAATTTACAATACAGATGCGGAAGGACGTCTGGTTCTGTGCGATTCTCTGACAATGGCGCAGAAACTCGGCGCAAAGTGTGTGATCGACCTTGCGACGCTGACCTATTCCTGCCACGCGGCACTTGGCGACCTGACAGCTGGACTGTTCTGCAATGACGATGCGTTGTGCAAAGAGATCGAAGATGCGATGGCGCAGAGCGGAGAACGTTGCTGGCGGATGCCGTTAGACGACTGCTATCGCGATGAAATTTTGTGGTCCGCAATCGCTGACCTCGCCAACTATGCGCCGGGAAGGCCGGGAGCAGGACCGATCGCAGCGGCATATCTGCATGAGTTTATCGAAGATGGAACGCAGTGGGTGCATCTGGACGTTGTAGGACCGGCGGTGCAGAGAAAATCCGGCAAGCATTTGGCAAAGGGTGCGACTGGCGTTTGTATGGCGGGGGTGTGTCGGTTTCTGGCACAGGAATAAAAGACTGGCATTTGCACCGCGCGTCGCAGGATTATCTATTGGAAGAGGGGAAATATGAGGTTCGATTTTGACGCAAAAATAGAAAAAGAAGTGCTGGAAAACTACCTGTCCCGCTGTGCGACAGCGGCAGGGCTGTATCAGAGCGAAACGCTTTCCGACGATCTGCGTGTGATCAAAAAACTCGGAATCAAGTTTCTGGGCAGGGCGTCCGGCATCTGGTATATGACGGAAAACGATGAGGAACATTTTGAACGTTCCAGAAAGTTGGCGGAACGGGTGCATGAGCTCGACCCGGAGATCATTCTGCAGGCGTGCGTGTTTGAGATGATTACGCAGGGCAGGTGGAAATTCCGCTGTATGTGCTGCGCGCATTTGGACAGAAGGAAGAAAAGCGATGTTTCAGGCTGCAGGATACACTTTTTGTGGATCGACCGGAGGGCTTTATTCATGAAAACAGCGATCCGGCGAAAAACGGCGGCATTCCCGATCTTTCCCGGTTAGAGGCGCAGATGTGGTTTTATTACCGTGCGACGCGCTATATCGACTGCGGCTATGAAGCATTGCACATGGGACAGATTCATCTTTATACAGCAAATGATTTTGGCATGGAGCAGACGCGGGATCTGTTTGTAAAGATCAGACGCTATGCGAGAGAGCACGGCAGAAGACATCTGGTGCTGATGGATGCGCATACGCATGGCGTAAATGTAAACGGAAAACTGTTATTTGATTATCATGCAATGCCGTTTACCCGCGCTGCGCTTCTGGAACGCAAGGGCACGAAGCTCGTGCTGGTTCGGGAGGGCTACAGTGAAGGCGGTGAGAATCCAAATGGCTGGAGTGCACCCGTGATGCCGTACCTGATGGAATATGACAACTGGGGCGGCAAAGTAGTCGGACACCCGGAAAATCTGACAAGAGAAGAGCTTGCAGGCAGTGACTGGTGGGGCTATGACCAGATCGGCTGGTTTGCGAATCAGTCCGAGGAAGAGCGGAACCATTTCCTGGAATACACTTACTGCTGGACGGAAATCAACAATCGCAACGCATATTTCGAAATTCCGCTGCGTCGGATGCTGAGCGATGCGGCTGTTGTGATGGACAGCGCAGTAGACGGCAAAAAGGGACTGCAGGAAACCTATCAGTTGAACAATCCTTCGATGGACTGCCCGTTTGGATTCGGACAGGAGGATATTGTAGCTGACTTATGGCAGAGAGGACACAAGCTGCGGGAGCTTGCAGGGAATCCGGAGCATCTGATTCGTTTCGGTGCGCAGGAGGAATACGATCCCGAGACCGGAATGAAGCTTCCGGAGGAAATCGTCGTATACGGTAGCTTTCAGCCGTCCGTCGGCGCGATGAAAAACGATTCCAACAGCAGCATGACGAGAATGTATTATGTCGGCGACAATACCTGGAAGCTTTCGGTTGTGATTCCATATGCGGGGACCTATGACTATGCGGTTTCAACCTATGGAACGTTGTCTGCAACCTATTGCAGGGATCGTTTCCCAAGAAGCGGCTCTTCGAATAAAGCATATTTTACGACACCGAAGGACAACTGCGTTGTGATGTTCGAGTTCCGGTTCCACAAGCCGCAGGTAAAGGCAACTGTGCTGTACTGGGACGAGACGGAGCACGAATGGCGCGTGTGAACTGTAATAGACCCGCCGCGTGCGAAGCACCGCGTGGCAGATCAACCCGTGCGTACCGTATAACAAAAAAATCAGGAGGACGCCTGTGAGACTTCGTAAGCTGTATGAGCATCCCATTTTTATCCAACTCGTTGTATTTACCGTGCTGATTGGTATCGTTCCGCTTATTTTGATCAGCGGTTTTGTATTTTATAAAATGGCGGACATGGCGCGGGAAGAGGTTATGGATTCTCACGAGCAGGTCATTTTGCAGTATACAGACGGCGTGGAGGAAAAGCTGCGCCAGTACCAGGAGAGCGTTATTCAGATTGCGAACAATACGATTATTCTGAAAACATTGCAGCAGGAGGATTCAGACGCCTATACGCGCGGCAGGAGAGTCAGCGAGGAAGTTGTCAAATCACTCCTGCTGGAACGAAAAACCGAGATCAACAGCTGCATGGTCTATTCTGCGCTCGCCCAAAACCCGATCTACGGACAGCGCGCGAGCATGTTAAAAGAGGCGGCGCGCGAGGGCTGGTTTCAGAAGAAAAATGCGACGCAGGACGGTTGGTATCTGTATTTTGCGACCGGGCAGCAGGAAAATCTGATGGCGATCGTCAAGACGATCCGGAATATCGACGTCAACAGCTATAGGACAGAGGATATCGGCATTGTAAAGCTGGATTTAAATATCGCCCGTCTGTTCGCACCTGCAAAACAGGAAAAGAACACCAGTTTTCAGCTGATTTTATGCGATTCTGCAAACGACATTCTTTACAGCTCGCTTTCCGACGGGGGCGTCAACGCAGAGCAGATTTTGTCTGCTGTGGATGAACAGAATACGAAAACGAATGGCGGTCAGACAGAGAAAACAGAAGTTAGTACGAGACGGAAAAAGTATGACGACGTGACGGCAGTCGGTTCGTATCTGGTACAGGAGCGAAGGATTCAGGATTACGGACTTCGCCTGTTGTTTTTGTTTGAAAATAACGAAATGAGCCAGAAGCGCGGTGAAGTGATTCGCTGGATTTTGCCGTGGATTTTGGTGTTGCTGATTGTCATTGTGCTGGGCGCGTTTGTCTATACCCGGAATTTCTCCGCGCGTGTGGAACGCCTGCTGCAGAAATTCCGCTATGCGGAGACGGGCGATCTAACCGTGCAGGAACCGATTTCGGGAACAGATGAAATCGCAGCGCTCGACCGGCAGTTTTCCCAGTTGTTGAAGCAGCTCGACCGTCTGATCCAGAAAAACTATATCCAGCGTCTGGAAAATAAGGAAACAGAGTTGAAAAACCTGCAGCTGCAGATCAACCCGCATTTTTTGTATAATACACTGGAAACGATGAGCTCAATCGCCGCGGTTAATCAAGTTTTTCTGATTTGCGACATGTGCGGCAAGCTGGGCGAAATCTTTCGCTACAGCCTCGGAAGCAGCGACAGCGAGTTCGTTACGGTCAGCCAGGAGCTGCACCATACAGAAAACTATGTGTTCATCCAGAAAATCCGCTATGGTAACCAGTTTGAGGTCTACTACAGCGTGGATGACGGGCTGGACAAAAAGCTGATTCCGCGCTTTATCCTGCAGCCAATTGTGGAAAACGCAATTGTGCACGGCATGGAAAGGATGACGACGCAGGGAACGCTGGAAATTTCCGTGACGCAGAAAGAAGAAAATTTGCTCATTAAGATCGAGGATGACGGCGTCGGGATGGATCAGGAGCAGCTGCAGGAGTTGTGTCGCTACATTGATGCGCCGGATATCAAGGAAAAGAAAAAGAGAAGTATCGGAGTCCGAAACGTCCATCAACGGATCAAAATGATCTGCGGGGAGCAGTACGGAATCCGGATCCGAAGTGAAGTATACCGGGGTTTCCTTTTTCGAAGCCATGGCAAATTTCTTTGCCTTGATTTCTTCTTCGGTCAT
>OKRV01002479.1_pt1 | contig 9717 bp, 8 predicted proteins | sample 1601201 | NCBI WGS metagenome assembly OKRV01 (sample SAMEA3541540, study PRJEB24748) | human gut metagenome | biome: human gut; feature: human-associated habitat; material: faeces | place: China | collected 2012 | reverse complement strand
ATGCCGTGGCGAGTTGGGATGTGATTCCTTATATCCTGAATTATCGCAGAAGCGATTACGTATCTGCACGGTTGCGGCATCTACCGGCTGGCCGTTTCCGGCATCGGTCACGGTCCCTTTGATGACTTGCTGGGCAGACAGGTTGCAGGCGGTGATCAGGAGAATGGATATATATAGGAGGCTCTTCATTGTTTGTTCTTGTTTTTGTTACTCTTTTTCTATCGGATTGTAAGGCGTGTTCTTCGGGTGCATCGGTTGTCCGTCTTCTCCTTTGACGATGATCTGCATACCGGGGGAGGTTTCCTTCAGATAGCCGATCGGGTCGGCGGCGAAACGTTCGTGTATCCGGAGGAGATCTTTGCGGGAGATCGGTTCGTATTCGCTTCCGATAAACAGGATGGCTTCTTCTTTGCCGGCTTTCTCGATACCGGTGCAGACGAAGGTGTAGTGCTGCCGGCTGTCGGAGGCTTTCAGGATCAGTCCGGGCAGTCCTTGCAGTTTCCAAGGACCTTCGCTGCGCGGAATTTCCGGAGTGTACCAAGCTTCGTAGTTCCGCCCCGGAATCGGCAGGTCGCTCTGTAGCAGGTGTAGGCGAGGAAAGTTGCTGTGTCGGGATGCAGTTCCCAGACAGGAATCTCTGTTTTTTCTTCCGAACGGAAGTTACTGGCGGCGATAGGTTCGAGTTGTGTCAGTTTGCCTTCGGGATAGTTTTTGAATATCTGGTAGTTCACTTGGCTGGTGCCTTGTTTCATATGTTCCTGGATGATTTCCTGCGAAGCTCCGGTCGCTTTGTCCATTTCGATAAGCGAGTCCATACGGAAACGGGCATAGCTGTAGAACAGGGAACTTTTGGAACCTACCTTCAGCATCATAGTCTCATCGATGTGTTTGTCTTCATGGGCTGTGTCGCCGACAAAGGAGAGGTCGTACTGGGCGGTGAACAATACCTTGTCGATGGGTTTCGCCTTGAGCACTTCACTCATGTTGTACACGCGGATATTGAATTGGGCCTGTACAGCCCCGCATGCCAGTAAAAGAACTGCGGATAATAGGATTCGTTTCATAACTTTAATCGTCTTAGAGTGTTTGTCTGCTGCAAATGTAGCGGACGGCAAACCTCCGGGGCGAGTAAAGTTATTACTGAAATATTACGGTGGGGTTATTCCTGGCTATCCAAATCCTTTTCTATATCTTTTATAATAAGTAAGACGGTGCTTTTTAGGGGTGGGAGATGTTTCTTAATTGTAATGAATATCTTTTCCTCATCAACAGCAGAGTATTCGTGCGAAATGATATTACGCTGTCCTATCACCTTAACCCAAGGTACTTGGGGATATTTAGGTAGTAACTGTTTATTTGTTTTATCGTCTATTTTCTTGACGTATTCACCGATTGTCTGTAAGCGCATGACACAGGAATCAAATATGGTCATTCTCCAAGGTGTGGAAAGGAAGTCGTCCGGTGTTTGTATTTTATACATCGGTCGAGAATTACATCAATAGCCTCGGCTATAAGATACAATCTGTCTGTAATTTCATCTTTATGCATAAATACCCTCCTTTAGTATCTTATCCAGTAACAGAGGCCTTAAACTTTTACGCAAGCGAATCAGGTCGATCGGGCAGCCACACCGTTTTTCCAAATCACTTTTCTCTGTTTGTTCTCCACGAACAACTGATCCGAAGATGCCGATTTTGAGGATACCGTATTTATCGGCAAATTTGGATTTGAATTGTTTTAGCAAAGTAATATAATATCTGTAATCTTTCATGAAGAATCCTGTATATGGGATCAAAGATACATAAAAAACGGTGATTCCTATGTAAATAGTAGTTTTTTCCGTAAGTTTGTGCAAACTTCTTTCAAGTAAGGGGTTAAGTGATCAAAAAACACAAAATAATAAAGCAAACTTTCATAAATGAAGACTTTGGATAAACAGAAAAAGAACGTCCTTACCCTTTGCGGGGCGGCGATGGCATCGTTGCTTCTTTGGGGATGTGGCGGAACAAACCCTACGGCCGAATCTTTCGAACGGTCTGATTATTATACGCGTGGTATCGGACAGTATCCGGGTGACCCGAAGGAGGATTTCTCGCCTTCTCTGGCTCCGGATCCTTCCACTTACCGTAACATTGCCCGGTTGCGATCGGCTTTTGCCTCTTCCAGTCATGACTATAACTTAGTGGCACAGTTGGCGACGGACGGCATCGTGACGGACAAACGGCCGCAGTACCTGAACCTCTCGACTCCCGATGGAGACGTTCCGAGACGCGAACGCGAATGGATGATCGACGAAGGGCCGTATTCACGGAATACTTTTCCCGGCGAAGATACCTATTTCCGGTTTACGCTGGCAAACTATAGCAAAGCGGCCGGCAAACTGTCGCTGGTAGGAACGGTCGTGTATGACGATAAAGTGTCGAAAGGCGGCTACGAGATCATCTGCCAGGGTTCCAATGACGGAAAGAACTGGACGGAAATCGGCAAACTGAGCGGTAGCGGCTTGCCCGGTCAGGCAGTCTCCGGACGGGTGGTGGTGACCGACCCGAACAAACAGACGGGCGAAACAACCATGCCGGTCCGCAAACTGAATGAAACGATTACTTTCAATTCCGAAAACGCCTACTCCGATTACCGCGTGCTGCTGAAGATGGCAGGCGCACACGATTGGGTGTTTACGGAAGCTAATTTCATGGATAAGGACGGTGGTTTAGTGGAAATGAAACCGTCCCAGTTCTTCAACAGTGCCTGGATGAGTGCTACTGGGGGTGAAGAATGGTTGTATGTGGATCTCGGCAGCATGTCGGAGTTCGATAAGGTCGTGTTGTACTGGATCAACAAAGCCGTCAAAGGAAAAGTGCAGGTGTCGGATGATGCCGTGCAGTGGAAAGATGCGGCCGAACTGCCGGGCGGTGACGGCCTGATAGATGAAATCGCATTGAACGGCAAGCAGAATGCCCGCTATGTGCGTGTCCTGATGCAAGAGCCGGCGAACGGTAGCCGTTATATCCTGAGCGAAGTGGAAGTAATGGGTAAAGGTGGATTAGTGGCTCAGCCTGTGGCTCCTCCTCCTGCTTCGAAGGGAAAGATCATTTTGTCCGGCGGCAACTGGGAGCTGCAACGTGCTTCTGAAGTGACTGCTTCGGGTGAAGAAATATCTACTCCGGGCTACAAGCCGGAGAACTGGATCGTGGCGACAGTGCCGGGAACAGTCCTAAGCAGTTACAAGAATATCGGGGCAATCGCCGATCCGAACTATGCGGACAACCAGTTGCAGGTGTCCGAATCGTTCTTCTGGTCGAACTTCTGGTATCGTGACGAGTTCGAAGTGCCGGAAGGATTCAAGCAGGACCGCCTGTTCCTGAACTTCGACGGGATCAACTGGAAAGCGAATGTCTTTCTGAACGGAAAGAAACTGGGCCGTATCGAAGGCGCCTTTATGCGAGGCAAGTTCGATGTGACGGATCTGGTTGTTCCGGGTAAGAACGTGGTGGCTGTAGAGATCATCCGGAATAACCATATCGGGGCGATCAAGGAAAAGAACAAGCAGAGCACGGACTTCAACGGCGGAATCTTAGGGGCTGATAACCCGACCTTCCACGCGACGATCGGTTGGGACTGGATTCCGACGGTTCGCGGCCGCAATATCGGTATCTGGAACGATGTCTTCCTGACCTCAACCGGAAAGGTGACGGTTGCCGATCCGCTTGTTACGTCTGTCCTGCCGTTGCCCGATACGACTTCCGCTACGTTGACAGCCGAGGTGATCGTGAAGAACCACGATGCCAATACGGTAAACGGTACGTTGGAAGGCAAGGTAGGAGATATCACATTCCAGCAACTTGTTTCCCTGGCGGCGGGAGAAGAGAAGACAGTCGTTTTCGATGTCAAGGACTTCCCGCAACTGAAGATGGAAAACCCGCACTTGTGGTGGCCTAAAGGTTACGGCGCGCCGAACCTCTACGATGCCAACTTCACCTTCAAAGTGGATGATAAGGTTTCGGATGCGAAAGACTTCAAAGTCGGTATCCGCCAGATGACATTCAATGAGGACAATCATATTCTGAGCCTCTTTATCAATGGCCGTCGCTTTATCGGCCGGGGCGGTAACTGGGGCTTCGGTGAATCGAATTTGAACTATCGCGGTCGCGAATATGATATTGCTGTGGCTTACCATGCCGATATGAACTTTACGATGATGCGTAACTGGGTCGGCATGATCGGCGACGAGGAGCTTTATGAGGCTTGCGACCGCCACGGTATCATGATCTGGCAGGACTTTTGGCTGGCTAACCCGGCCGACGGACCCGATCCGTATTATCCGGAAATGTTTATCGCCAATGCGGAAGATTATGTGAAACGGATTCGCAGCCATGCGTCTATCGGCCTCTACTGCGGACGTAACGAAGGTTTTCCGCCCGAACAGATCGACAAGGCGTTGCGCCGTATCATCAAGGAAGACCATCCGGATATCCATTATATTTCCAGCTCGGCCGATGATGTGGTGAGCGGCCACGGCCCGTACCGTATGCTTCCGGCAAAAGAATATTTCACGCTGAAGACCGGCAACGATAAGTTCCATAGCGAACGAGGCATGCCGAACGTCATGACCTACGAAAGCATGCTCCGCACCTTCTCGCCGGAAGGAATCTGGCCGCAGGATAACGAATGGGGGATGCATGACTATACCCGCGAAGGGGCACAGGGCTGCACCTCTTTCAACGAGATCATCGCGAAAGGATATGGCGAACCGCAGAGTGCGAAAGAGTTTGCCGAACTGGCCCAGTGGGTGAACTACGACGGCCACCGCAGCCTGTTCGAGTCCAGAAGCCAGAACCGCAAAGGTCTGCTGATGTGGATGAGCCATTCCTGTTGGCCTTCAATGGTATGGCAGACGTATGATTATTATTTCGAGCCGACTGCCGCCTATTTTGCTATCAAGAAGGCTTCCGAGCCGCTGCATATCCAGTGGAATCCGGCAACGGACGAGGTAGAAGTGGTCAACTACAGCGCTGGCACGCATAAAGGTCTGACGGCAAAAGTACAGGTTCTGAATATGGATGCATCCGTAGCCTGGGAAAAAGAAGCGACTGTCGATAGCAATGAAGATACGACCGATAAGTGCATCAAGTTGGAATTCCCGGAGAACTTGTCGAAGGTCCATTTCATCAAGATGACGCTGACCGAAGATGGCAAAGTCGTTTCCGACAACTTCTATCACAGAAGTTTGGAAGAAAACAACTACCAGGATTTGTGCCAGTTGGCAAAGGTTGCTTTGCAGTCCGCAACAACCGTGGATAAAAATGCAGACGGAACCTGGAGTGCCGTGTCTGTTATCGAGAACAAGACGTCTACACCGGCTTTGATGATCCGCCTCAATGTTGTAGGTGGTAAAGACGACCAGCAGATTCTACCGGTATTTTATTCCGACAACTATTTCTCTTTGCTTCCGGGTGAAAAGAAGGAAGTACGTATGAGCTGGAGAGATGAAGATACCAGAGGTAATGAAGGCAAGGTCTTAATTACCGGATATAACGTGGAATAATATTATAGGTCGGCGACGGAAGGCGTGCAAAGTACCTTTATTACGATCCTTTAGGCACAGATTTACACGGATAAATTTATTTTCTTTCCGTGTATCTGTGCCTAAATTATGCCTATTAGTAAGCAGAATTTTGTTTCGACACACCTCCTGTCATATTTTTTTCTTGATTATTACTAAAATATTACGCAGCCTGAAAAAGATCTATTTTTGTATAGGACTTATCGGGAAGCTCTTTACCTTTGCCGGAAAGAGTATCGGAAGTAGATGGGAAAGCGGATCAAACTGATTTATATATTATCGTTATTCTCAGCTTTAATGGCGATAAGCGTGCAGGCCTATTGGCTCTATAATCAGTATCGTTATGAAGTGGAGCGATATGCTGATGAAATTGCCGCCGATGTATTGCGTGTCGGAGATGAAGAGTTTGCCGAGCGCCGGAAAATGGCGATAGGTGATGATACTTCTTATATAATAGATCGTAGTTCGCGTACTCAATCCGGAACTTCCACTATCAGGAATGTGCAGACACAACTTTGTTTTGATTTTAAAACGGATGTCTTGGTCGATTCGATAATTGGCGGTCAACTGAATATGACAAAACTAAACCTCTCGTTTGATGCGACCTTACCGGAAGACAGCATTATTCATGGTGTGGAACGAAATGTCGTTAATTACTATATTCCTTTCCAGGTTGAACGTTTAGATAGTCTGCTTCGGGCGCGCTTGTCGCAATACGATTTCCAGATCGCTTTTTTGCCGGAAGGAGATACATTGAGCCGTTTCAATTCTTGGAAAATTTTACCGGAACATCTGTTCCCGCCTTGCTTGGGAGTTAAATACCGGTATGCTCCGTTGGAGCGGAAAGGGGTGATGATAGAAGTCGGTTTCCCGATAAACCCTCTTCTGAAGCGGATGGTGGGACAACTGATTTTGAGTCTGTTTCTGATCCTGTTGCTGCTTTCCTGCTTGGGTTTGCAAATTAATACGATACTTAAACAGTGTAAGCTTGGCGAAATGCGTGAAAGTTTTGTTCATACGATGATTCATGAATTGAGACGTCCGGTACAGACTTTGAAAATGTGTGTCTCTTTCTTGAATGATAAAGAGATGCGCACGGATGAGGCTGCCTGCGACGGTATTGTCCAGGACGCCTTGTTTGAGCTGGACAATCTTTCCGCTTATCTGGAGAAACTGAAAAATATGGTGAGTGCCGACGGTAGTGCGACACTGCTGCATCCCATTCTGTTCAATTTGCAAGAGTTGGTTGAAAAGGTGATCCGTTTAGTTCATATTCCATCTGGAAAACAGGTTGCTTTTTCTACTGCTTTTCCACCTGATCTCCCATTGGTTACAGCTGATCCTGTGCATATTGCCAATATTCTGAGTAACCTGATAGAGAATGCGATTAAATATTCCGGCTCTGGAGTCAATATCCGCGTAGTCGTTATCCGGAATGACAAGCTGATAGAACTGACCGTAACTGATGATGGCGTTGGTATTTCTGCCGACGAACAGACGAAAGTCTTCGAGAAATTCTATCGCTCCGTCCATTTACCGGATAAGCAAATTCCTGGATTGGGACTGGGATTGAGTTATGTACGTCAGATAGCCGAAGCCCATCATGGGCAGGTCTCGCTTCGTAGTGAAGTGGGAAAGGGCACGGAAGTAACAGTAGGATTACCGATATAAAACGATATGGCGACACCATTAAAAATACTTTTTGCAGATGATGATCTGAAATATTCACTTCTTCTCAAACGTTTTCTTGAAAAAGAAGGGTATGATGTGGCTTATACCGGAAACGGGATGATGGTTCTCGAACAATTTCCGGTTGTTAAGCCTGATCTTGTCCTTTTGGATATCAATATGCCGGGTTTGAATGGTTTTGAGGTCGCAGAAAAGATACGGGAAAACGATCGCCATGTCCTGATCTTTTTCCTTTCCGACCGTTCGGACAAAAACGACCGCCTGAAAGGCTTCAGCCTCAAAGGAAATGACTATCTTGCCAAGCCTTTCTATCCGGAAGAGCTGCTGGCGCGGATCAAAGAGCGGTTTGAAGTGAATCCCGATGTGAAAGTCGAAGAAGAAATCTATCATTTCGCTAATACCGTGTTTGACTATTCCACAAATGAAATCCGTACAGGCAACAGCAAGACGTTGGTCACTTCCCGTCAGGCAGAAATTCTTCGTATCCTCGCCCGTAATCCAAATGTTGCGATCGACCGTGAAATCATCCTATCTGCTGTATGGGGAAATGTCTCTTATGCCAACTCCCTGGCTTTGAATGTGCAGGTCACTTATCTTCGCAAAGCCTTGCGTAACGACCCTTTGACCAGTATCGTTTCCCTTACAAAAAAAGGCTATATGCTGAAAGGATAAAAAAACTTGCTATCTTTGCGCAATTGAGAAGTATAGACAAATAAAAAAGCGTATGAGTTTCAGCGAAAAGTCTTGCCTGGTATTTGAACAGGCTACGAAGGCATATCATATCACCGATCATATAGATGCCACGGTACATAATCCTTATGAGGTGAAGAGTATAGAGTTCTATCTGTATTTGAAGAATTGGATTGATGCTGTGCAATGGCATTTTGAGGATATTATCCGTGACCCGCAGATTGATCTGGTAGAAGCATTGGCTTTGAAAAGAAGAATTGATAAATCAAATCAGGATCGTACAGACTTGGTGGAATTAATCGATAGTTACTTCTTAGACAAATACAAAGAAGTAAAACCTCTTTCTGACGCAACGATCAATACAGAAAGTCCTGCATGGGCTATTGACCGCTTGTCAATTCTTGCATTGAAAATTTACCACATGCAGCAGGAAGTGGAACGTACGGATACTACAGAGGAACACCGTCTTCAATGTCAGACTAAGCTGAATATCCTGCTGGAACAACGTAAAGACCTCTCTACGGCTATTGAGCAGTTATTAGCTGATATCGAAGCCGGGAGAAAATATATGAAGGTATATAAACAGATGAAGATGTATAATGACCCGGCATTGAATCCGGTGCTTTATGCAAAAAAATAACGAATGGCGCGTATTCTCATTATTCGTTTTTCAGCTCTTGGCGATGTAGCCATGACAATACCGGTAATACATTCGCTGGCTGTGCAATACCCGCAGCACGAAATAACAGTGTTAAGTCGTGCTGTATGGCAGCCGCTCTTTCAGGGGCTGCCTACGAATGTAGGTTTTGTCGGAGCTGACTTAACAGGTAAACACAAGGGGCTTTGGGGCTTGAATAGCCTCTATTCGGAGTTGAAAGCGATGCATTTTGATTACATTGCAGATTTTCATCATGTGCTTCGTTCCAAATATTTATGTCTGCGATTCCGTCTTGCCAATAAACCGGTAGCTTCCATATGTAAGGGAAGGGCCGGTAAAAAGAAACTGGTTCGTCGTCACGATAAGGTGATGGAGAATCAGAAAAGTTCTTTTCGCCGTTATGCCGATGTGCTTGAGAAGCTAGGTTTGCCGGTTTTATTAAATTTCTCTTCTATTTATGGCGAAGGAAAAGGCAACTTTGCAGAGATAGAGCCAGTTACAGGACCTAAGGAAGATCAAAAATGGATTGGTATAGCTCCTTTTGCCAAACACAGAGGTAAGATTTATCCGTTAGAGTTGCAGGAGCAGGTTATAGCGCATTTTGCGGCTAACCCACAAGTGAAAGTGTTTCTTTTTGGAGGTGGTAAAAGCGAGCAGGAAGTGTTTGACACATGGATTGCTAAATATCCTTCTGTTGGTAAACTGAATATGCGTACCGAGCTGAACCTGATGAGCCATTTGGATGTGATGCTTTCAATGGATTCTGCCAATATGCATTTGGCGTCCTTGGTCAATATTCCGGTTGTTTCTATTTGGGGGGCCACTCATCCTTATGCCGGTTTTATGGGCTGGAAGCAATTGCCGGTTAATACCGTGCAACTTGATTTATCATGCCGTCCCTGCTCTGTATATGGACAGAAGCCTTGCTGGCGTGGTGATTATGCCTGTTTAAGAGATATAAAGCCGGAACAGGTTATTGCAAAAATAGAAGGGATTGTAGGTTGATATTTGCAGGAATTCAATTTAGTCGTTTTTGAGCCGAAAGAGCATAGAATCAAATAATGATGGAAAAAGAGATACAACGAAAGAAAAAGGTACTGATAGATCTTACGAATTA
>OKRV01002476.1_pt1 | contig 9731 bp, 10 predicted proteins | sample 1601201 | NCBI WGS metagenome assembly OKRV01 (sample SAMEA3541540, study PRJEB24748) | human gut metagenome | biome: human gut; feature: human-associated habitat; material: faeces | place: China | collected 2012 | reverse complement strand
CCTGTGTCGATTTTAACGCTGTTTCTACTTATTAAATATAATAATATATAAGAATACTCTTTTACTTATAAAAAAAATTCTTTTAAAAATTGTTCAATAATCATAAAAAATAATCTCCGGGGAATCAGGTTTTTCACCTCATTTCGGAGATTATTTCTTTTTAATCAAGTATTATTCTACATCTTTCAATGCTTCAAGATCTTCTTCTCCTGTACGTACTTTTACTACTTTCTGCACGTTGTATACAAAGATCTTACCATCACCGACATGTCCTGTATACAGTGTCTTGGATGCTGTTTCGATGACTTTCTCAACCGGAATATTTCCTACGATAACTTCTACTTTTACCTTTGGAAGAACGGTTACGTCCATCTCAACTCCACGATATTTCTCGCCGGCACCTTTCTGGATACCACATCCCATAACCTGAGTCACTGTCATTCCTGTTACACCAAGATTATTCAATGCTGCTTTCAGGCGCTCGTACTTGGAAAGTTTTGCGATAATAACTACTTTATGCATTCCTGTATCTGCATCTACCGGTCCTGCTACAGGTACAGCTGCTGCTCTCTGGATTGGAGATGCTGCGTCATAATCTGCTACACCAAGATCTGTGTTTTCATTTTCATTCATTGCACCTTCTGTAATATCCATGATGCTGAATCCTGCATATGCTGATGCAAGACCATGCTCCTTGGAATCCAGACCAACAATCTCTTCTTCCTCTGAAACACGAAGTCCAATTGTCATATCAATTACTTTGAAGATAATTGTCATTGTTACAACTGTCCAAGCAAGAACTGTTACTACACCAAGAAGCTGTGTTCCGAGAAGTCCGAATCCACCGCCGTAGAACAAACCTTTCAATGTGCTTTCCGGCGCATTTGTTGTTGCAAAAAGACCAACTGCGATTGTTCCCCAGATACCATTTAAGCAATGAACTGCTACGGCACCAACCGGGTCATCTACATGCACTACATTATCACAGAACCAAACGCCAAATACTACGAGAACTCCTGCAACTGCTCCAATGATCAGTGCTCCTAATCCATCTGTCACATCACAAGGTGCTGTGATTGCTACCAGGCCTGCGAGGGATGCATTCAGACACATAGACACATCTGGTTTTCCATAACGAAGCCATGTGAAGATCATACATACAACGGTTGCTGTTGCCGGTGCGATTGTTGTTGTCATAAAGATAGATGCAAGCTGTGGGCCTGTTGTTGCTGCCGCACCGTTGAATCCATACCATCCAAACCAGAGGATGAAACATCCAAGAGCACCAATTACGAGGTTATGTCCTGGAAATGCGTGGACTTTTGTTACTTTTCCATTCTTATCTCTTGAGAATTTACCAATTCTGGCTCCTTCCATTGCAGCTCCGATAAATGCTGTTGCTCCACCTACCATGTGGATTGCACAAGATCCTGCAAAATCATGAAAGCCAAGCTGTGAAAGCCAGCCACCTCCCCAGATCCAGTGTGCTTCGATCGGATACACAACTGCGGAGATCATTGCGGAATAAATACAATAGGAAAGAAACTTTGTTCTTTCTGCCATAGCTCCTGATACGATTGTTGCTGCTGTCGCACAAAAAACCAGGTTGAATACAAAATTAGACCAGTCAAAGTTTGCATAATCTGTAAAGATTCCAAGTGTTGGAACTCCTACCAGTCCGCCAAGTGCATCTTCCCCGAGTAACAATCCAAATCCAAGGAAAATAAACACGATTGTTCCAATACAAAAATCCATCAGATTCTTCATGATAATGTTACCGGCATTCTTTGCTCTGGTGAATCCTGTCTCTACCATAGCGAATCCTGCCTGCATAAAGAATACAAATGCGGCTCCGATCAGGAACCAGATGCCGAACACTTCTGTTCCGACTGTGCTTGAAATCTGAGTAATAATTTCTTGTGTCATACTACTTCCTCCTCATACCTGAAAACTAAAAAGGCGCATCCCACAGCTTCCCTGAACCATTCCCCCTGAACCGGTTCTTGCTGTAAGACACACCTTTGTGTCATTGAGACCTACCGCTATTTGCGGCAAATCTATAGGTACCATATTTTATTAAAAGAAAAAGGCACTCTGAGATCTGTTTCTCAAAGCACCTTTGCTTTTATGTCACGTAGTTTACTCCCCTAGCCCAATGTTGTCAACCTATATTTTTACTTTTCGTAAATTTTCTGATTTTTTATACTTTTCATGCATTTCTTTCATATATTTTCACAAAACAGAGTGCACTCTGATGCATTCTGCGGAAGTCAAAGAATGGAGCTTGGATATTGACAAGTTCCTGCCCCTGGATATTGGGTCTTTAAAGTCCAAATTCCTTCAATAACTTCTTCTGATATTCCCTGTCCACTGCTGCCTTGAGAATCTCATCACTTCTGCTAAGTTCGGATAATTTAAGATTCAGCTGATTGATTCTGCTTTCTCCAAGAGATTCCCCTTCTTTTATACCTTCTCTTATTCCTTCTTCTCTTTTTTCATCTAATTCATCTTTCATTAATTCTAATAACGCATTACACATATCTCGTTTTCCCTCCTTTAGCCGATTCTCGTTTGCTTTTACTATAATCTCCATAACAGACTGATACAGCTGATTCTCCTTGTTCTTTTTATAATCCTCTAAAAGCTGTCTAGTAACAGACATGTCTTTCAGGGTATCTGTCAAACTATATAACCAGAGATTTTTCTCCGGTGACAACTGATTTGTTACAAGAACCTGAATCGGTAAGATATCTCCAATTACATAATAAATCCCTTCTTCCGGATTATCAATAGTGTAGTGGCGTACTTCTTTCAAATGTCGGATCAGTTCTCTTGGATATCGTTTTGACACTAAGGTGATCGTCAGCTCCTGAATCGGGATTTCATTTACTTTACCTGTATCTGCTTTATAAAAATTTGTATATCCATAAACCTTATAGAAATCGTCCACGGAAAGTGAATCGGATGGTGATTTATATTCGATAATATTATACTTGCGGAATATTTTCCCGATATTTTTATGGATCGGCTCTGCATTTTTCTTTTTAATGATCAACACATCAATTGCCATTGGCTTTGAACTTAATAGATACTCCCGTTCAAATTTTAATTTTTCTTTTTCTTCTCTGAATTCAATCTGTAAGTCTGCATAAAATGCAGGATGCCACTGAAGCAGTTTCCCATCTGCCGGCTGCTGTTTTTCCGGCAATTGTTTTCTCTTTTGTTTCATCTAAGAGACCTCCTTATGTGATTTTTCACAGAAGTTCTCTCTCCACCAGAAAACCTCTGCTTTAAATAATGGATTTTAAAAGCATGAATTTTCTGATTTGGCAGGTGTTCTCCACCTGTAATGAAACTTTTATATGAATTTAGATGTTTTAGAAAATATGCTTTGAAATAGAGTAACATATTTATGTACAATATTCAATGTTTTTTGATAATAACTTACAGTAATCAAAGCTGATAGTTACTGTTCACATGATGTGCGATCAGTAACACATCACACTGTTTAAAAGCTGTTTAAAAACAGAGTGTACTCTTGCAATATAAATCATCATCTGCTAAAATTTATCTTAATGAATCATAAGGAGGACTCGAAAATGAGCAAAATTGATGAAATCAGAAGCGCTATGGTCGCTGCAATGAAAGCGGGAGACAAAGAACGAAAAGCCGCACTTTCCTTTCTGCTCTCCTCTCTGAAGAATAAAGCTATCGACAAACGTGCCGACCTGACAGAAGAGGAAGAAGGACAGGTAATCTTAAAAGAAATCAAACAGTTAAAAGAAACAATTGATATGACACCTGAAGATCGTACAGATCTGATTGAAGAGGCTCAGAAGCGTCTTGCTGTTCTTGAAGAATATGCACCAAAGATGATGAGCGAAGATGAGATCAAAGCAGTGATCACATCCGTTCTTGCAGATCTTGGTATCGATGCTCCTACAGCAAAGGATAAAGGTAAGATCATGAAAGAACTCATGCCGAAAGTAAAAGGCAAAGCTGATGGTAAAGAAGTCAATCAGATTCTTGCCGGCATGATGAAATAAATACAGATTCCAGAATAAAGAAGTAGCAAAGAGGGTATCGCACTAAACGACACCCTCTTACTTTTTGTTAATTATTTCATTTTTTCTGCTTATTTTGTTATCTGTTTTCCCACTTATGATAAATCGCCTCAAGTGCATCTACCGCACCATCGATTCCAAGAAGACTTGTATTCAGCAGGATTGCATTCGCATCAATACTTCCCCACTTACGGTCTGTTCTACCTTCATAATACAGGCGTCTCTCTCTGTCAATCTTCTTAATCTTATCTACAGCCTCTTTCTCGGAAAGCTTATAGATATCCATGATTCGATTGATTCTATCATCCTTATAAGCATAGATAAATGTATTCACAACATTTGAATAATCCCCAAGAACATAATCTGCGCAGCGTCCCACAAAGATTCCCGGTCCGCGTTCCGCCAGCTTGCGGATGATTGCTGACTGTGCGTCAAAAAGTTGATCACTTAACGGTTTCTCCACTTCCGGACTGAGCATAAATGTAGTATAATCACCCATTCCAATATAATAGCTTGATAACACATTTCCAAGTCTCGTCTCATCTACTCTTCCGGCATCTTCGTTCGAAATTCCAAGATCTCTTGCTGCCATTCGAATCAGATTGTGATCGTAAAGAGGAATGTTCAGTCTCTCTGCCAGTCTGTTTCCTACTTCATGACCGCCACTTCCGAACTGTCTTCCAATTGTAATAATTGTGTGATCCATCATAAGCAAGTCCTCCTTTTTCTGATAATTCTATTCTATCACTCTTTGAATTAAGAAAAAAGACTTTCTTCCTGTTTTCCGCTAACAATTTTGTAATACTGTTTCGAAGTCACCATGTAGACAATGATATAGAATAATGCAAATACTAAATAGGAGCACACTGTCACCAGAATCAGGAATTTTCTGTCAGAAAAAGCAAGCAGATGCACCATTTTTTCTATCATTGGAAATGCAAATGCCGTATGAATTCCGGCAGCCACAAGAGGCAGGAAGAATACTGTCATTACCTGAGAATTGATCGTCTGACGCACTTCTTTCTGTGTCATCCCCACTTTCATCAGAATCTGGAATCTGTCCTGATCCTCATAGCCTTCTGTAATCTGTTTATAATAAATGATCAGCACCATTCCAAGAATGAATACGACTCCAAGAAGGATTCCAAGGAAGAACAGACCGCCGTACAAAGCCTGGTAATCAGCTCTTGATGCGGCTCTGCTGTCTGTAGAAGCTCCAAAAAATAGGGTATCTGATTCCTCTGATTCCTGTTCAGCCAATGCATTGATTTTCTTGTCAATTTCGTTTTGAATCTGGATCTGCTCTTCATCTCCACAGGACAGATCAAAATTGTAGTACCATTTCTCATAAGAACCATTGACACCGTAAACGGAAACATTTCCTTCTTCCAAAGCTTTTATATCTTCCAGTCCGGAAACCACCAGATAGAAGCTGCTGTTCATATGAACAGCAGCTTCATATTTGCCATATTATTTCCATTTGAAATCATTTTATCCAAATGTCCTTTAATCCTCCATGTCCCGGAATTCTCCACCGTGATCTGATCATAGGGGAAATCGGAATCTTTCGCATACAGATACGCTTCCCCGGGAGCCAGCTCCAGATTCGTCCCCATGATCCGATTATACGCTTCCAACGGCAGAGCATAGAACATTTTTAAATGATCAAATGTATTCACTTCATTGACTCCCGGAGCATTCTCCGGATTAAAATAGATTTCATTTTTTGAAACAATTCCACTGACTGTAAGCATCCGGTAATTCTCCGGATTCTCCGCGGTCTGGTTATGTTCTTTCAAAACCTTCTGTACAAGCTCTATAATCTGTCCATTCTGATTCTCTTTCATTTCTTCCGTCTGCTCCGGTTTCGTGTACATCTCAATCTGGACAGATTTCGGATATCGAAGATTCAAGCCATGTTCCATACTCAGATACAGGCTGGTTGTAGAAGATACCATAACCAGAACCATTGTGGACAGAATACAAATAGACGCTAATCCTGCCCCATTTCGTTTCATACGGTAAATCATGGATGAAAGTGAAATAAAATGATTTGTTTTATAATAATATCCTTTCTTTTTCTGCATTATTTTACAAAATGTGACCGAGCCGGCAATAAATAACAGATACGTTGCGAGGATTACCAGCACGACGGCAACCATAAACCAGATCATCGCTACAAGCGGATCTTTGATTGTCAGGGATAAATAATAAGCCACACCAAGCAGAAGCAACCCGAGTACTGCAAAGATCCAGTTTGCCTTCGGAGGTTTCTCTCCTGTCTTTTCACTTTTTAAAAGTTCTACAGGTTTTAACCGATAGACGGACACGATCATCCGAAGCATGATTAATGCAAAAATGACCAGGAATAACAGTGCCGTAGCCACAAGTGCCGGAACACTGATTTTCATAGAAAGTCCGGCATTACTTCCAAGTATCTTCGCTGCCAGAAGTTCCCCCAATTTAGAAAACAGGATTCCTCCCACGATTCCTCCTGCAATCGTCAGAACACTGATGATCAGATTCTCAAGAACCATGATTTTTACAAGGTCAATTTTTCCCATTCCAAGGATGTGATACAACCCAAACTCTCTCTGTCGTCTGCGGATCAGAAATGAATTTGTGTAATACAGAAGGATCAGAGAAAAGATTGAGATCACACCAGAACCAAATCCAAGGATCATCTGCATAGTATCCCCACCTTTGATCTTGGCAAACTGCGGACTCACTGCAAGATAATCGATCAGATAGAACATCATAACCATACAGATACAAGTAATCAGATAAGGAAGATACAGCTTCTTATTTTTCTTAATTCCATTAACGGAAAGTTTCAGATAAAGTCCACTTTTCATTGTCTCTCACCACCTGTCGCAAGCATTGTCAGTGTCGCTGAGATATTCTGATAGAACTGTTCATCTGTCTGTTCGCCTTTATATACCTGGTGGAAAACTTCTCCGTCTTTAATAAATAACACTCTCCCGGCCTTGCTCGCTGCTTTGACAGAATGTGTTACCATAAGGATCGTCTGTCCCGACTGATTGATCCGCTCAAATACCCCGAGCAATTCATCCGTTGATTTCGAATCGAGTGCCCCGGTCGGCTCATCCGCCAGGATCAGTCTCGGATCTGTGATCAGCGCTCTCGCCACTGCTGCACGCTGCTTCTGTCCTCCTGACACCTCATAGGGATACTTCTCCAGAAGTCCTGCAATTCCAAGTTCTTTCACGATTGGCATCATCCTGACATTCATTTTCCTGTAATCAACTCCCTGCAGTACCAATGGCAGTAAGATATTGTCCTTTAGATTAAATGTGTCCAAAAGATTGAAATCCTGAAATACAAACCCAAGATGATCTCTCCTGAACTTGGACAGATCCTTCTCACGGATTGCAGATAACGGTTTTCCATCTAGATAAACTTCCCCTTCGGTTGGTTTATCCAATGCTGCCAGCATGTTCAGTAATGTCGTCTTCCCCGAACCACTCTCTCCCATGATTGCTACATATTCGCCCTCTTCTACTGAGAATGTTACCTTAGAGAGTGCCTGTACCTGATTACCGCCAAAACGCGGACGGTATATTTTTTTCAAATTTTCTACTTCCAAAACTGTCATTTCTTACGACCTCCTCTTCTTTCAACATCCTCAGTATAACAATACAGCCAGAATGCCGACATTGATTTCTGTGACATTCCAGCTGTCTGATGTGACAATTTTGTCACTTGCTTCTCTCTGTGTGATTTAGCGTTTTACTCTGATCTCAACGGATACTCTGCCAAACCAATCGTAAAACTGCTGCCTTCCCCTAACTTTGACTCAACTGTAATCTGATGCCCCAGTTTCTTTGCCGCCATCTGACTCAGATACAGACCAATTCCCGTTGATTTCCGTTCCATTCTTCCATTATATCCCGTATATCCTTTTTCAAAGATTCTCGGCAGATCCTCCGGTGCAATTCCCATTCCGGTATCTGTAACCGTCAGTTTCTTTTCTTCACTGACAGTGATCGTCACTGTTCCTTTCAGCGTATACTTCACTGCATTGGATAACAACTGTTCAATAATAAACGAAAGCCATTTCTCATCTGTCAGAACAATCTGATCTGTCCCTTCATAGATCAGACGGATTCTCCTTCGAATAAACTGTCCTGCATATTTACGGATCGATTTTCTTACAATTTCATCCAAAGGATACCATGCGATTACCAGATCCTTCGTGCCACTGTCAAGACGCACATACCCAAGTGCCATCTCCACATACTGCTCTATCTTGAACAGTTCCATTTTCATATCAGAAACAGGTATTGATTCCTGAATAATTTCTAACCGTTTATTTATCCGGCTGTTCACTATATCTTCTTCATATAAAAATTGCTCCGTATTTTGCAATAAAATATCCAATGCAGCAATCGGTGTTTTGATCTGATGAACCCACATGCCATAATAATCAAGCAGCTCTTTTTTTGCAATTCGATTCTTAGAAATAAGCTCCTGCTTTGCCTGATATAATTCCTTTGCAAGTTCCTGATAATCATATTCAATAATATCCATATGCTCTGGGAGTTGTTCTGCATCGTCAAAAAACTGCTCCCTGTTGATATGTAATAACTTATGCCGTTTATAATATTTGTAAAAATCAATAAACAGACATACTGCACACCACACAAAAGACAATTCGCATCCATAGATAATCGCATCAAAAGGAATATCATATAAATAAAATAGTATTCCAAATATCACAACGATTCCTGTAAATATAATAATTGGCATTTTGCGGATTTTCAAAAATGAAAAAATACTTTCTTTGATCATTTCTCTTTCTTTCCTCTATTTATCCAAATAATACCCGATTCCTTTTTTCGTCTTAATTCGTCCTTCCATATCTGCATTTTCTAAAACAATAATTTCAGCTTGTTCCTTTGATATTATTCCTGATTTCTCCACTTTTACATCATGCTGTTCAATTTGTTGTTCTGTTCTATTATCCATAGGAATAACATTTTTTACTCCTTTAAATTCTTTTTGGTCATCTATCTGCGATTGCATTATGCCATAGCCTCCAAAAAAACCCAATACTAAAATAATAATTATAATACCAACAATCCTCACAAAATCATACCCTTTCTTTATTCTCTATCCATGCTATTTAAACTTTACTTTATTAATTTTTCCATATGTATATGCGGGCAATATTCATCTAAATAAATGTCTCCACTTGCTTTATATCCTAAACTTTCATAAAAAGCTCTCGCTCTACATTGTGCAGATAAACTTATTTTTTCACCTGATAAAGCTTTCACTTTTTCCTCTAATAAATTCATCAATTTAGTGCCTATATGACCTTTACGATATTCTTTAAGCACTGCTAATCTGCCAATTATATATGAATTTTTCTCTTCATCTCGATATAATCTCGCATTTGCTATAGCTTTTTCTCCTTCCCAAATAATTAAATGATACGCAATATCATCTATATCATCAAATTCATTTTCAAATTTTTGTTCATTTACAAATACTTCTGTGCGTATATCTTTTGCCTCTTGGGGCAAATAATCAAAAAACTTGTACTTCAAATTCATCTTTACACCTTTACTTATCATACTTTTATTTATATTATATCATGAAAATCGCTTGTCGCAGACGAACACGCCGGAGGCGGCCACGCAG
>OKRV01002473.1_pt1 | contig 9736 bp, 10 predicted proteins | sample 1601201 | NCBI WGS metagenome assembly OKRV01 (sample SAMEA3541540, study PRJEB24748) | human gut metagenome | biome: human gut; feature: human-associated habitat; material: faeces | place: China | collected 2012 | reverse complement strand
GTGCTAGGTGCTCATGTGCAGTTTTCGACCAGAACAGAGAGTCGGTCTTATGGATGTTCCCTTCGGTCTGTCCAACCCCAGTCTTGTTCCCTGTCCGCCAGCTAAAAGCACTGCTCCTACTTTTCCTGCCCGGATTGCATCCAGTCCTGCTGCTTTAAACTCGTCTCTGCGCGCCTCGATCTCCGGCACTTCCACTGCTTCTAACGGTGCGAACACACCGCGCTCATTCACAGTCTCTTTTCTCTGGATATGTTCTAAAATCGACCAGTCGATCTGTTCTAAACGCTCTTTGAGCGCTGCATTCTGTTCCGGCGTATTGCGCTCCATGCTCGCTCTGATGTACACCTGTTTCTCATCTTCCCAAATTTTCATGAAATCCTTCTCCTGTTTTCTCCTGTTTTATCTCTCCTTTTAGTGTTCGATAAAACCTGTTATTTTTGAACAAATTTCCGTCAAATTCATTCATCTTATATGCCGTCTATTTTAGCATAATTTCCCTATGTCCGCAAACTTTCGGACTTTTTCGCAATTCTGGTTTTCTAATTCAACCCGCGGAAACCTTTTCCGATAATCTCACTGCTGTTGGTGATCGCAATGAAAGCGGACGGCTGGTTTTCGTGGATGAAGTTACGGAGTTCCACAGCCTGGCTTCGCTTCATGACAGAGAGAATAACTGCTTTGTCGTTATGCTGATAAGCACCCTCGGCATGATATACCGTTGCACTGCGGTTTAACTTCTGGGTGATAAACTCACAGATTGGTTCCGGATCATTGCAGATAATGGTGAAGTATTTGCACATGTTAATACTCTCGATCACATTGTCGACCACCAGTGATTTTGCCAGAAGTCCGCAGAGGGAAAACAGACCTGTCTGCGCATCGAAGACAAGGCAGGATGCAAGTACAATAAACAGGTCTACCAGAAACAGCGCACCTCCGATATTCAGTTTCGTGTATTTCTTTAAGATCATGGCGATAATATCCGTACCACCACCGGAAGCTCCGACATTAAATAAGATGGCTGAACTCGCCGCTGGAAGCACGATCGCATAGATCAGTTCCAGCACCGGCTGTGAGGTGAGTGGCGCAGACATTGGGAACCATTTCTCCGCTGCACTTAACCCAACTGACATCAGCACACTGACATAGACAGTCTTGATTCCAAAACTTTTTCCAAGAAAAATAAATCCCAGCACAAGCAGTGCCATATTGATAATAAATGTGATATTTCCAGGGGTTGTCGGCATAATGGCGCTCAAAACGACCGCAATACCAGTCACTCCACCGAAAGAAAAGTTATTCGGGAACTTGAATACATACACGCCGACAACCAGAATAAGCGTTGCCACGGTAAGTACAAAATATTCTTCTATTGTGCGTTTTACACGTCCTGCATTTTTAAACATTGTTTTTTCCTCTGTTTGATTCATTTGTTATTTTCTGCAAATCTTTTTTTCCTATTATGTGAATTGCACACATATTCTACTATACAATCAAAGAAAAAGATATATTTCCATTTTATAATTCTTTTCGTATTTCTTTTTAATTGTATAACAATTAATATTATTTATCTATATTCACCGACTTATTCACATTATCCACATAGTTATCCACATATTATCTGATACTTCCCCAGTTTCATCCACATATTCTAATTATATTATCCAGTCTGCGAGAATCATATATAAATTCAAAATACCATTTCACGATTCAAGTGTTTCCAATCACAGAGACGAGATATGAGCGGTCGTCGCCATAACAAAAAAAGAACCGACACACGAAAACATTCTTTCAAACGCTCTTCGCATACGGTTCTTTCTTATTATTATGTTCCGATCAATTGCAATTAAGCAAGTGCTGCTGTGATGATTGCCATAGAATATACTTCAGAAGCGTTACATCCACGGGACAGATCGTTGATTGGTGCATTTAAGCCAAGTAAGATTGGTCCGTAAGCTTCGAAGTTACCAAGACGCTGTGCGATCTTGTAACCAATGTTACCAGCATTGATGTCAGGGAATACAAATGTGTTTGCATGTCCTGCAACCTGAGAATCTTTGCATTTTGTACGTGCAACACGTGGAGAAACTGCTGCATCGAACTGGATTTCTCCTTCGATTGGAAGCTCTGGATATTTTTCTTTTGCTTTTGCTGCTGCGTTGCGCATCTTGTCAACATCCTCGCCCTTACCGGAACCAAGTGTTGAGTAGCTTAAGAATGCAACCTTTGGATCGATACCGAAAATCTTAGCACACTCTGCTGTCTCACCGGCGATCTCTACTAACTCATCCTCTGTTGGATGAATGTTGATTGCACAGTCAGCCATTGCAAGTACTTCGTTCTCGCCTGTAGCTGCCGGACGTACCATGATGAAGCAGGAAGATACGATTGTGTTACCCGGTTTTGTTTTGATCAACTGTAATGCCGGACGTACTGTATCTGCTGTAGAGTATGTTGCTCCACCAAGAAGGGAATCAGCAACTCCCATTTTTACTAACATGGTACCAAAGTAGTTTGCCTGAGAAAGAATTCCTCTTGCCTGCTCTGGTGTAACACCTTTGCTCTTACGAAGTTCACAGAACATCTCAACCATCTCGTCAAATCTGTCGTACTTCATTGGATCGATGATCTCTGCTCCACGGATATTGAAACCGCTCTCTTCTGCTACTTTTGCAATCTCATCCGGGTTACCAACTAAAATTGGATGTAAGAAGTTGCTTGCAAGAAGTCTGGAAGCTGCCTCTAAGATACGAGGATCATTTCCTTCTGTAAAAACAATTTTTTTCGGGTTCTTTTTCAAGATGTCAATTAACTGACCAAATCCAAACATTTTATTTTCCTCACTTTTCTTTTTCTCTAAAACCGTGTCTATGTACCGGATAAACACAATTTTCGGCACTTTTGCCGTGACATGCTTACATTATATAGCAGTTTTTTGGAAATTCAATGTTTGTATTCAAATAAATGCAGTTTTATTTTTCATCCTGAGAAATTGTCTCATGTTCTTCTGTTTCTTTTAATGCTTCCTGAAATTCCGGCGACTGTGCGATTTTGATCGCCTTAAAAATATTCGGCACATGATGTTCCCCGTCCGGTTTTGTTGCAAGCATAAAACGGCGGAAAAGGAAAAGCATACAGATACTGATCACGGAAACCAGATCTTCTCCGGCTGTCGTTGTCTGAACGATCATATGACGCGCGATCACGAAAATCAGGGCTTCAATAATATTGGCAGTATTTGGTTTACATAACATTTTTAGGAATTCCACACCAATGACAACGCCGAGCACTGCATCCAGAAATTCTAAAAACGCAACCGTCTCCTCTCTGTGACGCCACAGTTCTCCAATCTGTGGAAAAATTCCGATCACCGCTATCACAATTCCAATGACCACAACTGCCGCCATGACCATATCCATCACATCGCATGCATCAACAATTCTTTTTCTCACTTTATCCCACATTCGCTTTTCTCCTTTTTTGTAGTTTCAGAACGTTTTTGCCAACAGAAAAACATTCTGCCTTATGCATTTTTCTTATAACAAAAGAGTCGTAGTATCACTGCTGCGGCTCTTTACGGTTTCTGTTCTTAAATTTAAAATCCGAGCATCGCCCTTCGAGTCCAGTCCACGGACGTTACCTCCACAGTTAACTCGGTCCAGGCACCCTCACGGCACACAAGAGCTTTTACTTAGGGCTGCTCCATTCCTGACCTGACCCGGTTCGTAAATTCCTGTTGCGTAAGACCCAAACGTCAACGCCACTTATGAAGGGCTGCTCCGCAAAGAGATAACCCTCAGTTTGATATCACCCCAGCTATAGCGGATTGCTGGTTCAGGGTACCGCTGCCACCCCGGCTGCTCGGAGATTTAAGTATAGCTTATAATAACCTTCATTGTCAAGAGTTCACAGGGATTCTGTCACCGTTTCCTGTTTTTCCCTCTTTTTCTTTTCTCTTAACTCCCGGAAAAAATCAGACAACATCGTCGAGCACTCTTCCTCCAAAACGCCTTTTTCAATCTCCACCTGATGGTTAAATGCAGCCATCTGTAAAAGATTCAGCACCGAACCTGCGCATCCTGCCTTCGGATTCATCGTGGCAATGACCACTTTTTTCATGCGGCTCTGCACGATCGCTCCGGCGCACATCTGGCATGGCTCCAATGTCACATACATCGTACAATCCTCTAATCGCCAGTCACCAGTCTTTTTGCTCGCTTTTTTGATCGCGGTCAATTCCGCGTGTGCCAACGTATTTCCTTCGGTGTTTCTTCTATTATATCCTCTCGCAATAATCGTGCCATCCTGCACGATCACGCACCCGATCGGCACCTCATCCAGGGCATATGCTTTTTTCGCCTCGCGGATGGCTGCCTTCATATATTTTTCGTCCTGCGTCATTTTCATTTTTCTGTTTTCCTGTTCTGGTACTCTGTATACAATGATACACTATTTATCGCATCACTACCATAGAAATATTTTTGCTTTTTTTCTCGGGAATTATGGAGATTGGCTGGCGCTTTTTTAACATGGTGGTCTGCTGCAAAAGAGGGGGAAGGAAAAAGGAAAGAAAGAAATGGTTTGAATTATCCCATATACGGGATAATCATCCCAGAAACGGATACGCAAAGGAATATGATGAGAGCAGGGCATGGTGCGAGACTCAGAAGATGCAGGACTGTTATATCCAAAGCGTGGATGGATTAAAACTCCACGGATTCTATCTGCCGGCAGAGCATGCAAAGCGGTTTGTTATCTTAAGCCATGGTTACAGGGGCAGCAGATTTGGTTCCCTGTCATTTATGGCAAAATATCTCCATGAGCATCAATGTAATCTTCTGTTTATGGAACAGCGATGTTGTGGAGAAAGTGAAGGAAAATATATTACCTTTGGAGCAAAGGAAAAATGGGATGTGCAGCGTTGGGCAATTTATGTGTCCGAGAGAAATAAAGAAAAGCTTCCAATCTATCTGTATGGACAGTCTATGGGAGCAGCCGCTGTACTGATGGCATCCGAATACAGGCTTCCGTCAGAGGTGAAGGGACTGATCGCAGACTGTGGTTTTCAGTCTATGGAAAGACAGATGCGGGATATGGCTGACAACTGGTTCCATCTGCATTATATCCCTTTGCTTTTGAAGGAAATGGACTGTCTGTGCCATTTTGTGGCAGGATTTCGTATGAAAGATGCAGATACCACAGAAGCTATGAAAAGGAATACAAGACCTGTCCTTTTCTTTCATGGAGAGAAGGATACTTATGTGTACCCGAACAATTCATTCCAGAACTATATGCTGTGCAAAGCACCAAAGGAACTGGTCATTGTACAGGGAGCAAGACATCTGTGCAGTGCCTATGCAGATCCGGAACTGTATCAGCGTACAGTGATGGAGTTTTTTGAGAAATATGATGGCAGTAATTCTGAAAAATAATGTGACTGTTTTCAACCGCCAAAGGCGATTACGAATGACAACAATCCCTGACCGGGACTTATCAGATGCGTTTTGTTAAATGCATGATAAGTCTCGGTCAATTTTATGTAAAGTGTTCATTAAGTGCTGAGGGTACTGGCATTTGGGAAAAATCTGTGCTATTTTTGTCACGTAATTAAAAAAGTAATGTTGTAGCTGCCAGTACATTATTTTTAAAATAACTGTGGGCTACTGAACAAGTATGTAATGTTTTTGTACCCGGGAAAAGAGAAAAAACGGGTGATGGAGGTTAAATAAAGTATGACAAACTACTATCCTTTAACAGCAGCACAGAAAATGCACCATAACTGGATCATGGATTACGGTACACAGCAGGTATCCGGTGTCAGTGTTGTGGCGTCTGTACAGGCTGAACTGGATTTTGGATTATTAAAAAAATGTATTCAGATGGAGACAGAACGTTCCGGATGCACCAGAATCCGTTTTACGAAGCCGGATAAAGACGGAAATGTACAGCAATACCTTGTAAAACAGGATCCAAGAGATATCGGATTCAAGGATCTGTCAGGAATGGGAAGCCTTGCAAAAGCAGACGAGCTGATGCAGCAGTGGGCATACGAAACCTTTGACGGTGATGACATTCCCATGTGCGAGTTTACTATGCTGAAGCTGCCGGAAGGATATAATGGTTTCTTTGTACATATGGATCACAGACTGATCGATTCCTGTGGTCTGGTAGTAATGATCGGTGATCTGTTTCAGTTATATACCTATTATAAATATGGAACAGCCTATCCGCAGGAACTGGCAGACTTTGAGACAGTACTGAAAAAAGACCTTGCAAAAGCAGGCAACGAGAAACGTTTTGCAAAAGATAAGAAATTCTGGGATGATCAGCTGGATGCACTGGGCGAACCTCTGTATTCTGATATTCAGGGACCGTCCGTACTGGAGGAAGCAAGAAAACGTCATGGAAATCCAAAACTTCGTTCTTCTGACATTGAGATGAAGGATCTGTTTGTGGCAGTTAAGGATTATTATCTGGAGCCGGGACCAACTAAAAATCTGATCGATTTCTGTATGAACCATCAGCTGTCTATGACAAACCTTCTTCTGCTTGGCATCCGTACCTATCTGTCAAAGGTAAATAACGGACAGGAAGATATCACTATCCAGAACTTTATATCCAGACGTTCTACTCATGATGAATGGACTTCAGGAGGAAGCAGAACTATCATGTTCCCATGCAGAACAGTGATCGCACCGGAGACAGATTTCCTTTCTGCTGCTTATGAGATCCAGAATATGCAGAATCGTATCTACATGCACAGCAATTACGATCCGGCATTTATTATGGATGAGATGAGAAAGAGATACAATACACCGGAGCATACAGGATATGAGAGCTGTTATCTGACTTACCAGCCAATGACTGTGAAGGTAGAGAATGAAATGCTTGGAACTATCCGTCAGCATGCAAAATGGTTTGCAAACGGTGCAGCTACCAAGAAGATGTATCTGACTGTATCCCATACAGAAGATGGAGGTATGAACTTCTCCTATCATTACCAGACTGCTCATCTGGAGGAACATGATATGGAACTGCTCTATTATTATATGATGCGTATTCTTTTCAAGGGAATCGCAGAGCCGGATATGAGCATCGGCGAAATTATGGAACTGGTTTAACTAAATCAATATCAGGAGGAAATGCAATGAATCAGGAAATGGAATTTAAAAATATTGTAGCACAGTATAGCAAGGTAGCACCGGAAGAAATGAATAATGAAATGAGATTCCGCGAGGATCTGGGTTTCAGTTCTCTGGATTTTATGTCCTTTTTAGGTGAGCTTGAGGATACCTTTGATCTTGAACTTGACGAGAGCGAAGTGCTGAAGATCACAACTCTTGGCGAAGCCTTAAATCTGCTGGAAGAACTTCAGTAATTTTTTTCGAAGCAAAACTTATAAAGATGTCAGGGTCAAGGATATTTTGTACCTGACAGGATATCCATAACTTGAACAGTTCAGAAAATAATGGGGGACAGATATGCTGATCAGAAATATATTAGAAGAAAGTGTACGTAAATTTGATGAAGTAAAAGCAGTAAAATGGCTCAAGAAAAAGGAAATCATGGAAAGAAGCTATGGCGAACTGATGGAAAATGTAGTTTCCACCAGAAAAGGTCTTCTTGCAGAAGGCTTTGAGGGAAAGCACATTGCACTGATCGGAACCAGTTCTGTAGAGTGGATGGAAAGTTATCTGGGAATCATCACCGGATGTACCACTGCAGTACCGCTGGATGCCGCACTTCCCTGTGAGGATCTGATCGATCTGCTTAACCGTTCCGATTCCGCCGCTCTTTTCTTAAGTCCGAAGCTTAAACCATATCTGGATGCATTTCTTGAAAACTGTCCGAAACTTCAGAAGGTGTGGATGCTTCAGGAAGAGGTAGAGGATGCGCCGGCAAAGGTATACGGTATTGGTGAACTTCGAAATGCAGGAAAGAGCGCATCAGCAGATTCTGTCTGCCCGGATGCAGAGGATATTGCGACCATCATTTTCACTTCCGGAACAACAGGAAAGAGCAAGGGTGTTATGCTGACACAGAATAATCTGGCTTCCAATGTTGAGGCAGTAAAGATTACGGCAGAACCGGGAACTGCCGTGCTCAGTGTGCTTCCGATCCATCACGCATTCTGTCTGGTTATGGACTGGCTGAAGGGATTTTCACTGGGTGCAACTCTTTGTATCAATGATTCCCTGCTCCATATGGTAAGGAATATGAGTATTTTCAAACCGGATATTATGCTTATGGTTCCAATGATGATCGAAACTATTTATAAGAGACTGGCTGCCGCTGATTCGTCAATCCCGAAGGCAGTTCTGGCAGAAAAGGTATTCGGCGGAAAACTGCGCATTATCTTTACAGGCGGTGCACATCTGGATCCATATTATATTGACCGTTTTGCAGAATATGGCGTCGAAGTACTGGAAGGCTATGGAATGTCAGAATGCTCTCCTGTTATCAGCAATAATACACTGGAAAACAATAAAAAGGGTTCTATTGGAAAACCACTTGAAAATGCAGAAATCAGATTCGAAAACGGTGAGATTCTGGTAAAGGGAAGCAGTGTTATGAAGGGATATTATCAGATGCCTGATGAGACAGCAGAGACTTTAAAGGATGGCTGGCTGCATACCGGTGACAAGGGATATATGGATGAAGACGGTTATCTGTTTATCAATGGACGTGTGAAGAACCTGATCATCCTGTCCAACGGTGAAAATGTATCTCCGGAGGAGATTGAGAATAAGCTGGCTCTGAATCCGCTGGTAGGAGAAGTGATCGTCACAGGTGAGGACAATGGACTGACCGCCCGCATCTATCCGGAGCAGGCTGTTGTGGAAGCGAAAGCATTGGATGCAGAGGCAATTCAGGCACAGCTTCAGGCATTTCTGGATGAATATAACAGAAATCAGCCCACCTATCGCCGCATTACAGGATTGGTTGTCCGCAAAAATCCGTTTATCCGCAACACAACAAAAAAAATCAGGAGACAGGATGTCCTGATTGATGAGCCTCTGGAATAAGACAGAGGCTTAAGATAAAAGTGGAAGCATACCGGATAAAAAAACCTCAGACAGAATATCAGCGATCACTTCCGGTGCCAGATTAAAATTATCCCGGCTCCATTTGTGGAGAACGCCGATGGTACTGCCGATGGCGCAGGTGATCACATAGGAAACTTCTTCCTTTGTATGCCTGTCAGGCCTGGAATTAGATGTAGTTTCTGTAACATAATGATGGAGCATAGTCAGCATTTTTTCAAACAGATCATTGCCATGAGGTGTGCTCAAAAGACCGGACAGAAAAGGATTTTCCATGGTGTACCGGCACAGAGTCAGAAAATAGGAACTGCAGATATCCCGGTCATTTTTTGGCTGGAAATTTTCCATCATGGAAAAAACATCATGAATAGTTTTATCCTCAACTGCAGAGATCAGTGAAGGGATGTCCTGATAGTGATTATAAAAGGTACTTCTGGCAATACCAGCTGTTTTAGTGATGTCGGATACAGTAATCCTGTCAGGCTTCTTTTCTTTTAACAATTTGAAAAAAGCACCTAAAATGGCCTCGTCAGCCACAGAATATCTTTCATCGGGAATTACATTTTGCATAGTTGTTTCCCCCGGGAGTCTGTAAGTAATACATAAAGTATATCACAAATCTGACGATACAGCAGGTGCTTTTTCTTTTTTTTGAGAAATTTACGTTACTGTTCACTCCGTTCACAGTAACG
>OKRV01002458.1_pt1 | contig 9789 bp, 7 predicted proteins | sample 1601201 | NCBI WGS metagenome assembly OKRV01 (sample SAMEA3541540, study PRJEB24748) | human gut metagenome | biome: human gut; feature: human-associated habitat; material: faeces | place: China | collected 2012 | reverse complement strand
GCGGATGCCGCCGCACCGACCGACGCCCGTGCCCAGGCGGCGGCGCGCGCGGCCGAGCTGCGCCATGAGCTCGACTACCACGCCTATCGCTACTACATGCTCGATGCGCCCGAGATCACGGACGCCGCCTTCGACAAAATGCTCGTTGAGCTGCAGGAGATTGAGGCGGCCTATCCTGACCTGGTGACGCCCGACAGCTATACCCAGCGCGTGGGCGGATACGTGAGCGAGCAGTTTGCGCCGGTCACGCACATGGCCCGCATGTATTCCATGGACGATGCCATGGACCTGGACGAACTTGACGCGTGGCTCATGCGCACCGAGGATGCGCTCGGCGCCGGTAGCGTCACCTATACCTGTGAGCTCAAGATCGACGGCTTGGGCGTCGCGCTTACATACCAAAACGGAACCTTCGTGCGCGCGGCCACGCGCGGTGACGGCACAACGGGCGAGGACGTATCGCTCAACGTGCGTACCATCAAAGATGTTCCCATGCACCTGTCCGAGCCTGCGCTCGCCCACATGGGTGCCGACCGCGAGCGTACCATCGAAGTGCGCGGCGAGGTCTACATGCCCAAGGGTAGCTTTGTGCGTCTGAATGAAGAGGCCGATGCCGAGGGTCGCGACCCCTTCGCCAACCCGCGCAACGCCGCCGCCGGCAGCCTGCGCCAAAAGGACCCCAAGGTCACGGCGCGCCGCGACCTGGCTACCTTTATCTACGCCATTGCCGATACCGATCCGCTGCACGTCCACAGCCAGCGCGAGTTCCTGGACTGGCTGCGTAGCGCCGGCTTTAGCGTCAACCCCAACGTTGCCCGTTGCGCCACGCCGGCCGAGGTCCACGAGTTCTGCGCCCAGGCCCTCGAGCATCGCGGTGACCTGGACTACGACATCGACGGCGTGGTCGTAAAGGTCGACAGCTTCCAGCAGCAGCTCGACCTGGGCTTTACTGCCCGCGCACCGCGCTGGGCCATTGCCTTTAAGTTCCCACCCGAGGAAAAGCAGACCGTCCTGCGCGAAATTCGCATCCAGGTGGGTCGCACCGGTGTGCTCACGCCGGTCGCCGAGTTCGACCCGGTGACGGTCGCCGGCTCCACCATCGCGCGCGCCACGCTGCACAACATCGACGAGATCCGCCGCAAAAACGTGCGCGAGGGCGACACTATCATCGTGCACAAGGCAGGCGACGTGATTCCCGAGGTCGTGGGCCCCGTGCTCGACAAGCGCCCGGCCGACAGCGTTGACTGGCAGATGCCCGAGGTCTGCCCCGTGTGCGGTAGCCCCGTGGTCCATGAGGACGGTGAGGTGGCCTACCGCTGCGTGTCCATTGATTGCCCCGCGCAGCTCAAGGAGCGCCTGCTCCACTGGGTGAGTCGCGGCTGTATGGACGTGGACGGCTTGGGCGACGAGATCGTCGACAAGATGATCGCCGCCGGTCTGATCCATGATGTCGCGGACTTCTACCAGCTCACGGTCGACGACATCGCCGGCCTGGACACGGGCCGCGTGTACGCCAGCTCCAACAGCAAAAAGGGCGTCAAGAAGGGCGACCCCATTCCGGTGGGCCTCAAGACGGCCGAGAAAATCATCGCCGAGCTCAACAAGTCCAAGAGCCAGCCGCTCGGTCGCGTGCTGTTTGCCCTGGGCATCCGCCATGTGGGCAAGAGTGTGGGCGAGGTTATCGCCGAGCGATTCCTGTCGATTGACAAGCTCATCTTGGCGAGCGAAGAGGACATCGCCGAGTGTGAGGGCATCGGTCCCAAGATTGCGGCGAGCGTCAAGCAGTTCCTGGCCGTGCCCGAGAACCTTGCCGTGCTGGAGCGCCTGCGTCAGACGGGCCTGTCGCTCGAGGTCGACTTGGGCGCCGCTCATGCGCAAGCCGCAGCCGACGCTGGCGTGGCAGGCGAGCTCGCCGACGCCCAGCCGCTCGCGGGCCTGACGTTTGTGCTGACTGGCACGCTCGTCAACCGCACTCGCGACGAGGCGGGCGCGGCGCTCAAGGTGCTTGGCGCCAAGGTTTCGGGCAGCGTGTCGAAGAAGACGAGCTATCTGGTCGCCGGCCCCAAAGCGGGCTCCAAGCTCACCAAAGCCGAGCAGTTGGGTGTGCCCGTACTGGACGAGGATGCGCTCGAGCGGATCTTGGCTACTGGCGAGGTGCCCCGGGCTTAGCGCATCGATAACCAAATTGAAGATCCGCCCGGAAAGCATGATACCTTTCGGGCGGATTTTATTTGGACGGGGAAACGGGCACCGTGATCTGCGTCACGTAGGTTGCCGGGTCGTCGCTGATGATGTCATCGATGAGGGCGATCTCGCGTGAGGGACCGGCGGGTGCCAGGCCGTGCTCGCGCATATAGCTGAGCAGCTGCTCGTAGCGTGGGGCTGCTTGCCCGTGCGTGCCGCGGAAGCTTATGGTCAGGCAGCGCGCGGCAGGTCGCGTCTCAACATCGCCCAAGTAATCATCGGTGTCATCGAGCAGCAGGAAGACCTCGTCGTAGCCATCAAAGTCGCCGGCGGCGAGGCGCTCGGCGCCAATCCCGACGCCCAAGTTGCCCAGAAAGACAAAGGTCTCGTGCTGGCCCTTCTGCAGTTGACGAATCTGCCACTCCAGCGCATAGGCGTCGGTAGGGTTGACGCGTTCGCGCAACACGGCGCAGCGAAGCTCGGGCGCATCGATTGTGCAAATGGTATCGAGCTCGGTGTTCAAAGCATCGTGGAGCAGCGCAAGCCGGTTATCGATCTTACGCGACACGCGCTCCAGCTCGCGGCGCTTGCGCTCGATGAGCTCCTGCTGCTGAGCCAGCTGCCGCTGCATAAGGTCCACATCGCGCGTGGTCACAAACTCACGGATTTGCGCGAGTGGCAAGTCGAGAACGCGCAGGTGGCTGATGGTATTGAGGGTGGAGAGCTGTCGCGATCCGTAGTAGCGGTACCCACTTGCCGGATCGATGTGCGCCGGGTCCAGTAGGCCCATCTGCTCGTAATGGCGCAACGTGCCCACGCTCAGGTTAAACAGACGCGCCACCTCGCCAATGCGGAGCAGGCCCTCGGTGTGTTCGCTTGGCATGTCGGTCACGGGACCGCTCCTTTCAATAGGGTCGGGGAGGGGCGCCAGGCTCGCGTTGTCCCTCTACGCCATCAGCTTGTCAAAAGTTCCGCGGCGGTTGAGCACGGTAAAGGCAATCACGCAGATAACCGCCGACAGAATCGACCCGCACGGCGAGGCGATACCCATGGGGAACAGCGTGTCGGAATAGGCGTTCGACAGCAGCCATGCACCGGGCACGCGAATGAGCACCACGGCCAGCACGTTGTGCGCAAAGCCGATGTAGCTCTTGCCATACGCAGCGAAAAAGCCGCTAAAGCAAATGTGGATGCCGGCAAAGATCGCGTCGAAAATATAGCTGCGCATATAGCCGGTGCCGGCGGCGACCACCGCGGGGTCCTTGGCAAAAAAGCCGATAAACGCCGGCGCCACCAGCCACATCAGCACCGTGATCAGGCAGCCGTACACCACCGAGATGGTCATGGCGTCCCTGAGTACCTGACGCGCGCGGTCGCCCTTGCCCGCGCCGGCGTTTTGCGCCGTGAGCGCGCTGACGGTAGCGCCCATGGAACTCGGCACGATAAACAAAAAGCTGATCATCTTCTCGACTAGGCCCACGGCGGCGGCGTCGACCAGGCCGCGGTGGTTGGCGATGACGGTGATGAACATAAATGCCACCTGGATGCAGCCGTCCTGCACGGCCACGGGCACGCCGATCTTAAGAATGCTGCCGAGCACCTCGGGCTGGGGGCGCAGGTCGCTGCGCTTAACGTGGATGTTTGTGCGACGGCTCTTGAGCCACACGAGCGCGAGAGCCACGCTCGCCGTCTGCGCGGTCACCGTGCCGAGCGCCGCGCCCACGGGGCCGAGCCCCATGTGGCCGATAAACAGAAAATCAAGCGCGATGTTGATGATGCATGCCACGCCAATCACGTACATGGGCGAGCGCGAATCGCCTAGGCCGCGAAAGATGGCCGAGAGGATGTTGTACGCGGCGATAAAGGGAATGCCGATAAAGCAGATACGCAGGTAGGCGGCGGTTCCTTCGACCGCTTCGGCCGGCGTGCCAATGAGCGCCACGATCTGCGGACACAGTGCGAGCAGGACAGCGGCCAGCACCACCGAGACACCCATAAAGAGCGTGATGGTGTTGCCGATGGCGGTCTCGGCGCGGTCAAACCGACGCGAACCCACGGCGTGGCCGACGATAACCGTCGTTCCCATGGCCAGGCCCACGAGCGTTACGGTAATGATATAGAGCGTCTGCGCGCCATTGCCCACGGCGGTGATGCCGGCGGCGCCGCTAAACTGCCCCATCATGTACAGGTCGGCCATGCCGTAGAGCATCTGCAAAAAGTACGAGAGCATATAGGGCAGGGCAAAGACCGCGATGGTCTTGAGGACATTGCCGCGTGTGAGGTCGTGTTCCATGGGCGGGGCTTTCTGGCTGGGTTCGTTTTGCTACCAGTGTAGTGAAAACCCTACAACGATTGTAGAGTCAAGGTTTATGTTGGCAGCGGGGCGAAAAAAGTCGCGCTCGCGTTCATTTCCAATTGAATACAGAGATGCACCTTGCGAGCTTAGCGCCTGCACTAGCCTTGCAGAAATCGATTTCGGAACACTTGACACCGCCGCATGGCGCGCCATAATACGTGGGTTTGCGAACAACGTTTGATGGGGGATGAACCTGCGTGCGCAATCTCAAGATTCTGTTTTCCTATCTGGGGGCATACCGCCGCGATGCCATACTCGGCGTGCTCTTTGTGACGGCCGAAACGGCGCTCGAGCTGTTTATCCCGGTCATCATGGCAAATATCATCGACGTGGGCGTGCCCGCGGGCGACATCAACTACATGCTGTTGCAGGGCACGTATATGTTGGTATGCGCCGCATGTTCGCTGGTACTTGGCTTGGGCTATGCACGCACGTTTGCTCGCGTCGCCTCGGGGCTGGGCGCTAACCTGCGCGAGGCCGAGTATCGTAAGATCCAGACGCTCGCTTTTGGCAATCTGGACAACTACGACGCCAGCTCGCTTGTCACACGCATGACCACCGACATCACCGTGATTCAAAACGCCGTAGGTAACGGCTTCCGCCCCATGGTGCGCGGTCCCGTGACGCTCATCGTCGGCTTGGTCTATGCGTTGGTGCTGTCTCGTCCGCTCGCTACGGTATTCGCGATCATCCTGCCGGTGCTGGCGATCGTACTGGGCGTTATCACCTATCGCGTCAGTCCGCTCTACCGCCAGCTACAGACCTCGATGGACCATCTCAACGGTGTGGTGCAGGAGGACCTCACCGCCGTGCGCGCCGTCAAGGCGTACGTGCGTGCCGAGCACGAGGAGGCCAAGTTCGATGCCGTCAATACCGAGCTTGCGCGCACCGCGACGAAGACCTTTGGCAACGCCGTGCTCAACCTGCCGGTGTTTCAGCTGTCGATGTACGTGGCAGCGCTTTCCATTCTGTGGATCGGCGGGCGCATGATTCTTGCCGGCGAGCTCGGCGTGGGCTCGCTCACGGGCTTTATGAGCTATGTGCTGCTGATCATGAACTCGCTCATGATGATTTCCAACGTGTTTTTGCTGCTCACCCGCGCACTTGCCAGCGTGGAGCGCATCTTGCGGGTGCTCGACGAACGTTCGCTTATCCAAGCGCCCGACGCTGCCGCTGCCGTGCACGAGGTGGCCGACGGAAGCATCGAGTTTCGCGATGTGTCGTTTAAGTACCGCGCGGATGCTGCCGAGGATGTGCTCGAGCATATCGACCTTCGCATCGAGAGCGGCTCGACGGTGGGCATCCTTGGCGGCACGGGCTCGGGCAAGAGTTCGCTTGTGCAGCTGATTGCGCGCTTGTACGACGCCACCGAGGGCACCGTGCTTGTGGGCGGACACGACGTGCGCGACTACGACTTGGCTACCTTGCGCGACGCCGTGGGTATCGTGCTGCAAAAGAACGTGCTGTTTACGGGTACCGTGCGCGAGAACCTGCAGTGGGGCAATCCGCAGGCGTCGGACGATGAGCTCCTCGCGGCCTGCCGGGCGGCATGCGTGGACGAGTTCCTGGATCGCATCGGCGGGCTGGACGGCGAGTTGGGCCAAGGCGGCGCCGGTGTTTCGGGCGGCCAGAAGCAACGCCTGTGCATTGCGCGCACGCTGCTCAAGCATCCGCGCGTGCTCATTTTTGATGACTCAACCAGCGCGGTCGATATGGCGACCGACGCTAAGATTCGCGAGCACATCGCTCGGATTCCCAATACGACCGTGCTCATCATCGCCCAGCGCATCGCGAGCGTCATGGATGCCGATCGCATTGTGGTGTTGGACGACGGTCGTGTCCACGGCGTGGGCACGCACGAGGAACTGCTGGCGGGCGACAACATCTACCAGGAGATTTATGCCTCGCAGATGGAGTTTGCGGGGGATGCGGACGTCGCAGACGGCGCAAATGCCCCGTCTTCGTCTGTCCCCAGCGGATCACTTCAAGCCACGGAAGGGGGTGAGCGCCATGCCTAAGACATCCGCTCAGGCCCGTCCCGCCAATCTGGCGCAGACGCTCCGCCGCCTGCTCTCCTACATGGGTCACGCCAAGTTCTCGCTGCTCGCAGTGGGTGTGCTTGCCTCTGTTGCGGCCATCGCAAGCCTTGCCGGTACCTACATGGTGCGCCCCATCGTCAACGGTTTGGCAACGGGCGGCGAGGAACTGCTCGCTAAGCAGGTTATCTTTACCGCTGCCATCTACGCCGCGGGCGTGCTCTCGGCTCTGGGCTACTCACAGATTATGGTGCGCGCGGCCCAGCGCGTGGTTTCCGATATCCGCCGCGACCTGTTTGCGCACATCCAGATGCTGCCGCTGAGCTACTTCGACAGCACGCGCTCGGGTGACATCATGAGCTTCTTTACCAACGACGTTGACACCGTCTCCGAGGCGCTCAACAACAGCTTTGCCAACGTGATTCAGGCGAGCATCCAGGTGGTCGGCACCACGGCCATGCTCATCATCCTCAACTGGCAGCTCACGATTATCACGCTCGTGTGCGATGTGGCCATTGTGCTGTACGCGCGCTACTCGGGCATGCGTTCCAAGCGCTTTTTTGCCGCCCAACAGGCGTCGCTGGGCGATTTGGACGGATATATCGAAGAGATGGTCTCGGGCCAAAAGGTCATCAAGGTCTTTAATCACGAGCAGGCCAACGTGGCTGGTTTTGACGTGCGTAACCAAGAGCTGCGCCGCACCGGTGGCGCCGCGCAGGCTTACGCCAACTCCATGGTTCCCATGACCGTGGTGATTGGCTATGCCAACTACGCCATCGTCGCCGTGGCGGGCGGCATGCTCTGCATCAAGGGGCTCGCCGATGTAGGTGCGCTCGCAAGCTACCTGGTCTTTGTGCGTCAGGCCGCCATGCCCATCAACCAGTTCACGCAGCTGGGCAACTTTTTGCTCAACGCGCTGGCCGGTGCCGAGCGCCTGTTTGCCGCCATGGATCTTGAGCCCGAGGTGGACGAGGGCTGCGTGGAGCTGGTGCAGACGGGCGACGCCGCGTGGGCATGGAAGATTCCCGAGGGCCAGGGCGTGGGCGCGTACGGGCACCTGCATGATGTGGCTGCCGTTGATGAGTCGGGCCGCGCGGTGGCTACCGACGGTACCGAGCTCACGTGCGGCTTGGTCCCGCTTGCTGGCGACGTGCGCTTCCATGCCGTGGACTTTTCCTACGTGCCAGGCACCCGTGTGCTCACGGATCTCAACCTGTTTGCCAAGCCGGGGCAAAAGATCGCGTTTGTGGGCTCGACGGGCGCCGGTAAGACGACCATCACTAACCTCATCAACCGCTTCTACGAGGTCGATGACGGCGAGATCACGTACGACGGCATCGACGTCAAGCACATTGCCAAGGCCAGCCTGCGCGGGTCGCTCGGCATTGTGCTGCAGGACACGCACCTGTTTAGCGGCACCATCGCACAGAACATCCGCTTTGGCAAGCTCGACGCGACCGACGAGGAAGTGCGCGCCGCTGCCGAGGCTGCCTGCGCGGATTCGTTTATCCGCCGCCTGCCTAGAGGCTACGACACACCGGTCACGGCCGACGGCGCCAACCTGTCGCAGGGCCAGCGCCAGCTGCTCGCCATCGCGCGCGTGGCCGTTGCCGACCCGCCGGTGCTCATCTTGGACGAGGCCACGAGCTCCATCGACACGCGCACCGAAAAGCTCATCGAGCGCGGCATGGACCGCATCATGCGCGGACGCACCACGTTTATGATCGCGCACCGCCTGTCCACCGTCCGCGACGCCGACGCCATCATGGTCCTCGAACACGGTCGCATCATCGAGCGCGGCACGCACGAAGAGCTGCTCGCTCAGCACGGCGAGTACTGGCAGCTGGCGCATGGCTTAAAAGAGTTGGATTAACCCGTTCGAGCACGATGCTTTGACCCCTCCATGCTCCTCACCTCGCCTCAAACCATCACAACATTCGACGTTTTTTGCCAAAATTGGGAAAAGCATCGAATGTTGTGATGGTTTTTCTACCACTCGATCGGGTGGAATCGCTTTCTTGCGCACGAAGGTGTGCGGACCCGTGGGCAGGGGAATAAGGTTGGTTATCCGACTCCATTGGAGGGCTCATGGACCTGCCGATCGTCCTGTCCCATAAGACTGCCTGGCTGTACCACAACGTGGCGCGCCCGTCCGAGCCGCTCTCGCGAGCAAGCAGCCTATACGATGAGGACTCGCTTGCTAACGAGGCAGAGCCGACCGCGAGCCTGCCCAAATTGGGACTCGATGCCAAGGGGCTGAGGGCTTCAACGGCAGTCGGGATCGTTACCGACTAACTGGTTGCGCTTGGTTTTCCACGAGAAGAGCTCGATCATATCGACACGCTCGTTAACTTCGATTTTGAGCGCTCGACGCCGGCTGGATTTAGGTGCCACGTGTTTGGGGCGCCGGTACCCCCAGGCCATCTTATCGAGGTGGCGGAGGGCCTTCTAGTGGTTGATGAGGTCATGTGCTTTGTCCAAGCGGGTTCGTGGATGAGCGAGCCCGAGCAGCTGGAATATGGCTACGAAATCTGTGCCCGATACCATTTGAATCATCTGTCGACAGGCGATTATATCGAGATGGGGCAGAGGTATACCGTTGCCGACTTGATTGCTTATTGCAATGAGAACCGATCTCGTCAGGGGGCTGTACGCGCGGCCGCCGTGCTCAAGCGCGTGCACGATGGCGCGCGATCGCCCATGGAGACGGCCACCGCAATCATGGTCGTAGCAAAACGTTCCCAGGGCGGGCTGGGATACGTCAAGGTTGAGCTCAACCATCGGGTCGATGTTCCCAACGAGTTCAAATATCTTGCAAAGGCCGGGTATTTCGAGATCGACGTATATGCGCCTGCGAGTGGTACGGGGATTGAATACAACGGCTCGGACCATCTTGATAAACAGCGCAGCGCGTCGGATGCGGAGCGTATGACCGTGCTGAGCGCGCTGGGCTTTAGGATGATCGTCCTCACCGGGACTCAGTTTGCCCACCAGCTGCAATTGCACCGGGCGGTGAACGCCATCGCACTCGCTATGGGTCTCACGTGCGACCGAAGCGAAGCGTTCCAGAAACGTCAAAACGACCTGCGAGAATTCGTGATTCGACACTGGGGTGGTGGCCTTTAGGGGCGTTCTGGCCCTTCTACGGGGTGCTGTGGGGGTACCGTCAAGATTCTTTCGCAAATTGATCGAGGCGGCCTCGGCCCCGCCTTG
>OKRV01002450.1_pt1 | contig 9798 bp, 5 predicted proteins | sample 1601201 | NCBI WGS metagenome assembly OKRV01 (sample SAMEA3541540, study PRJEB24748) | human gut metagenome | biome: human gut; feature: human-associated habitat; material: faeces | place: China | collected 2012 | reverse complement strand
AGGATTATTTGGAATATTGGGTAAATGAAGATAATACGGTTACGATTTCAAGATGTGCCAAAGACGTGACGGAAGTTAGTATACCGAGCGAAATTGAGGGAGCAACGGTAACTGTGATTAGTGGAGATACGTTTTTTAAATGTGTGGATTTGAAGAAGGTAACAATCCCATCAACCGTAACTTCAATAGGGTACGATACATTTTTGGGCTGTACAAGCCTTGAAAATATAGTTGTCGATGCTGAAAACAAAAATTATATTTCAGAGGACGGAATACTTTTTGACAAGGATAAAACTGAACTTATTCAATATCCTGCGGCAAAGGCGGGTGTAAGCTATACAGTTCCGTCAACTGTTTCAAAAATTGACGGTTGTGCTTTTAAGTATACACAAAATGTTAAGACTATAAATGTTCCGCAACAAACAACATCAATAGCAGCGGGTGCATTCAGTAACAGCGTTAATTTGGAAGCGATAAACGTTGATGAAAACAACAGTGATTACAGTTCAGAGGACGGAGTGTTGTTTAATAAAGGTAAAACACTGATTTTTGCATATCCGTCGGGCAAGAGCGATACAAGTTATGCTGTTTCGGAAAACGTGACGGCTATAAAGGCACAGGCATTTTCAGGCTGCAAAAATTTGATCTCTGTTTCTCTTTCGGATAATGTCAATACTATGGAAACTTCTGTATTTTCCGGCTGTACAAATTTGACGGAAGTGGTATTGTCTGAGAATCTAAGTTGGATTCAGGGTTCGACATTTTCAAATTGTACAAGCCTAAAGAGTGTAAAAATTCCAAGTGATGTAGATACAATATATTCTTCTGCTTTCAGCGGTTGTACAAGTCTGGAAAGTATAACAATACCTAAAAGTGTTGATTTGATTGAACAGTATGCGTTTTATGATTGTAACAGCTTAAAAGATATATACTATTTTGGTACCGAAACACAATGGAATAAAATTGATATAGAAGAAAACAGCGCAGGTGACGGCAACGGCGCGTTGAAAAACGCAACAATTCATTATAATAAAACAATCGAGCCGTTTACTTATAATTTTAGTACCGACGGAAAATCTGTGGTTATTGTTAAGTGTGACAAATCTGTCAGCGAAGCTACTATACCAAGTGAAATTGAAGGCTTGCCGGTTACGGTGATAGATGACAATGCATTTAATTCTTGCAGCAATTTAGCAAATATAAACATACCTGAAAGTGTTGAACGTATAGGCGTCGGTGCTTTTTATTCGAGCGGAGTAGTCAATGTTACAATGACGGATAATGTTAAAAGCATAGGAGAGGAAGCTTTTAGCTGGTGCAACAAGTTGGAAAGCATAAAGCTGTCTGAAAATATCGACAAAATAGAAGAAAATATGTTTTACGAATGTGAAAGTTTGACAAGTATTGACATACCGAATAAGGTTAAGTCGATAGGGATGAGTGCATTTGCCTTCTGTACAAACTTAACCACTGTAACGATGGGTAAAAATATAAATAAAATTGCAAAAAATGCTTTTAGTGATTGTTATAGTATTACCAATGTGTATTACGCAGGTACGGAGGAAGAGTGGAGTAAGATTGTGTTGGTCGGAAATACATATCTTACAAATGCAACAATCCATTATAACGGAATAACTTCGGATATGACTATGATAACTGTAGAAGTTACAAAAACAGAAAGCGACACATCATATGACTTTAATATATCCGCACAAACGAAGTACGGTGACTGCTATGTATATGCGGCAATGTATGACGAAAACGGTGTTATGATTGGAATTGACAGAGTACCGCTTTCAATGAAAGACGATACAAAAATTTCTCTTGACAAAAAGGATAATGCAAAGAGTGTGAATATATTTGTATTGTCATCACAATTACAACCTATTTCGGAAAAGAAATCAGTAAAGTTGGTAGAAGAATAAAAACAAAAGCCTGTCGACATTTTGCCGACAGGCTTTGTACTATACCAACTTTTTATTAATCCACTTACCCGAATAGTATCGGATAACGGGTACTGACGCACCCATTGCCCAGGCGAGCGGAGTAGCAATCCAAATACCTGTTGAGCCGAGCGGGCGAACAAGTATATACGCGAAAATAATTCTTCCGATAAGTTCAAGTATACCTGCGACAGCGGAGGTATTAACATCACCCGCACCGCGAAGAACGTTCAAATATGTTCTCATAACCGCCGCAACTATATACGCAACACACACGATAGTAAGGTACTTGCTGCCTATTGCGATAGCCTCTGCAGCTTGTGTTTTGTCAAGGAACAAGCCAAGCAGTTGATTACGGAACAATACAATTCCGGCAGCAATCACTATACATATACCGATAAGTGACGCAAGCGTCTGATACATACCCTTTTTTATTCTGTCCATCTGATTTGCACCTATGTTTTGACCCGAGAAAACCGACAATGCCGAGCCGACCGATACAATCGGTGCGATTGCGATTGAGTCGATTTTTGCGGCGGCGGTATAGCCTGCCATAGTCATTGCACCGAATGAGTTTACAAGACGTTGCACGCTCATTGTGCCGAGTGAAATCAGGCAGCTTTCAAGTGCCGACGGTATTCCTGTTTGAAAAATTCGCTTGATTGCACGTTTTGTTGTTTGGAAGTTTATGCCCTCAAGATTAAGCTGTCTGCGGTGTCTTACCATATGTATAATACAATAAATCGCACTGATAATCTGTGCGATAACGGTCGCAACCGCCGCACCGACAACACCTGTTTTAAACACAACAACGAACAACAAGTCGAAAACTACATTTAATACAGAAGAAAGTATAAGTGCGTAAAGCGGTGTACGGCTGTCGCCAAGACTTCTGAGTATTGCGCTTGACGCGTTATACATAGCCGTACCGATTGTAAATGCGAATATTACGTTTATGTATGCAACCGCCTCATCAATTACGTTATCGGGTGTGTTCAGAAACGATAAAATCGGCCGTGAAAACACAACTCCGGCAACTGACGTAACCACCGCCAAAATTCCTACTATGTAAATAAGTCCCGTAACCGTTTTTCTCAGTTCATCAAAATTCCTTGAACCGAAACACTGTGCTATAATAATTCCCGCACCGCTCGTAAGTCCCATCATAAGACAAATCATAACTCCGACAATCGTACCTGTCGAACCTACCGCCGCAAGAGATTCAGCCCCCACAAACTTACCGACAATCGCCGCGTCAACAAAGTTATACACCTGTTGAAAGATATTTCCGATCAGCATCGGAACTGAAAAAGAAAGTATCAATTTTAACGGATTTCCTTTAGTCATATCGCTTATCATTTCACAATACACCGCCCCTCGTTTTAATAACTTATGACATTATAGTCTATTAAATTCATAAAGTCAATAAGGTTGAAAAATTTATTTTTATTTGTTATAATATTGTTAAAAAAGACAAGGGGGTCTTAAAATTGAAAGTGTTGTTGTTATCCGTAAAAGCCGGTTACGGACATCATTCTACGGCTAAGGCTATTATGGAATATTTCGAGGAGAACGGACATCAATGTCATATGCTTGATATATTCGACTATGTAAATCATCGTTTGGGAAATTCAATACAGGACGGATACTTGCTTTCGACAAAGTACCTTGCAAAGACGTATGCGAAGGCTTACGGCAAACTTACGCAAAAGGACGAGCCGTATGACCGTAATTCGCTTGTATCGATATTTTCGCGATTTGTTTCAAAGAAACTTGAAAAGTTCGTTGCTGAATATAATCCCGATTTGATAATCGGTACGCATAGCTATGCCGGAGTGTGTATAAGCATACTTGCCGACCGTGCGGCTTTTGACTGTCCGTCTGTCGGAATAGTAACCGATTTCACCGTACATCCGTTTTGGGAAAGTACGTTCCTTGACTATTACGTAATTCCGGATGAACTTTTGGAACACGAAATGCAGAAAAAAGGTATAGCGAAAAAGAAACTTTTGCCTTTCGGTATACCGATAAGAGAACAGTTTGTAAAGAAAAACGACCCTATTGAGGCACGGAAAAAACTCGGGATTGAAAATATTCCCACTATACTTATAATGATGGGTTCAATGGGGTACGGAAATATAAAAAAGATTTTGGCACAAATTGATACATATCCGAAAGATTTTCAAGTGCTGTGCGTTTGCGGTACGAATAAGAAAATAAAAAGCGTAGTTGATGAATGTGAGTGGAATAAAAAAATATATTCATACGGATTTGTTGATAATGTTGACGTAATGATGGATGCCGCCGACTTTATAATAACAAAGCCGGGCGGACTTACAACATCAGAATCGCTTGCAAAAGGATTGCCGATGATAACAATGAATCCCCTTCCCGGACAAGAGGACAGGAACCTTAATTTCCTTGTGAATAATGGCGCGGCAATTATGGTAAACGACACTTATCCGATTTCTGAGGCGATAAATCAAATGTTTGCTTGTCCTTGGCGTGTTGCAATGATGGAGGAAAGCGTAAGGCATCTCGGTAAACCGAATGCAACGGCTGACCTTTATAATTTCTGCTGTGCAAAGGTTTTGGCAAAATCAACGCTTATTTGAAATTCTTTGTGATTTAGGTAATTTAATATGCCTGCGTCTGTTTTAAAATCAAATACCAACTTGTAACTTGCAAGCTTCATACCTCCGCTGTGCCGTGAGCCGTACTTCGTATCTCCGTACAGCGGATTTCCTATATGCGAAAACTGTGCTCTGATTTGGTGTGTGCGTCCTGTTTCAAGCTCGACTTCAACAAGTGAAGTGTCTTTTTTTTCGGCAATAACATTATATTTTGTGCCGATTTTCTTTGAATTTTCTTCATGATAATCTGAAACCGTAACTTTTTTGTCACCGCGTGTAAGATATGCGGTAAGGTGACCGCTTTTTTTTAAATGACCTTCGACAATGCAAAGATATATTTTTTTAATTTCGCGACTGCGGATTTTTTCGTTGATTATACGAAGTGCGGCGGCATTTTTCGCACCGATTATTATACCTGATGTGTTTCTGTCAAGGCGGTTGCAGAATGACGGCGAAAAGCTGTGTTCGTTTTCGGGATTGTATTCGCCTTTTTTGTAAAGATAACTCTGCATTCTTTCAAGAAGCGTATCCTTTGTGCCTTTATCGTCCGAATGGACTACAACACCGCTTTCTTTATTAATAAGTATAATATTTTCGTCTTCATATACAACGTCAATATCGGAATTGCCTGCTTTAAAGCTTGATTTGTTTTCGTAAAATTCGTCTTTAAAAAATAACTTCAACACATCACCGTTTTGGAGCATATATTTGCCGTCTTTAATGTGTTTGCCGTTTACTCTGACGCAATTTTTTCTAAGACTTTTGTATAACATACTCTGTGGCATATTGACAAGATATTTTGTAAGAAACTTGTCAAGTCGTTGCCCAGCGTCGTTTTGATTTATCGTGATTTCCCTCATTTGTTACCTCGATTGATATTTTATTTGTAAACATTTATTTTTGATATTGTATCATAAAAAAAATTGTGTTACAATATAGTTTGCATAAATATTTTATATGAATGAAAAATTGTATTCAAATTTCGGAAGGAGAAAAAATATGGGAATTTTTGGTGGCGGTTATGATAAACCGGGTAAGGGAGTAGATAAGAACGAACCTAAAAAGAAAGGTTTTTTCTTATTTTTTGATATTGTGATACGTAAGTTCACTAAATTTTTGGGTGCGAACTGTCTTTATGCGATAACGAGTATTATATGGATTGCGATTTTATATATTTTCGGCGGTATAGTTTTGAGCAGTACGCATATCGTTCAGAATGTTTCAGACACTATTATTTCACTTGGTACGGAATCAAGTGCGGAAAATGTGCAGGGAAGCATTATGATACTTATTCAGCTTGCTTTTTCAATCGGTGTGTTCACGTTTTGGGGTTCAGGTCCTGCAACGGCGGCTTATTCGTATATAACAAGATGTTTCACACGCGGTGAACATACTTGGGTTTTGAGTGACGGTGCGGACAAGTTTAAGGAAAACTTTAAACAGGGTATGGTAGTTGTGCTGATTGACGCGGTTTTGCTTGTGTTCGGACTTAATGCAATTCTTTTCTATCATTCGCTTTACGTTTCAACGGGCAGTATGCTTTGGATGATGTTGCTGTATGTTATGATACTCGTACTTGTTGTTTATACAATGATGCACCCGTATTTGTATCAAATTATGGTTACATTTGAATGTGGAATCGGCTCGCTTTATAAAAATGCGTTGCTTATAACACTTGCAAAATTGCCGGGTAACTTTTTTACAACGCTTATAGGAGTACTTATATACGGTGCGTTGTTTACATTCGTTAATCCGCTTGCAGCGGCAATTATAGTAGTTGTTGTCGGACTTTGCGTTACTTGCTATCCGCCGCAATTTTATGCCGCAAGAGTAATTGAACGCTCGATATTAAAGGATATGAAAGAAAAACAGCCTAAGGTTGAATATATCGGGGAGGAAGAATAATGGTTTTAGGTGAATATGATGTTGCCGTAATCGGAGGCGGTCACGCAGGCTGTGAGGCGGCTTTGGCGGCGGCAAGATTGGGTATGAAAACGGTTATGTTTTCAATAAGCCTTGACGCAATAGGAAATCTTCCTTGTAACCCAAGTATAGGAGGTACGGCGAAAGGTCACCTTGTTCGTGAACTTGACGCACTCGGCGGTGAAATGGGTAAAGCGGCGGACGCTTCGTTTATACAGTCAAAAATGCTTAATAAAGGCAAAGGCCCTGCCGTACATTCGCTTAGAGCACAGATTGACAGAAAAAAGTATCACGTTGAAATGAAAAAACGTGTTGAAAATCAAGAGAATTTACAGGTTAAACAAGCGGAAATCGTAAATGTAATTACCGATGAAGATAATAATGTAACGGAAGTTGTAACACATACAGGCGTTGAATATAAGGTAAAAGCGGTTATTATTGCCAGCGGAACTTATTTAAAGGGTAAAGTTCTTATCGGAAGTTATTCGCGTGAAAGCGGTCCTGACGGAATGTTCCCTGCAAATGAACTTTCGGAAAATCTTCGCAGATTGGGTATTGAATTAAAGCGATTTAAAACAGGTACTCCAGCAAGAGTGCACGCGGATACACTTGACTACAGTAAGATGGAGCTTGAGGAGGGTGACGAAAAAATCGTGCCGTTCTCGTTTGAAACGGAGAATGTCGGCAAAAATCTTGTTCCTTGCTATCTTGTATATACAAATGAAAAAACTCACCAAATTATACACGACAATCTCGGTCGTTCGGCAATGTATGGCGGTATGGTTGAGGGTATAGGTCCGCGATACTGTCCGTCTATCGAAGATAAGGTTGTGCGTTTTGCGGAAAAACCAAGACATCAGCTTTTTATGGAGCCTATGGGACTTGATACAAAGGAAGTATACGCACAAGGCTTTTCAACGAGTATGCCTGAGGACGTACAGCTTGAAATGTATCGAAGTGTTGAGGGGCTTGAAAATGTTGAAATTATGCGTCCTGCATATGCAATAGAATATGATTGCTGTGATCCGACTCAACTGTATGCAACGTTGGAATTTAAGAATGTACATGGACTTTACGGTGCAGGACAGTTTAACGGCACGTCCGGCTATGAGGAGGCGGCGTCACAAGGACTTATTGCCGGAATTAATGCGGCATTGAAACTTAAAAACGAAGAACTGCTTACATTAAAACGTTCAGACGGATATATCGGTACACTTATAGATGACCTTATAACAAAGGGTACAAACGAGCCGTACCGAATGATGACATCACGTTCGGAATACCGTTTGCTTTTAAGACAGGATAACGCAGATGAAAGACTTACTCCGTTCGGATATAAAATCGGTCTTATATCGGAAGAAAGATATAAAAAGTTCCTTGAAAAAATGGATATGATTGAAAATGAAATTAAGCGTGTGACGTCGGTTATAGTACCGCCGAAAGACGCAAATCCGCTTTTAGAACAGTATAATTCGACCGCGGTTAAGACGGGAATACGTCTTAGCGATATGATAAAACGTCCAGAACTTGATTATGAAAAACTTGCACCTGTCGACCATAACCGTCCGACACTTCCGGACGCAGTTTGTGAACAGGTTGAAATTAAACTAAAGTATGACGGCTATATAAAAAGACAGATAGCACAGGTTGAGCAGTTTAAGAAAATGGAGGAAAAACTTCTTCCCGAAAATCAAGATTATTCGGATATACACGGCTTGCGTTTGGAGGCAAGACAAAAATTGAATAAGATACAGCCAAAGTCACTCGGACAAGCGTCAAGAATTTCCGGTGTTTCACCGTCCGATATGTCGGTATTGATTGTATGGTTGGAATCACAAAAAAGATAACAAATAAAAAATGTGTGTCATTTGATATGACACACATTTTTTGCTATTCATTGTCATTTACCATATGATTAATTCTTGCGGGGATTTCGTTTGTTACTATGAAGTCCACACCGTAATCAATGTATTTTTGTGCTGTTTCCGTGTCGTCAACGGACCATACACCGCAGAAAATGTTTTGTTGATGGAGTATATCTATTGCGGCTTGATCCACTTGCGGATAGTTATACAAAATACCTCTGTTTTCGGATATTTCCGTAATATGTTCAAGATTATCCGTATACGGTGCAGGAGTGTAACCGATTGTCATAACAGGGATAATACTGTTTCTTGCACGAATTTCTTTTACATCATCAATCGCACCTGTGATTATACAATGCGTTTCAAGTCCGCTTGCTATGATTGTGTTTAGAAATGCATCGTAATTGGTGATATTTTTGATTTCGATAATCGGTACATTTCCGTATGTACTGCATATCGAAAGATATTCTTCAAGAGTAGGTATTTTTAAGTTTTCGTTTGTGTCGAGATAATTTCCGTAGTCAATTTGGAACTGACTTAAATCGTCAAGCGTGTAGTCGGAAATAGCTCCCGAACCGTTTGTTGTTCTGTCAATAGTGTCATCGTGCATACAGACGAATTGACCGTCACTTGTTTCGCAAATATCCGTTTCGATACCCCAAAAGCCGATTTTACCGGCAAGCTCAAATGCCGGAATACTGTTTTCGGGCGCATAGTTTGAATATCCTCTGTGTGCGACAAAACGTTCCGTGCTGCCGCCTGAAAATACGGTTGATGTACCGCTTTCGGCTTGCTGTGCACTCGCCGGAGTGGCGATTGCGTTATTATTATCGGAAGAAGGAAAGAATTTTAACATAACAGCAGACACGGCAAAAAGAAGTACGGTAAGTATCCATAATTTGCGTCGTACATTGTACATATTAAAAACCTCCTTTCACAATTGTTCACTTGTCAAAATAATGATTTTATACCTATTATAATAAGAATAATTCCGCCGAGTATTTCTGCTTTGTCGCCAAGTTTCTCACCTGCTTTTGTACCGACAAATACTGCGATAAGACTTAGAACAAATGTAGTTACCGCAATAATCGGTGCGGATTGCCATATGTTTGCACTGTTTGCGGCAAACGAAACACCTACGGCGAATGCGTCAATGCTTGTTGCAACTGCTTGAACAAGTAATATCCAAAGCGTGAGCTTTTTCGGCTCGGTCTCTTCGTCTTTGGCAAGGCCCTCACGAATCATATTAATACCGATTATACCGAGAATAAGCAGTGAAATCGGTCCTGACCATCTTTCAATAAACGATGCAAAAAGACTCCCGAGAAAGAAACCTAAAATCGGCATTATTCCTTGAAAAAGTCCGAACATAATCGGCATTGAAAGTTTTCTTGGCCCTGTCATATTCGTATAGACCATTGAACTTGCGATACA
>OKRV01002448.1_pt1 | contig 9800 bp, 9 predicted proteins | sample 1601201 | NCBI WGS metagenome assembly OKRV01 (sample SAMEA3541540, study PRJEB24748) | human gut metagenome | biome: human gut; feature: human-associated habitat; material: faeces | place: China | collected 2012 | reverse complement strand
GGCACAGTACGAGATATTGTTGAACCACGCGGTGCGATTATTGTAGGGAACTGGCCAACGGATGGTTATACCTTTGAATCCTCAAAGGCATTGTTAGATGATGGAAACTTTATCGGTTTATGTATTGATGAAGATCGTCAACCTGAACTTACTGCAGAACGCGTAGAGAAATGGACAAAACAAATCTACGATGAAATGTGTTTAGCAGAATTAGCTTAACCATCTCTAATTTAACAAATTTAAGGGAATATTATGTCTGAAGAAAACATCAAATTACTCAAAAAAGCAGGGTTAAAAATTACTGAACCTCGGCTCACTATCCTTGCATTAATGCAAGAGCATAAACATGAACATTTCTCAGCTGAAGAAGTGTATAAAATCTTGTTAGAACAAGGCAGTGATATTGGCCTTGCAACCGTATATCGAGTACTTAACCAATTTGATGAAGCGCATATCTTAATTCGTCATAATTTTGAAGGTAACAAGTCTGTTTTTGAACTTGCACCAACAGAACACCACGATCACATTATCTGTGAAGATTGTGGCAAAGTATTTGAGTTTACTGATAACATTATTGAACAACGTCAAAAAGAAATCAGTGAACAACATGGCATCAAATTAAAAGCACACAGTTTATATCTCTACGGCAAATGTAGCGATATCAGCAAATGTGACGAGAAAAAATAATTCTTACTAAAAAACAAAAACCTTAGGCTAAAACCTAAGGTTTTTTATTCTCTCAACTAAAAGTACGGTCAAAATCGACCGCACTTTTTATATTTAAAGGAGAAAATTATTTTTTACCTAATTGCGGTAACACTGAATCTTTACCCGCAGTTAATAAACCAACTTGAGAGTAGATACTTAATTTGCCACGTGTATCTGCTACGTCTAAGTTACGCATGGTTAATTGACCAATACGATCGATTGGATCAAATGGTGCATTTTCCACTTTTTCCATACTTAAACGTTCAGCCGCATAAGTTAAGTTTGGTGATTCAGTATTTAAGATGGAATAGTCATTACCACGACGAAGTTCTAATGTCACTTCACCAGTCACAGCACGAGCGACCCAACGTTGTGCTGTTTCACGTAACATTAATGCTTGTGGATCAAACCAACGACCTTGGTATAACAAACGACCTAAACGTAAACCGTTGATACGATATTGTTCAATGGTATCTTCATTGTGAATACCAGTCACTAAACGCTCATAAGCAATGTGGAATAATGCCATTCCCGGTGCTTCATAAATACCACGTGATTTTGCTTCGATAATACGGTTTTCAATTTGGTCTGACATGCCTAAACCATGACGACCACCAATGCGATTTGCTTCTAAGAAAAGATCCACCACGTTACCAAATGTTTTACCATTTAATTCAACCGGCACACCTTCTTCAAAACGAACCGTCACCACCTCTGGTTTCACTTGAACATTTTCATCCCAAAATGCCACGCCCATAATTGGTTTCACAATTTTAATGCCAGTGCTTAATTCTTCTAAGTCTTTCGCTTCATGAGTTGCACCTAACATATTAGAGTCAGTTGAATAGGCTTTTTCTACCGACATTTTGTAGTCAAAACCATTTTCGATTAAGAATTGTGACATTTCAAAGCGACCGCCCAACTCATCGATAAATTGTTGATCTAGCCATGGTTTGTAAATTTTTAAATTTGGGTTGGTTAATAAGCCATAACGGTAAAAACGCTCAATATCGTTACCTTTGAAAGTTGAACCATCACCCCAGATATTCACATCATCTTCTTTCATGGCTGCAACAAGCATCGTACCTGTTACCGCACGGCCAAGTGGTGTGGTGTTGAAATAGGTTGCTCCACCAGTAGAAATATGGAATGCACCACATTGAATAGCGGCAATCCCTTCATGGGCTAACTGCGCACGACAATCCACTAAACGAGCATTTTCCGCACCATATTCCATTGCTTTTTTGGGAATTGCATTGTAATCATCTTCATCTGGTTGACCTAAGTTTGCTGTATAAGCATAAGGTACTGCACCTTTTTGACGCATCCAAAGTAATGCCGCACTGGTATCGAGCCCGCCAGAAAAAGCGATACCCACTTTTTGACCTTTAGGTAAATGTTGCAGAATCGTATTTGACATATTTTATTTCCTTCATTGTGGTTATGGTGAGTGAGTCTTTAAAAAGTGCGGTCAAAAATCACCGCGCTTTTCTAACATATCATCGGGATTTGGATAACGATAAGCGAAGCCTAAATCTCGACAAATTTTATCTGCCATAATGATTCGTTTCGGATCCGAATCACTACATTCAAATTGTGGTATGGATAAATCATAAAATACCGCTGCTTTTGTGTAATATTCTGCTCGCGTAGGATGAACTGGCGCGCAAAGATGGTAAGTTCGCAATCCATTTGGATTCATGAGTAAAGTGGTAATAGCTTGAATGCAATCCTCAATATGCACCAAATTAACAGGTGAATTGCCCTGTTTTAAATTGCGTTTTCCTGCTAAGAATTTAACAGGATGGCGTTGTTTACCAATTAATCCTGCAAGTCGAAGAATATCGCAATGCGATATTCCTGATTGGAACAAGCACTGTTCTGCTTGTATCAGTGTTTTACCCATTTCTGTTTCAGCTGAAAGTTGAGAACTTTCATCAAATTGCCCCGAAATATCAGGAAAAACAGAAGTGGAACTGGTAAAAAGTACATGTTGTACACCTTGTTTCTTTGCTTGATTGGCTAAAAAGGCAAGATATTCACAATACTGTTGAGAAGAAAAGCTGTTAGGTGGTAGGGTTAGAATGAGAGCATCTACATTAAAAAGAGGGCGAATATGGTCTGATAAACTCATCATTTCGTCAGAAAGCGAAAAAGGATAAGTTTCAATACCTAGCTGATGCAATTTTTGAGCATCCTCAGGGGATTGTTTTGATCCTTTTACACACCAACCAAGCTCTTTTAAGTGCAGCGCCAGCGGTAAGCCTAACCAACCTAAACCAACTATCGCAACAGATTTCATACTCTTTTATTCACAATATTTTATCCATAAAAATCCCTGCTATTCTAAAGCATAGCAGGGATTTTGTTAATGTTATTTTGTTAATAAATCCAACGCCTCTTGATATTTAGCAACTGTTTTTTCAATCACTTCTTTTGGTACTTTCGGTGCTGGCGGTTGTTTATTCCAACCACTTTGCTCTAACCAATCTCGTACAAATTGCTTATCAAATGATGGTGGATTTGTGCCTTCTTTATAAGTATCAACTGACCAAAAACGACTTGAATCTGGTGTTAATACCTCATCCATTAAAGTGAGCGTACCATTTTCATCTAAACCAAATTCAAATTTGGTATCACAAATAATAATCCCTTTGGTCAGCGCATATTTGGCAGCCTCAGTATAAAGTGCAATCGCTTTTTCTCTCACTTGTGCCGCTAACTCTGCGCCAATTGCTTTTTCACATTGTTCATAGCTGATATTGATATCGTGATTACCCAATTCTTCTTTACTTGATGGCGTAAAAATCGGTTCAGGTAATTTACTTGCCTCAACTAATCCTTCCGGTAATTTCAAACCACAAATGGTCCCTGTTTGCTTATAATCTTTTAGCCCGCTACCTGTTAAATAACCACGCACGATAGACTCAATTTTTATTGGTTTCAAACGCTTACATACCACTGCGCGATCTTTTACTAAATCAGCTTCTTCTTTTGGTAACACATCATAAACTGAATCACCAGTAAAATGATTCGGCATAATATGGGATAACTTATTGAACCAGAAATTGGAAATTTGAGTCAGGATTTCACCTTTACGTGGAATAGGATCATCTAAAATTACATCAAATGCGGACAAACGGTCACTGGCTACCATTAACATTCGTTTATCATCGATCTCATAAAGATCACGCACTTTTCCCGAATAGATTTTTTTTAGACTAAGTTGTGTCATTGCTTGCACCTTTAATTATAAGAATAAAAAATCGGTGGATATTGTACCGCACTTTTGGCGCAAACGTTTGCTTTTTTTTATTAAAATTTTAAAGAAAAGAAATTACAGAGTTATACCTAAAAATAATCAATAGATAATAAAAGAAAAACAATTTAATTTGAGCTCAATCTGAAAATCAGCGACAATACAGCATTATTTAAAACAGAAGAAACAAGACAAATGAGTTATCCATTAGAAGAAGTGAATAAACGTCGCACATTTGCGATTATTTCCCACCCTGACGCTGGTAAAACCACCATCACCGAAAAAGTATTGTTATACGGAAATGCCATTCAAAAAGCAGGCTCAGTAAAAGGTAAAGGCTCTGCACAGCATGCAAAATCTGACTGGATGGAAATGGAAAAACAACGTGGTATTTCCATTACGACTTCCGTGATGCAATTCCCTTACAATGAATGCTTAGTGAATTTATTAGATACACCGGGGCATGAGGATTTCTCGGAAGATACCTACCGCACTTTGACGGCTGTAGATAGCTGCTTAATGGTGATCGACTCGGCAAAAGGAGTTGAGGAACGTACCATTAAATTAATGGAAGTCACCCGTTTGCGCGATACGCCAATTATCACTTTCATGAATAAACTTGACCGTGATATTCGCGACCCAATGGAATTGTTAGACGAAGTGGAAAGCGTATTAAAAATCCATTGTGCGCCGATTACTTGGCCGATTGGTTGCGGTAAATTGTTTAAAGGGGTTTATCATTTATATAAAGATGAAACCTATCTTTACCAAAGTGGGCAAGGCTCTACAATCCAAGAAGTACGCATTGTGAAAGGTCTAAATAGCCCAGAATTAGATGCTGCCGTAGGCGATGACTTAGCCCAACAATTGCGTGATGAATTAGAGCTTGTAAAAGGTGCAAGTAATGAATTTGATTTGGATTTATTCCTAAGTGGTGAATTAACACCTGTCTTTTTCGGTACGGCATTAGGTAACTTCGGTGTCGATCATTTCTTAGATGGTTTAACCGAATGGGCACCTGCACCACAAGCTCGTCAAGCAGATACCCGCAAGGTTTCAGCAGAAGAAGAAAAATTCACTGGTTTCGTGTTTAAAATCCAAGCCAATATGGATCCAAAACACCGCGACCGTGTGGCTTTCCTACGCGTAGTTTCTGGTAAATACGAAAAAGGGATGAAACTTAAACACGTGCGTATTGGTAAAGATGTAGTCATTTCTGACGCTCTCACCTTTATGGCGGGGGACCGTACCCATGCCGATGAAGCCTATGCTGGCGATATTATCGGTCTTCATAATCACGGTACGATTCAAATTGGCGATACCTTTACACAAGGCGAAGAGCTTAAATTTACCGGTATTCCAAACTTTGCCCCTGAATTATTCCGTCGCATTCGTTTGAAAGATCCTCTTAAACAAAAACAATTGTTGAAAGGCTTAGTACAACTTTCTGAAGAAGGTGCTGTGCAAGTATTCCGTCCATTAAGCAATAATGATTTGATCGTTGGTGCGGTCGGTGTGTTACAGTTTGATGTGGTCGTTTCTCGTTTGAAATCAGAATATAACGTTGAAGCCATTTACGAAACTGTCAACGTCGCAACAGCTCGTTGGGTGGAATGTGCGGATAACAAAAAATTTGAAGAGTTCAAACGTAAGAATGAGCAAAACCTAGCATTAGATGGTGGTGATAATCTTACTTATATCGCTCCAACTATGGTAAACCTGAATCTTGCACAAGAACGTTATCCTGATGTGACCTTCTTTAAAACAAGGGAACATTAATTATGATACGAAGTGCGGTCAAAATTTATAGTGAATTTGGTACCGCACTTTTTTCGTGATAAACAAAAAATGAAATAACTAAAGTGCGGTTAAATTTAATCGCATTTTTTATATAAAAGAAATAGAGAAAATAAGATGGCTGGGGTACTAGGATTCGAACCTAGGGATGCCGAGATCAAAACCCGGTGCCTTACCGCTTGGCGATACCCCAACTGAAATTCTTTGATTGGAAATAAAGAAGATTTTATTTAGATAGTATGGCTGGGGTACTAGGATTCGAACCTAGGGATGCCGAGATCAAAACCCGGTGCCTTACCGCTTGGCGATACCCCAACTACTATTTGACTGCAAGCTGATAAATGGTGCGGGACGAGGGACTTGAACCCACACACCTCTCGGCGCCAGAACCTAAATCTGGTGCGTCTACCAATTTCGCCAGTCCCGCAAACTTGGTGGCTACAGCGAGATTCGAACTTGCGACCCCAACATTATGAGTGTTGTGCTCTAACCAACTGAGCTATGTAGCCATCATTTGCTTTACCTTATCGGCTTTGCGGGGCGTATTATCCTGATTTGACCTATTCTCGTCAATCATTTTTTTGCAAAAAACGGATTTTTTGATTTAGTTGATTATAAATAAAACGCTTTTGCTATTTTTTGTTCACATCAAGAACGGAGATCATTCCAACAAAACGCTTCCAATGCAAGGTGTTAAATTGCCCTGGAATATACCAATTAGATATTGTTCCATCAAGATATAAGGCGTCATGGCAACCTATTTTCAGCAAACCTTGGCTTAAGGTATAAAGGTTAGGTTCACCTTTTATCGTCATCAAGAAAAGTAATTCATTTTGCTTCGTCAAACACACTGCATTACGCTTATGATAGCTTTCTAGGCTTGCTCGAAATTGCGGATTCATTTTTCCATGAATAATCAACATCGGGCCTGATTGCAACGCAAAATCAGGTTTGAGTTTGCTTTTTTGATACGCGGCGGTTGTTAAAATGTAGGGTTTATTTCCAGCAATGGCAAAAACCCCATTAGGCTGCACATGGAAATTACCTTTGCCTGCTTTTGTATTTAACGCATTGAGTTCTTTTCCTTGCTCAATCCATAACCCCGCAGGCACATTATTCATGCTATAAATGCCCGCATTCATGACCATTTTCACGTTATAGCTATCTTCTAAGGCATTTTTGAGACGCGTTAAACTTTGATAATCTTTACCTTCAGCATCCTTCCAATGTAGCTGTACTTCTTCGGGTTTTGCTTGAAAAATCCCGTAAGTAATATTGCCATCATCAAAAGTTCGATATTCAGCTAAAGATGGCACACTCATCAGTAACGATACGGTACTGAAAAATGTGGTCAAAAATTTAATCGTTTTTTTCATTTAAAGGATGGGTTAAATGCAACGCATTTGAAAAGGCGTGCAAGCCTTCCGCATTACCGGATTTCATCATCGCTTGCATGGTTTGGGTTGGCGCATGAATGAGTTTATTTGTTAATTTATAACTCAATTCTTGCAGAATTTTTTCAGCATTCTCACCTTGTTGAATTTGGTGTAGCGCTTTTTCGAGTAATTCTTGGCGAGTATTCTCCGCCTCATCACGATAATGACGAATCAAATTGGAGAATTGATGAACCTTCAACCACTCAAAGAAATCCATGCATTCTTGTGTAATGATATCTTGCGCTTGCTCTGATGCTTGCTCACGTTGAGAAAGATTACGCTGGATAATATCTTGCAAATCATCCACGGTGTAATGATACACACTTTCTAATTCAGAGACATTTTCATCAATATCGCGCGGCACGGCGATATCAACCATTAAAGTCGGTCTAAATTGGCGTGCTTTCTCCGCAATTTCAGCCATCGCTTTCGTGATTAAAACATTTGGACTGCCTGTTGAGCTGATAACAATATCAGCTTGATTTAGTGGTGTTTGCAATTCATCAAGCGAATACACATCAATCGGTGTATTAGACGCTAAGTTTTCCACCAACTGCTCAGCACGAGATAAAGTGCGGTTAGCAATCATCAATTTTTTTACACCGTGGCGTAATAAATGACGGCTCACCAATTCAATGGTTTCTCCTGCCCCAACAAGTAAAATTTGTAGTTCACGTAAAGATTCAAAAATTTGACGTGCCAAGCTACAAGCCGCGTAAGCCACCGATACAGCACTTTCACCAATATTGGTTTCAGTACGCACTCGTTTTGCCGTGGCAAAGGTTTTTTGGAATAAGCGAGAAAGCGTGCTTGAAAGCGGAATATTCGCCGCTTGATAATAATCTTCACTGATTTGGAAAGCTTGCTTCACCTGTCCTAAAATTTGCGGCTCCCCCAAAATTAATGAATCCAAACCACAGGCCACGCGCATTAAATGATTTGCGGCTTGTTGATTTTGGTGTGTATAAATACTTTTATTTAATTCATCGACAGAAAGCTGATGAATATTAGCAAACCAATTTATACAGTTCGTTTGCCATTGCTTACACTCTTGGGGCGAAATTTGACGATGGTGAAGATAAATCTCTGTACGGTTACAGGTAGAAAGAATAACCGCACTTTCAGCCAAATCTTGTTGGTGAATTTGTTGTAAGGCAAGCTGCCGCTTTTCTTCAGAAAAAGCGACTTTCTCACGAACAGCGACAGACGCTGTTTTATGATTAATGCCTAGAACAAGAAGGGTCATAAAAACCTAATAAAAACAACCGCACTTTTATGAATAGGCGGCTTAAGTAGAAAGTAAAAGTTTCGCTATTTTAATGAATTGTTGAGAATTGAGCAAATTTCAAGAGAAAAAACTCAAACAAATAACTAAAACGAGTTAAAACTTATCTTTCGCTAAACGCCATTGTGTAAAATCGTCTAAATTTTTTGCTTGTAAAAACGGATTAATTTGTTTCTCTAATCCAATTGTTGTCGGCAAACTCGGCTTGCCCTCTGCTAGATAACGTTCCACTAAAACACGTTGATTTTTGACCGCATTTTTATCCGCCAATACCGTTTCCGCAAAAGCTAAATTACCCAGCGTATATTCATGCGCCGGGCAAACCACGGTTTCATCTGGTAATTGGTTAAAACGCTGCATAGATTCAAACATTTGAGTAAAATTTCCCGTAAACACGCGTCCACAACCACCAGAAAATAACGCATCTCCGCAAAATAGATGCCCATCCACCAAATAGCTGACATGCCCTGCCGTATGACCACCACTTGGCAAAACTTCAATATGATAATGTGCCGTATTAATCACACCACTATCCATAATGTTGGTTGCCCCTTTATTTGCACATTCTGTTGGGCCGAAAACATGACTCTGGTAGGCGCGACCGAGGGCGGCAACTTCCTCGACGACGCTGCTGTTGAGGGCATGCTCCGCGATATCGACGACATTTTTGCACTGCTGAAGGCTTTCCCGTCCGCTAAGTATATCGTTCTGCTGCCTCCGATGTACACCAACCTCGCTGCCGGTGAGCCGATTTCCTTCTACAAGAAGTGGGCAAAGCGCATCCCGTACATCCATTTCAAGGACTGCGACCTTGCCGTAAAGGCCAAGATGGACGAAAACAAGTGGTCGTTCGCCAAGGCCGTTACCGAGGACATCATGGTCGAGCCGGGCAAGGGCAGCATCGACTTTGCCGAGATGCACAAGGCGCTCGACGGCGAAAAGGTCGAAGGGGTAGTTGACTCCGGTTCGGACGTTGTAACGCCGGATAACGCGGAGAAACGCCTCGCAACGTTGGACAAGCAGCTGAACGGATAAAAACTACTCTCTCTCCGATTGGTAAGAAAAAGAGCTGAAATCAAAAGATTTCAGCTCTTTCACTTGGTGCGGATGGGGGGACTTGAACCCCCACGTCCTTGCGAACACTAGCACCTGAAGCTAGCGCGTCTGCCATTCCGCCACATCCGCATATTTGGTTGTTGAAAGAAGGTGGTGCGAGTGACGGGACTTGAACCCGTACGTCGATCGACACACGCCCCTCAAACGTGCCTGTCTACCAGTTCCAGCACACTCGCATTCTGTTCTCATCGAGTCGCCT
>OKRV01002438.1_pt1 | contig 9820 bp, 10 predicted proteins | sample 1601201 | NCBI WGS metagenome assembly OKRV01 (sample SAMEA3541540, study PRJEB24748) | human gut metagenome | biome: human gut; feature: human-associated habitat; material: faeces | place: China | collected 2012 | reverse complement strand
CCGTATCACTGCACAGCGCATAGCCCAGCCGCACCCCCGCCATAGCGTAGAGCTTTGTGAAAGCCTTCAAGATCACAAGCTTCGGTGCATCGTTCAAAAATTGTTCTGCCGTCAGTGCATCCCTGTCCGGCAGAAAGTCGAGAAAGCATTCATCCACGACCAGCACCGCACCGCAGTCGGCGCAGCGGCCGATGAGCCTTTCCACCAGTGCCGGCGGCGTCACCTGCCCGGTGGGATTGTTAGGCTGGCAGAGAAACACCATATCCGTATCCTCGGTCACAGCCTGCACAAAGTCCTCTGTCAGTGCAAAATCGTTTGCCTCGTCCAGCAGGAACCGCTCGACCGTGCAGCCGACCGTATCCAGTGCGGCAGCATACTCGGCAAAGGTGGGGGCAGGCAGCAGCGCACGGCGCGGCTTTACAGCCAGCACCAGACGGAAGATCAGATCTGCAGCCCCGCTGCCGCACAGAATATGCTCTATCGGCACACCCTCAGTAGCAGCCAGGGCGGCACGCAGCTCCCGGCAGAGAGGGTCCGGGTAGCGGTCCGCCATCGGCAGCGCTGCCGAGATAGCCGCAGCTACCCCATGCGGCAGCCCCAGCGGGCTGACATTCGCCGAGAAATCCAGCGCATCCCGACCAAATTCTGCCCGGTAGCCCGCCCAGTCACCGCCATGGACCAACTTCATACAAACGCTCCTCATATCATCAAAGCAAATCGGACGGCCAGCCCGATTACAAGTGCGAGCAGACTCTCGGTGTACATCATCCGGTCAGCCCGCAGAATATCCTCCGCCTCGATAGGCCGCAGCGCATCGCCGATGGTCGGCTTATCGTAATAGGTGCCGAAGTAGTACGCCGGGCCTGCCAGTTCAACACCCAACGCCCCCGCGCAGGCGCTCTCCGTCTGGGCGCTGTTGGGGCTGGCGTGGTTGTGACGGTCGCGCCGCCAGATACGCCACGCCCCTTTTGCACTGCCGCCGGTCAGCGCTGCCGCTGCCACCCACAAAAGCGCGGCCAGACGGCTGGGCAGCCAGTTGGCGGCATCATCCAATTTCGCGGCACAGCGTCCAAAATACAGATACCTTTCATTTTTATAGCCGAGCATGCTGTCCATCGTGTTGATGGCCTTGTAGGTCAGCGCCAACGGCGCACCGCCGATAAGCATGTAAAACAGCGGTGCAATGACGCCGTCGCTCGCATTCTCGGCCACGGTCTCCACGGCGGCCTTCGTCACGCCCTCTGCCGTCAGATTTTCGGTATCGCGGCCAACAATCCGCGCCACAGCCCGGCGGGCGGCGGGCAGGTCGCCTTTTGCCAGCTCTTTATAAACATTCCGGCTTTCCTGCACAAGCCCCCGCGCCGCAAGTGCCTGCGCGCACCAGAACAGCTGAACAGCCAGCCCCGCCAGCGGGTGCAGCCGCGCGGCGAGCGTGCAGATTGTTCCCGTTACAGCCAGCGTCCCCAGCGGCAGCACAGCTGCCACGATCCCGCCGCCGAGCAACTCACCCCGATGGGTCTTGGGCAAGACGGCCCGCAGGCGTTTTTCCAGCGCTGAGATGCACCGCCCCATCCATACGACCGGGTGGGGCAGCCACGCCGGGTCCCCGAACAAGGCATCCAGCACAAAGCCGCCTGCCACCGCAACGCCGGTCAGCATGTAGACCCCTTCGTGTACTGCACGGTCTTTACAAGATGCAGAATATGCTGCGTTTTCCAGTCCCGGGCGTCCAGCACAAAGCCGCCCGCATTGGGCGCGCACCACTCGTAGTAATCCCGGTGCGGCACGGCATAGCGGTCCAGCGCCGCCATCTGGGTGCCGCCGTGTGCCAGAATAACCAGCATCTGCTCCCCCTCGGCCAAGGCCTGCTCCACAAGGGCTGCAAAGGTCGTGCAGATGCGCTCGCAGAACTGATCCTTTCGCTCGCCGTCCGGGCAGCGGCGCTCACAGTTGGAGGCGACCCACGCCAGATAGTCAGGGTCATGCTCCATCTCAACATAGCTGCGCCCCTCAAAGCTGCCGAAGCACATCTCCTTCAGCCCATCGACCGGGATAAGCTTCGCGTTGGGGAACAGGACCCGCGCGGTTTGCGCTGTGCGCTGCAGCGTAGAAATGTAGACGACCTTCGGGTCAATGTCCGCACGGCGCAGCTCTCTGCGCCCCTCCTCCGACAGGGGAATATCCCGCTGCCCCTGATAGCGCTTCTGGGCATTATATTCCGTCAGACCGTGCCGCAAAAGATAAATCAGCATTTCGGCAGTTCTCCTTTCAAAATCGTGGGCAACCCGCAGAACATCTGCACAACGCAGTCTGCCCGGGCCGCAAGCAGGCAGGCCAGACGGCCCGCAGCCTCGCGGCGGGCGCGTTCGGCGGGGTCGATGGGCACGATACCGCCGCCTACCTCGGTAGCTGTGACCACATCATAGGCGGCCAGCTCATCGGCCAGCGCCTGCAGCCCGGCCATTTCTGCGGCGCGGTCCTGCACCTCATAGATCTGCCGCCCGCCAAACTGCGCAGCAAATGTACGCTTGCCGCTATAAAGCGGCCCCGTGATAAAAAGCATTTACAGCACCCCCAGCCATTGGCTGGCGGCCAGTGCCGCCAGCATCCAAAGCTCGCATTTTTGCAGGAACCACCCGGCCAGATCACCGGTCGTACCGCCAAACTGCCTGACAGCGACCCGGTGATACCGTGCAAACACCAGCCCTGCCGCCAGCAAAAGCGCCCAGCCGCCCAAGGCCAGAATCCCCACCGCCCACACAAGACAGCCTGCCGCCAAAACACGGCAGACCGTTCGGCGGTCCGCAGCCGTTGCAAAGGTGTGGGCCAGCCCTGTATTTTTGGCCAGCGGGAATGCTGCCACCGCCAACCCGGACAGCATCCGCTCCCCCATCAGTGCCAGTGTCCATAGCGCGCCCGTGCGCGGTGTAAACTGCACACAGGCGCACAGCATCAGGTATGCAGCAAAATAGCTGCACAGCCGTATGACGGCAAAGGCCCCGCAGTGTGGGTCCTTTAATATAGCTAGCTTTTTCGCGGTATCGCCACAGCTTGCCAGTGCATCGCAGGTGTCGGCATAGCCGTCCAGATGGATGCCGCCGGTGACCCAGACCGGAATCAGACAGAATCCGGCAGCATGGGCTGCATCGGGCAGCGGCAGCGCCCCGCACAGGCACCACAGCGCCCCGCAGATTACCCCCACCAGCGGAAATGCGCAGAGCGCATACCGCATATTTTTTTCGTTCCAGTCAAACTGCGGCACCGGCAGCGCCGAGAACATGGCAAGCGCCACCGCAACGGTCTGAAAAACTATCATCGCTTCGTTCCTTTATAGTAGACAGGAATGCCGCACACAACCCGCACGACCGTGTCTGCGCGCTGGGCGGCGGCATTGTTGATCTTGGCCAGCGCACGCAGATACCGCTCGGTATCGCCTGCATACGCTGTGCCGCCGCTGAACACCTCATTCGTCACAAGGATCAGTTCCTCACACTGCGCCCGCAGCGCTTCGATCCCACGCAGCACGGCATCGGCGGCGGCCTCACCCGCCCCGGCCGGGTCGTACAGCTCGTTGGCTGCCAGATTGCCGAGATCTTCCAGCAGCACGGTGCCGCGCTGCGGTAAAGCAATGGCTTCAAGCCCGCGCGGGCACTCCACCGTGGCAAACTGCTTTTGCGCACGCATGGCGCGATGCCGCGCGACCCGTGCTGCGCACTCGGCGTCCCATACCTGCATCGTGGCAAGGTAGGTGCGCGGCAGCGGGCTTTGCATACAGAGTGACTCCGCAAACGCGCTTTTTCCGCTGGCCGCGCCGCCGATGACCAGCGTCAGCATTGCGGTGTGTACGGCGCGATGCCGCCCTCCGCAAAGGAATAGCAGCCATGATAGACCGCAAGTGCCATATCCCACAGCGGCAGGCTTGCTACAGCCCCCGTACCCTCCCCCAGATGCAGATCTGCGGTGATAAGAGGTTTTTTGTGCAGTGCCTCCAGCACAAGCCGGGCGGCCGGCTCTGCCGAGACATGGCTGGCAAACACGGCCTTATCCGCACCCGGGCAGAGGCGGACGGCGCAGAGTGCGGCCACGCTGCTGATAAAGCCGTCCATCACGATGGGGATTTTCTCAAATGCGCCGCCCAAAAACACACCGCACAGCCCGGCAATATCAAAGCCGCCCAGCGCCGCCAGCACCCCCAGCGGGTCGGCAGCATCGGGACGGTTGACCGCAATTCCGCGCTCGATCACCTCTATTTTGCGGCGCAGCCCTGCATCGGAAAGCCCCGCGCCGCGCCCGGTCATCTCAGCCACCGGGCGGCCAAGCAATACAGACGCCACGGCGGAGGAGGTCGTTGTGTTGCCGATGCCCATCTCACCGGTGGCAAGCAGCTGCACACCGGCGCGCTTTTGCGCCCGCACCAGTGCAAGGCCGGCCGCAATGGCCTGTACGGCCTGCGCCCGGGTCATGGCGGGTCCTGCGGTAAAATCGCGGGTGCCGGGGGCAATGCGATAATCGGCGGCACTCGCCACGGGCGCGCCCGCAATTCCCATATCGACCGGCACCACGGCACACCGCGCCGCTGCTGCCATGCGGCAGACGCTGGTGCGGCGGGCAACAAGATTTTCGAGCACCGCGCGGGTCACGGCGGCATCTGTCTGGCTGACCCCCTGCGCGACAACACCGTTATCCGCGCAGAGCACCAGCACGGCACGCCGTTCAAAGGCCGGGGCGGCATTTCCGGTCAGGGCCGCCGCGTCCTCTATCATCGTTTCCAGTGCGCCCAGCCCACCCAGGGGTTTCGCCAGCGACTCCCAATGTGCATGGGCGGCAGCGCGGGCCGATTCATCCGGCGGGGTTACGGTGCGCAGCAGGGTCATAAGTTCATTTTCGGTCATGTTCTTTCCTTTATATAGCGGCCGGCCGCGTCCGCAAAGCGCTTCGGCAGCGGCGTACCGGCCCAGTACAGATGCGGAAAACCCGCATAGAGATGCTCATTGGCAAAGCCGCAGGTCCACTGCCGTCCATCCGCCTTGGCGGCTGCAAAGGCTTCACCGTTGGCCGTGGTGTCCCAGTGGTGGAACTCATGCACCGGCAGGCACTCCCCTGCGGCAAACAGCATACTGTCGGTGCGCGCGGTCAGTTTTGCATAGCCGAACCGCACAAGCCGACCGACCCGGAAGCCCTGCCCCGGCAGCACGCCCGCCATCGGATAGACGATTCCGTCCGCGCCCTCGAGCGACCTGCCCAGATAGAGAAAGCCGCCGCACTCCGCCACGGTGGGCAGCCCGCCCGCAACCGCCTTTTGCACAGCGCTGCGCATAGAGGCATTCCCCGCCAGCTGCGCGGCATACAGTTCCGGATAGCCCCCGGGCAGATACAGCGCGCCGATCTGCCCCGGCAGGGCGGCATCCCGCAGCGGGCTGAAAAAGCAAAGCTCTGCGCCGCTTTCCCGCAGTGCCTCCAGCGTTTCTGCGTAGGTAAAGCAAAAAGCCTCATCCTGTGCAACGGCAATGCGCACCGCCGGCGGCACAGTGATGCGGGGCGGGGCGGGCGGTGCCGGGCGGTCAAACAGCGTATACAGTCTGTGCCAGTCGATGCACCGCTGGGCGGCATCCGCCAGAACCTCGATCTTTTGCTGCAGATCAGCGATCTCTGCTGCGGTTTTCAGGCCGAGATGGCGGCTCTCAATGGCAGCCTCCGGCAGGTGGGGCAGATAACCCACCACTGGCAGACCGGTCTCCTTTTCCAGCATTGGAGCCAGCAGCTTGAACAAAGATTCACTGCAATCGTTGAGCAAAATGCCCGCGATATGGTGCGGCGTGCGGAACGCCAGCAGCCCGCGCAGCTCGGCCGCCAGCGTCAGGCTGGCACCCTTCGGGCGCACGACCAGCAGTGCGGGCAGTTCGAGCGTATCCGCCAGCTGCCATGCGCTGGCCGTATCCGTCACACCGCCCAGCCCGTCATAGTAACCCATAGCCCCCTCGCAGACGGCGGCGTCACAGTCATCTGCCCCCTGCGCATACAGTCGGCGCACGGTGTCCGGTGCCGAAAAATAGAGGTCCAGATTATGGCTTTTTACCCCCAGTACAGCGCGGTGGAACATCGGATCAATGTAGTCCGGCCCTGCCTTGAAGGCGCAGGGGCGCCGGCCCCGGGCTGCCAGCGCCGCCAACAGCGCACAGGCTGCCGTAGTCTTGCCGCCGCCCGAGCGCGGCGCGGTCAGAACGAGCTGCAGCATACTTACTCCCTCACGATCAAAAATACAGGGTTATTCGCCATCAGTAAGTGGAGCGCCCCCGCCTGTTTGCTGCGGCTGACGGAAATCTGCGTGACCTGCGCAGTCAATCCATGGGCCGTCAGCGCCGCAACGGCCTCCTGCAGGGTCTCCAATGCAATGGCGCTGATGCAAAGGCGTGCTGCGGGGTTTGCTGCCAGCACCGCATCCACGATCTGCCGCATGCTGCCCTTACTGCCGCCGATGAAAACGGCATCGGGCGCGGGCAGCCCCGCCAGTGCGGCGGGGGCGCGGCCCTCGGTCAGATACAGATTGGCTACTGCAAATTTTGCGCGGTTTTGTCGGATCAGCGCACAGGCCTCCGGGTCACATTCCACGGCACAGACCCGGCCGGCCGGAGCCGCCAGCGCCATCTCAACGCTGACGCTGCCGGTTCCCGCACCGACATCCCACAGGGTATCGCCGGGGCGCACCGCCAGCTTTGCCAGCACGGCCGCGCGCACCTCCTGCTTGGTCATCGGCGTCTTGCCGCGCAGAAAGGCTTCGTCCGGCCAGCCCGGCACCCGGGCAGGCAGCGGCAGGCATGGCTCGACCAAAAGCACGCTCAGCGGTGCAAATTCAAGGTTTGCGAGCGTTTCCACCGTATCGGTCACAAGGCGTTCAGCGGTGCTGCCAAGGTTCTCACCAACGGTGGCCTTCACATGCCCCCACCCGGCATCGGCCAGCGCGCGGCAGAGGGTCGCCGGGGTCTCGCTGCCGCCGGTCAGGAAAAAGGCAGGCTTTCCGGTGCGGCAGACCGCTGCAGGGTCACAGCTGCAGCCGTGAGCGCTGACCAGCTGCCAGTCCTGCCAGGGGCGGTGCAGCGCTGCCGCCAAAAGCTGCACGCTGGATACTCCCGGCTCCACCGTATAGGGCAGTCCTGCTGCATCAAGGGCACGACAGAGCGCCGATGCCCCCGAGTAAAACCCAGTATCCCCGCTAAAAACAACCGCTGCAGCGGCAATATCAGCGCACCGCAGACGAGCGCAGATCTCCTGCGCCTTGTACAGGGCAGCACGGTTAGGCGTACATTCTGCCGGCAGCTGTTCCAAAAGGCGGCGCGCACCAAGGATCAGCTCCGCGCCCAAAAGTGCGTCCCGCCCTGCCGCCGTCAGGCCTGCGGGGGTGCCGCTGCCCATGCCAATGAGTGTGATCTTCATAATAGCTCCCTGCATCGCTGTAAAATTGCTTCGGCGCACTCGCCCTGCTCCACGGGGCGGCGCAGCACGATCAGCTGCACACCGCACTGCTCGGCAGCCCGGGCCTTTTCGGCAAAGCCGCCCGCTGCGCCGCCGTCCTTGGTGACAAGGAAAGCGATCCGGAACTGACGAAACAGCGCTATATTCAATTCCTCGGTAAAGGGCCCCTGCATCGCAACTATGTTGCGGTGCGGGATGCCCGCTGCCTCGCAGGCCGTGATGCCTGCCACGGTCGGCAGCACCCGGGGGTACAGCCGCTCCGGCTCCAGCGCTGCAAAGGCTGGCAGCTCCTTAGCACCCGTAGCCAGCAGAATATTACCGGGCTTGCCGTGCAGATACGCTGCGGCATCGTCCGCCGCGGTAAACACGGCACTGCCGGCCGGCAGGGTGCTGGCAGGGCGCAGCAAGCGGTGGTATTCCACCCCGGCTGCCCCGGCCGCCGCACGGATATTGCGCGTTGCCTCGGTCGCATAGGGGTGGGTCGCATCAACACAAAGGTTCGCATTGTGCAGCAGGGCGGTCATTTCTTCGGCGTCCAGCCGACCGGTGCGAACTGTGATACCCTCGGCGCGTCCCTGCTCCTCGGCTCCAAGCTCAGTTGCCACACAGACCGTGACCGCTGCCCCCAGCGCCGCCAATGCGCGGGAAAATCCCCGTCCCTCGGTGGTGCCACTGAAAACGACTGCTTTCATACGCCGTGATACCCCCTCGGTGTGACCATTTTCCCGTTCTGTGCCTTCGTGGCGGCGTTGCCAACAAAAACGGTCGTGAACATATCCACCTCTATTTTCTCCAGCTCTGCAAGCGTCAGCAGCCGGGCAGTCTGGCCTGTGCGGCCTATATTGCGCACCGTACCGCAAACTGTATAGGGTGCTTTACCGTTGGCAAGCAAAATCCGCACCGCCTTGGCCAGATAGTCTGCGCGGCCCTTGGACGATGGATTGTAGAGGGCAAGGCAGAAATCCCCTACCGCCGCGCAGGCGAGCCGCTTTTCGATGACTGCCCACGGCGTCAGCCGGTCAGACAGAGATACAACGCAAAAATCATGCGCCAGCGGTGCGCCCAGCACTGCGGCCCCGCTCAGTGCGGCGGTCAGGCCGGGTATGATCTCTACTTCAACCCCCGGGTAGGCGGGCGCCAGCTCCAGCAGCGGGCTGGCCATACCGTAGACCCCCGCATCGCCGGAGCAGACCAGTGCCACCGTCTTGCCGCTCTGCGCCGTTTGCAGTGCCCAGCGGCAGCGGTCGATCTCCTTCGTCATGCCCGTGGCGCAGATTTCCTTGCCGGGGTAGCGCGCACGGATCAGCTCAACATAGACCGTATATCCGCACAGGACATCCGCCGCATCCAGCGCGGCCGCCGCCTGCGCTGTCAGGAATTGGCTGTCCCCGGGGCCGAGGCCCACCACATACACCACATTACGGTTCATCATCTCTCCATCTCCAATCCGGGGCAAAGGGGCGCAGCGCGGCGGCAAAGGTCACACCGTCCCGCGCCCATTTCGGCAGAAGCAGTTTTCCTCCCGAGGCCAGCACCGCCGCCCGTTCACATACATTGTCAACCCCGGTCACACCTGTGACAAAGCCGGAGGCCGTAAAGCTGCCGGGTACTGCGCGCAGCTGCGCAGCGGTATAAAAATCCATACTCCAGCCGTGATCCTGGCAAAATGCCGCAAGGCCCGGCTCGTCCCGCTTCAGGTCGATGCTCGCTGCCGCAGCCACCCCCTGCGGGGTCAGGCCGCTCTCACGGCAGAAGGCTGCAAAGGCAGCCTCCAGATGCTCCGCTGTTGTACCGCGCCGGCAGCCGATGCCCAGCACCGCAATGCGCGGCACAATGTGCAGCGCCTGCCCGGTCGGGGTCAGCGTCAACGCAAAATCAGCGCAGCCGCCAGCTGCAGGCTGCACACCGGCGGGCGGTGTGCCCTGTATGGGCCAATCGGCGGTAAAATGCACGCGCTTTCCCGCCAGCAATGCGCCGCTGACCCGCTTGATACGCTCCGGCTCGGCCACAATGCAGCCTTGCCGTTTGGCCCACTCGTCCACCGCAAAAAGGCCGTGCAGATCGGTGGCGGTTGTGATGACCGGCACCGCACCGCACACCGCCGCCAGCCGCCGCGCCAGCGCATTGGCCCCGCCCAGATGGCCGGACAGCAGCGGAACAGCGAACCGCCCGCACTCATCCAGCACCACCACGGCAGGGTCTGCCGCCTTGCTGCGGCAGTGCGGCGCAATGGCCCGCACAGCGATCCCCACCGCGCCGATATAAATCAGCGCGTCCGATGCCGCAAACTGTGCTGCCGTCCATTCGTCCAGCCCCGGGCCGCCTGCACCGCACCGCGCCACCGGGCCGG
>OKRV01002431.1_pt1 | contig 9849 bp, 9 predicted proteins | sample 1601201 | NCBI WGS metagenome assembly OKRV01 (sample SAMEA3541540, study PRJEB24748) | human gut metagenome | biome: human gut; feature: human-associated habitat; material: faeces | place: China | collected 2012 | reverse complement strand
AGCTGTGCAGCACGCGGGACCAGTGGTCGCAGAACATGGTCTCACTGGTGGGACGTACCGCCAGACGCTCCTCCAGCTTGTCGGAGCCGCCCATCGTGACCCACGCCACCTCCGGCGCGAAGCCATTGACCAGCTCGCCTTCCTTCTGCAGCAGGCTCTCGGGGATCAGCACGGGCATGGCCACGTTCTCGTGGCCGGTTGCCTTGAACCGGGCATCCATGTCCTTCTGGATCAGCTCCCAGATGGCCTGACCATAGGGGCGCAGGATGATGAAGCCCTTGACACTGGAGTACTCCACCAGCTCTGCCTTGACGCAGATGTCGGTGTACCACTGTGCAAAGTTCTCTTCCTGGCTGGTGATCGCCTGCACAAGCTTCTTGTTGTCTTTTGCCATTTTGTTATATCCTCCTAAGCCGTGCGCCAAACGCCTGTGTTCCAGCCGTTCCGCACGAGCTCATATTAAAAGCCCCGCTGCAGTGCCGCCGTGTGCAGCGCTGCGGGTGCGGGGCCTTTTTGCAAAACTGTTATCAGCCCTTGTGGCTGTCCACAAATTCCACCACGTCGCCCACGGTGCGCAGATTCTCGATGGCATCGTCCGGCACCTCAATGCCAAACTCATCCTCCAGCGTCATCACCATGTCCACGATATCCAGGCTGTCGGCCTCGAAATCACTCATAATGTCGCTCTCCATCGTGATCTTAGCAGGGTCAATATCCAGCTGCTCTGCCAGCAGTGCACGGATCTTTTCAAAAGTATCCATCGTCGCGGTCTCCTTTTGTCAATGATTCTTTCTTCTCTGCCTGCACGCCCTCTCCGGCGCGCAAAAGCACTCTCTCTTTTTATATCCCATGGGCCGTATCTTGTCAAGCCCTGTTTTGCATTCCGGCCCTTTACGGGCAGAAAAAACCGATGAAAATTGCACAAAGCCCTCTTTTTTGCTTGACAGAAGCCCGTTTGATTCTTATGATTATATGTGACGAACCAAACCTCTCAGCCGTGCTGCATCAGCATGGCCGCAGAGGTCCCGCCTGTAAAGGAGAATGCTCCATGAAATTGTCATTTACCAAGATGCAGGGCTGTGCCAATGATTACATCTATCTGGACTGCCGTGCATCCGGTGTGCCCGCAGACATTGCCGCGCTTGCACAGCGGCTCTCTGCCCGGCATTTTTCCGTGGGTGCGGACGGCATCATCTGCATCTGCGCCCCTGTGACCCCCGGGGCCGATGGCCGGATGCGCATTTTCAACGCGGACGGCAGCGAGGCCCAGATGTGCGGCAACGGCGTGCGCTGTGTGGCCGAGTGGCTCTACACCCACGGGGTGGAAAAGCCTGTCCTGACCATCGACACCAACAGCGGTGTCAAGCGCATTACCCGGCAGGGCGCACAGCTGTGGCAGGTGGAGATGGGCGCTTACAGCACCCTGCCGGCCGACCTGCCTGCCATCCACATGGGCGAAGGCCCGCTGGTGGATCAGCCGCTCACCGTAGAGGGAAAAGTGTGGAAGGTGACCTGCATCAGCGTGGGCAACCCCCACTGCGTGACCGTGGTGGAGGATGTGGACAGCCTGAAGCTGGAAGCCATCGGCCCGGCGTTCGAGCATCACGCCAACTTCCCGGAGCGCATCAACACCGAGTTCGTGCAGGTAGTGGATGCCGCCCACCTGAAGATGCGGGTGTGGGAACGCGGCAGCAGCGAGACCTGGGCCTGCGGCACCGGCACCTGCGCCACCGTGGCGGCTCTGACTGAGCTGGGCATCTGCCCCGCCGGGCAGGATATCCATGTGCAGCTGCGCGGCGGTGAGCTGGTCATCCGGGTACTGCCCGGCAGGCAGCTGCTGATGACCGGCAGCGCTGTCACGGTGTACGAGGGAGTTGCGGAAGTTTAACATCCTCGCCCTCTCCGTCATTGCTTTGCAATGCCACCTCTCCCAAAGGGAGAGGCAATTGCGGCTCAACGGTCAGCTTCTGCTGGCGTAGACGCTGCATCGGCTCTCCCTTTGGGAGAGCTGGACGCGAAGCGGCCTGAGAGGGCGGGCAATCTTATAAAGTGAGGGAACAACTTATGAAAATGAATCACCATTACGGCGAGCTGAAGGCAAGCTACCTGTTCGTGGACATTGCCCACAAGGTGGCCGCCTATCAGGAAGCACACCCCGAAAAAGAGATCATCCGCCTGGGCATCGGCGATGTGACCCAGCCTCTGGCAAAGTGCGTGGTCACCGCCATGCAGGATGCCGCCGCTGAGATGGGCACCAAGGAGGGCTTCCACGGCTACGGCCCCGAGCAGGGCTATCCGTTCCTGAAGCAGGCCATTCAGGGCTACTACGCAGGCCGCGGCACCCAGCTGGCTGAGGACGAGATCTTTATCTCCGACGGTGCCAAGAGCGACCTGGCCAACGTGCTGGGCCTGTTTGATGTGGACAACACCGTTCTGGTTCCGGACCCCGTGTACCCCACCTATGTGGACGACAACGTGACCGACGGCCGCAAGATCATTTACGGCCGCACCAGCCAGGAGAACGGCTTCCTGGGGATGCCCGATGACAGCGTGAAGGCTGACATCATCTACATCTGCAGCCCCAACAACCCCACCGGTGCCGCCTACACCCGCGAGCAGCTCAAGGCCTGGGTGGACTACGCCAAAAAGAACAACGCCGTTATCCTGTACGATGCCGCCTACGAGTGCTTCATCACCGATCCCGCTCTGGCACGCAGCATCTTTGAGGTGGAGGGTGCCCGCGAGTGCGCCATTGAGATCTGCTCTTTCTCCAAGATCGCAGGCTTCACCGGCACCCGCTGCGGCTACACCATCGTGCCCCACGAGCTGGAGCGCGAGGGCATGAACCTGAACAAGCTGTGGCTGCGCCGCCAGACCACCAAGTTCAACGGCGTGCCCTACGTCGTTCAGCGCGCTGCTGCCGCCGTGTTCACCGAGAGCGGCATGGCTGAGATCCAGGCCAACCTCGATTACTACCGCCAGAACGCCAAGGTCATTGCCGACGCGCTGGACGAGTGCGGCGTGTGGTACTGCGGCGGCAAGAACAGCCCCTACATCTGGCTGCGCTGCCCCGGCGGCATGAAGAGCTGGGAGTTCTTCGACTGGCTGCTGGAGAACTGCGGCGTGGTCGGCACCCCGGGTGTCGGCTTCGGCGAGTGCGGCGAGGGTTACTTCCGCCTGACCGCCTTCGGCGATGCCGAAAAGACCAAGGTCGCCGCCCAGCGCATCAAGGCCGCCATCCAGACTCTGTAAACTTACACAAGCAAAAAGGCGATGCAGTTTCGAACAGCTGCATCGCCTTTTTCTTTTATTTCCGGCCCGTCAGCCGGTTGAGCAGCATCACTGCCAGAACAATGATGCCGATGACAAGGATGATGCCGACCATCCCGATCAGCATCATCGGCAGCGTGGTCATCCACGAAGTAAGATGAAGCATGCGATCACCTCCGTTAAGCCATCAGGGTCAGGATCAGGCCGCCTGCAATGACGGACGCGATCTGTCCCGAAACGTTGACGCTGATGGAATACATCAGCAGGAAATTCTGGTTGTCCTCTTCCAGGCCCATCTTGTTGACCACACGGCCGCTCATGGGGAAGGCCGAGATGCCGGCCGCGCCGATCATGGGATTCAGCTTTTTGCCCTCCGGCCGGAAAAGGTTCAGCAGCTTTGCAAACAGCACGCCGCCTGCCGTATCAAAGACGAAAGCCACCAGGCCCAGTGCAAGGATGAGCAGGGTGTCGGGCCGCACGAACTTGTCGGCGGTCATCTGCCCGGCAACGGTCAGGCCCAGCACGATGGTGATGAGGTTTGCCAGCACATTCTGGGCGGTCTCGCTCAGCACATTCAGCACCCCGCACTCCCGCAGCAGGTTGCCGAACATCAAAAAGCCCACCAGCGCCACACTGGCCGGAGCCACCATGCCTGCAATGATCGTGACCACGATGGGGAACAGGATCTTGGTCAGCTGGGAAACACTGCCCTTTTCATAGGACATCCGGATGCGGCGCTCCTTCTGCGTGGTCAGCAGCCGGATCACGGGCGGCTGCACGATGGGCACCAGCGCCATGTAGCTGTAGGCTGCCACCATAATGGCACCGAGGTACTGGGAGTTGAGCGTGTTGGCCACGAAAATGGCGGTGGGGCCGTCTGCCGCACCGATGACAGCGATGGAGGCAGCATCCTTCAGGTCAAAGAAGAAGCCCGCCAGAAACAGGGTAAAGAAGATGCCGAACTGGGCCGCCGCGCCAAAGAGCATCAGCCACGGCTTTTCCAGCAGCGGGCCAAAATCGATCATGGCACCGATGCCGATGAAGAGCAGCAGCGGGAACAGCTCGTTGGACATGCCCGCTTCAAACAATGCAGAGATAGGGCCGACCGTATCCCCCTGCGTGATGGCACCCGAGAGAGGCAGGTTGACCAGAATGGCACCAAAGCCCATGGGCAGCAGCAGGCTCGGCTCCATCTTTTTGGCGATGGCAAGGTAGATGAGCAGCGCACCGATGCCCCACATCACCACCATCTGCCAGGTCAGATTCCCAAAATTGGAAAAGAGACTGGCGAATGTGTTCAGAAGATCCATATTTATTTTTCCTCCTTGTGTTCCTGTGCCGGGCAAGAAAAAAGAGACCCCTGCCACAGCACTCTGTCTGTGACAAAAGTCTCAAGCCAACACATGACATCGGGCATTTCTGCCGTGATGACGCTGCCATGCAGCACCCCGCAGGCCCTGCGGGATGCCCTTTACTCCCTTTTATCGATTCTAATTAAATCAGAATGCAGTCCCCTCTGTCAAGGGGTTCCTGCATTTCTTTGCCAAACTTTGCTTCAGCGCTCAAACGTTGTGCTGAGGGTGGTCTCCCAGGTCTGGCCGGGGGCAAGGCAGGCGGCAGCGGCGCGCTGGCTCCACTCCTGGGTATCGGTCTGGGCACCGGGCAGGGAGTGCCACGGCTCAATGCAGACAAAGCGCACAGGCTTTGCCGGAGCCGACCAGATGAGGGTGTAGGGGTAGCCCTCCACATTGCAGACGATCCCCTTGCCGGTGTCCTTTTCGTAGATGCCCAGCGTGCGGCTGCGCAGACCGGCCATGCAGAAGCTGTCGTTCTCAAACAGATCGTCTGTCAGGGGGATGCTCTGCTCATTCTTCCACCGGTAACCGCACTTGCCGGTCAGCAGACCGTTGGGGTAAGCGTCCAGGATCATCGGGCTCTCCGGCTGGTCAAAGCGGAACTCGTAATCGGTGGTGGTGTGCTTGTCATCAAAGGGGATGCGGAACGCCGGGTGGTAGCCGATGCCGAACTGCAGCTCCTCGGCGGCATCGGCGGGGTTGGTGACGGCCAGGGTGTGGTGCACCGTCCTGCCCTCCAGCCGGAAGGTGCTGGTCAGGACAAAATCAAACGGAAAGCGCTCTGCCTTGCTCTTTTCATCCGAGCGCAGCTCCAGCCGGATGGTGTCGCCCTCGGCGCAGAGCAGGGTGTGCTCCACGTCCCGGGCAAAGCCGTGCTGACCGCCGGGGTAGGTCTTGCCCTTATGGGTAAAGGCCCCGCCGGTCAGCTTGCCCGTCCAGGGGAAAAGGATGGGGGCATGGCGCTTCCAGACAGCCGGGTCGGCCTGCCAGAGCATCTCCTGCCCGGCGGCATTTTTCAGGCTGACTGCTTCGGCACCATGGGTATCCACGGTCAGAGTCAGGAATTCGTTGTGAATGGTTGCCTGCATGATTCATCTCTCCTTTTTATCTGTTGACGATGTGCTCGCCGTTTCCTTCCAGCCAGGTGCGCAGGTTCCGGGTGGTAATGTCCATCAGGTTCTGCAAAGCCTCCCGGGTCGTCCACGCAATGTGCGGTGTGAGGATAGCGTGGGGTTCTGCCCGCAGGGGGCTTTCCTGAGGCAGAGGCTCGGTGACAAAGGCATCGGCCCCGTAAAAGCCCAGCTGACCGCTGTGGAGGGCCGCTGCCACGGCCTCCTCATCCACCAGCGCGCCCCGGGCCGTGTTGAGCAGAATGGCCCCGGGCTTCATCTTCGCCAGCGCCTCCGCGTTGACAAGGCCCCGGGTCTGGGGCGTGGCCGGGCAGTGCAGGCTGAGGATATCGCACCGCCTCAGCAGGGTATCATAATCCACAAACTCCACACCGTCGGCGGCGTATTCGGGCCGGACGGTGCGGGTGCAGACCAGCACCTCCATGCCAAAGGCTCTGGCAATGCGGGCCGACTGCCGCCCGATGCTGCCATAACCGTAAACGCCATAGGTCTTGCCGTAGAGCTCCATCTGGGGCAGCAGGCCAATGCTCTCCGGGATATCCAGCTGCCAGCATCCATGCTTGACGGCACGGTTGTAGCGCTCCGCGCACTGGCAGATGGCCAGCAGCAGGCTGAAGGTCATCTGGGCCACGCTGTAGGTAGAATAGCCCGGCACATTGGCCACTGCAACGCCGTGGCGGCGGCAGGCTTCCAGATCCAGGTTGTCGGTGCCCGTGGCAATGATGCCCACCCATTTCAGATTCGGGCACTGCTGTAAGATCTCCTCATCCATGCGGCACTTGTTCAGCAGAACGATGTCCGCATCTCCAATGCGGGGGGCGATCTCCTCGTAGGCCGTGCGGACATAGCTGGTGGTATCGGGCACCAGCGCCTTTACCCCCGACCAGTCGAGGTCGCCTTCCTCCATGACATAGCTTTCCAGAATGACAGCTTTCATCTCAGTCCTCCAACAATACGTCCTCGCTCAGCACCTGACCGATGGGCTTTGCAATGCACAGGTCGGCCTGCGCATCGGCCCCGGTGGGCTGCATGTTGATGACCACCAGATGGCGGCCACGGAAGTACCGGATGAGCCCCGCCGCCGGGTAGACCACCAGACTGGTGCCGCCGATGATGAGGGTATCCGCCTTGCGGATGGCAGACACGGCCCCGGAGAGCACCTCCTCGTCCAGCCCTTCCTCATACAGGACGACATCCGGCTTGACGATGCCGCCGCACTTGGGGCAGCGGGGCACGCCGGTGCTGTTGGCAATGAAGTCCACATCGTAGAACGCGCCGCACTTCACGCAGTAGTTGCGCAGGGTGCTGCCGTGGAGCTCGTAAACGGTCTTGGACCCCGCAGCCTGATGCAGGCCGTCGATGTTTTGGGTGACAATGGCCTTCAGCCTGCCCTCCCGCTCCAGCTTTGCCAGCCGCAGGTGGGCAGCGTTGGGCTTTGCCCCCTTCACAATGAGCTTATCCCGGTAGAACCGGTAGAACTCCTCGGGGTTCTCCTCCCAGAAGGTGTGGCTCAGGATGGTCTCGGGCGGGCAATCGTACTTCTGGTGGTACAGGCCGTCCACGCTGCGGAAATCGGGGATGCCGCTTTCGGTGGAGACCCCCGCGCCGCCAAAAAAGACGATGCGGTCGCTCTCGGCAATGATTTTTTCCAGTGCAGGAACCATAAAAGAAACGCTTCCTTTCCGGCAGATCGTTGTGTTTTGGATAGCTCCAGTATAACACAAATCCAGCGGAAGGGAAGCGTTTCTTTTTTGATGGGATTTTTCCTTGTTCAGCGCCCGTTTTCGGCAAACAGGGTCCCCAGTGCATCCAGCAGATCATGCGGGAGCATCCCGGTTTCCCCGTGCAGGGCAGCGGCACGGTCGGCAGCTGCACCATGGAGATAAACGGCACAGGCGGCGGCCTCAAAGGCAGGCAGACCGCAGGCCAGCAGGGCGCTGGCCATGCCCGCCAGCACATCCCCGCTGCCGCCCCGGGAAAGCCCCGGGTTGCCGGTGGGATTGACCGCGCAGCGGCCATCCGGCCCTGCAATGACGGTATGTGCCCCCTTCAGCACCACCACAGCATTCCATGCTTTCGCATAGCGCAGCGCCATGCCTTCCCGGTCCGCATTGATCTCTGCCGCAGAGCGCCCGGTCAGCCGGGCCATCTCGCCGGGGTGGGGCGTTAAAATCAATTTCCCCTGAGGGTGAAGCATTTTTTCCGTTTGGAGCAGGTCAGCAGCGGCGTTCAGGCCGTCCGCATCCAGCACTGCACTGCCGGAAAAGCCGGGCAGGAGCGTTTTTACCAGCGCCCGGGTCTCGGCGGCACGGGCCGCGCTCTGGGCCGTATAACCCAGCCCGGGGCCCGCCAGCAGGACAGAGGCCTTCTGCCGCCGGATGCGGTCGATATTCTGGGGCGAGATGCCGCCCTCGGCCCCCGCTTCGCAGGGGCAGAGACAGCACTCAGGCAGGCGGGCGGCCACAGCCGCCAGCACCGGCTCCACACTTGCCAGCGTAACGATGCCGGCTCCGGTGCGCAGGGCACCTTCCACGGCCAGCGCCGCCGCGCCCCGGTAGGACGCACTGCCCGCCACCGCCAGCACGGAGCCAAAGGTCCCCTTATGCGCATCCCGGGGGCGGGGCTGGATGGCCTGCCAGACAAAATCGGAAGTTATTTCGAACATAGGCGGCTCCTTTCGGGTGAGATTTCACCCTCTCAGTCAAAGCCTTACGGCTTTGCCAGCTCCCCCAAAGGGGGAGCCTATTGCGGGTCTTGGATAAAGGCAGCATTGCCTCTCCCTTTGGGAGAGGTGGCAGCGCGTAAGCGCTGACGGAGAGGGCGAGGATGTTACCCTTCCCCCTGCAAATACCTCCGGATCTCCTTCTCCGCCTCCTGCACCTCTTCATGGAACATGCGGGCAGAGACACGGAGGGCACCATGGCCCAGGATAATGACCTGCTCCATGCCATCGGAGGTGGCCACGCGGACGCGGCGGCCCTTGCCGATCTCATGGGTGACACGCTCGATGAACATATCGGCGGTCTCGGCTTCCCGGGTGTAGACCACATGGATATTGTGGTACTGCTCTATGCTGCCGGGGCTGCCCGGCACACGGTAGGCATCAAACACAAGGATGAGCACGCACTTTTTGAAGCCCTGATAGTTGCAGAGGATGTCCATCAGCCTGTGGCGGGCCGCTTCCAGGCTCTCTTTGGAGAGTGCGTTCAGCTCGTCCCATGCAAAGATGATGTTGTAGCCGTCCACCAGCAGGTATTCGGGCTGGATCTCCCACTGCTCGGCGTTGAAATCAGGGCATTCCCGCTTCTGGGTGGGGCGGAACGCCGCCAGCGGGTCCCGCTTGATGGGCCCATAGGTCTGTTCAAAGATCTTCAGCAGCTCAGCATCCTCTTCCAGGGTAGCGCGGTAGGCGGCCATCCGGCGGGGGCGGGCCTGCACCGTTTCCTCGGTCTTTGCAGTCTTGCCCCAGCCGCTGTCTACATGCATGTGGCTGCGCACCTGCTCCCAGGGCACCACAAATCCGGCCCCGTGGGCGCAGAACACCGAATCCGCCGGGTTGTCGAGGTCGTGTTCCGGCTCATAGCCCGCGGCCTCGATGACCTCTGCTGCATTGTGGCAGGGACGGTAGCCGTCCAGCGTCAGGGTCAGGTGTCCCCTGCCCCGGGTGTAGCCCACCACCTCCATGGGGTAGCTGCGCATGGTGGAAGCCGGTGCGGTGCCGGTGAGCAGGGTGGTATCCCCGTCGGCTCCGGTCTCAGGCGGTTCAAAGCTGCCGCCCATGTTCTGGATATCGTTCATGGCGCGGCCCACGTTGTCAGAGGGCAGTTCCAGCCGGAAGGCATACCACGGCTCCAGCAGCTGGGTCTTGTGGATCTGGTCTGCCATCATCAGGCCCTGCCGGACGGCGCGGTAGGTCGCCTGCCGGAAGTCGCCGCCCTCGGTGTGCTTGAGGTGGGCGCGGCCCGCAATGAGGGTGATCTTCACATCGGTCAGAGGAGCCCCGATGAGCACGCCCAGATGCTGCTTTTCCTCAAGATGCGTCAGCACCAGCCGCTGCCAGTTCTTGTCCAGCACCTCTTCCCGGCAGTCGGCGG
>OKRV01002397.1_pt1 | contig 9944 bp, 7 predicted proteins | sample 1601201 | NCBI WGS metagenome assembly OKRV01 (sample SAMEA3541540, study PRJEB24748) | human gut metagenome | biome: human gut; feature: human-associated habitat; material: faeces | place: China | collected 2012 | reverse complement strand
GACATTATTTATGTCCACTTATTGAATGGGGTTATCAGATGGGTACTCACAAAAATTTTTAAAATAATCAAACACTTCTTCTTTTGTGCCCGGAACACTAAACATACTTGTAAAGATTTTTGTGAAACCATAACGGCTTGCCATTGTTAAATAGTTTTCGATTTCCTCCATAGATTCTTGTTCTGGATATAAAGAAACGCCTAAAATTGGTTTTTTTACTGGTTTTGTTTCACCTAAAAGTCCCATTATTTTCTCCTTTTAAACTAATTTTGCATATGAACCATTTCTTCTTCAATCGTTGGATAAGAAATAAGTGTTTCACCATCTAAATTCTCATTAAACATATTCACACCACTGATCTGATGATTATTGTATGTCGTATAATAGTAAATTCCATTTCTTAAGTCACAACAAGACGTATAAATTGTATATTCATACTTTCCTGGTTCCACTTCACAAAGACCTTTTTGTTGCTTGACACTACCAATAATGTGGAAATATTGACTTAAATCATTCTTATCACTCGTCGCATTGGCTCTTGTATAGGCAACACGCACAAATCTGGATCCACTCGATAAGTCTCCAGGAAGTCCCATAGCTCCAAAGCCACGTGAATAGGCAGTTAAATCCAATCCAAAGTTATTTACAGGCTGTTTGTTTGATAAATACATATAGTCATTCAAACGAAATAACTGCATAGGAAATGGTGGATTGTTTGTCAAAACATGCGTAGGATTATCATATACATGCATACCATCTTCCATACACTCCACGACAATGCTTTCATTTTCATCACTGATCATATAGTGTAATTCAGCTACTGGAAATTGTTCATTAAATGGTGTTGCACAAACATTTGTATTTTCTAATACGACTCTTGCCTCTTTGACACTTGCACATTGCGATAAGATCCAAGGAATAAATTCAAAGGCAGCCACATTGTTCTTGTCTTCTTGGACTTCATAAAACTTTGCATTCCCAACAAAGTTTAATCCAGCCATTCCCAAGCCTTTCTCATTCATGGCATCATAATACAATGGATACTCTTCAAATACATGGGCCATACCAATCAGAGCATAATGACTTTCATGTTTATCTAAATGTCTAAAATGAAAATCATAATTGCGCGGCGTAACAGCTACTTGTTCTCCATATGAAAATTCATAATCTAAATTCCTTCCAAAAAACTGATTAAAGCTTAATGCGGTACACATTAAAATCATCTCCTTCTACTTAGTAGCTTAACACAAACTACAAAAAGATTACACACATAATAATGTACAAATCAAAATATGTGTTCATTGCGTTAAATTCAAAAAAAATATATATTTTAAGTGTCATAAGAAATGCCTTATCTTATGATTAACCCTTTGGAAAATTATTCAACCCTATAAACTCAAGATACATTTTTATCTTAATAATTTTCCTCTCCCTAAAGCAATGTCAAGCCCGGACATTGCTTTTTATTTTACCTCAAAGAAAAAAGCCATAAGTTTCCCTATGACTTAAAACGCAAATACAATTCCTATCACTGCACTAGCTACAATAAACCAGATTGGATGTAATTTAGGTTTATACTTACTCAATGCCAACAATACGAATAGACAAATAAACTGCTTCCAATGAAATGTTGAGAAAGTATAATCGCCAAATAAAGTTGTCACCAAAATATCAATGGTTGCCACGGCAATAAAAGCAACTACAGCAGGTTTTAATCCGGCAAAGATTTGTTGAACAAGTGTAGCCTCTTTAAATTTCTCTAAGAAATTGGCAATAATACAAATAATGATCAAACTTGGTAAAACCAGACCGAGTGTTACCACAATCGAACCTAATATGCCATATTGACTAAAACCTACATAGCTAGCCATATTGACACCCATTGGACCTGGTGTTGATTCACTAACCGCAATCATTGTGGATAGATCACTCATAGTATACCAGCCATAACGAACCCCAATCTCTCTTAAGAAAGGAATAGTCGCAAGGCCTCCTCCTACCGCAAATAGTCCGGTTTTAAAAAATTCTAAAAACATCAACAACAATTTAGGCATTCTTCTTTAACCATCCTATTCTAGAGAAAACAACACCCGCAATACCAGCACCAATCACAAGTAACACCGTAGAAACTTTAGTAAACATCGCAAAAATAAGGGCCACCGCAAAAATCAAGAAACCAATCTTATTCTTAATATTGCCTTTACCTAATTTTAATACCGCATTGATCATCAACATACATACAGCTACACGAATTCCATTTAGGGCATGTTGTACAATGGCTAAACTTGAAAAGTTTGTGATCAAACCTGCAATTATACTAATAATGATGATGGATGGAGTAACTACACCTAGAGTAGCTGCAATCGCTCCTGGAACTCCGGCTTGATAGTATCCAATAAAAGTGGATGTATTGACCGCAATAACACCGGGTGTACATTGACCAATCGCATAATAGTCCATGACTTCATCTTCTGTAGCCCAATGATATTTTTCAATAACTTCCTTTTGAATCATTGGCAACATGGCATATCCACCACCAAAAGTAAATAGACCCATCTTAAACCAAGAAACATATAATTGAATCAGTTTCTTCATTTTACTCTCCTTTTAATACAAATTTTTCAATGACTTCGCAAACAGCTCCTTCTTCACAAGTAGCCGTTGTGATATAGTCGCAATCCGGTTTAATACCAGGTGCCGCATTTTGCACTCCCACACCTAAACCAGCATCCTTGATCATGGATAAATCGTTATAGTTATCTCCAATCGCAATCGTATCCTGAATATCAATATGTAATAGATTGGCTAATTTTTTAAGTCCAGCCCCCTTATTTACACCCTTATGATTAAATTCAATATAACGATTACTTGAATATGAAACATCCATATCAAATGTGATATCCTTTAGATCACGATCAATGCTTTGAAGATACTCAAAATCTGTATTTGTATATAATACTTTTACAATTTCTTGCCCCTTTAAAAAATCAAGATTCTGATCAAATACCTCAATCATTTCTTGACGATTCTGCACATATCTTTTTTCATCTTCCGTTAAGTTATATGCATATACCGCATCACGCGTATATACATGAATGACTACATCATACTTTAATCCGCGTCTATATAATTCTTCAGCTTTCTCAAAAGAAATACCTTCAAAATGTAAAAGTCGATTGTCTTTATTTTCCGTAATAGCCCCACCATTATATGAAATCACATATTGATTGGCTTCATCAAAAAGATCCAATTCCTTTAATGTACCTTGTACTGTGTTATAGCCTCTTCCTGTAGCCAATACAAATTTAACCCCTAAGTCTTTCAATTTTTTAATGGCTTCAATATCTCTAGAATCAATTGTTCGATCGGGTTTGATCAAAGTTTCATCTAAATCACACGCAATTAACTTATACATAAGTAAACATCCTCCCTTAGATATGGAAAAATTATAAACCAAAATTTTTCAAAAAAAAAGTAGCACAAAGCTACTTATAATACAGAACCAATCACATGAACCACAAAAGCTAAAATCCATGCAAGTACACATTGCCATGCCACTACACCGACTGCCCATCTTGCGCCTAGTTCTCGTTTAATAGATGCAATAGCCGCCACACATGGTGAATAAATCAAGCAGAATACAAGTAAAGAAGCAGCAGATAGTGTAGTTAATGCACTATGTAAACCACCTACAAATAATACTTGTAGTGTAGAAACAACACTTTCCTTAGCCATAAATCCACTAATTAAAGATGTCACAATACGCCAATCTTGAAGTCCTAATGGTGCAAATACAGGAGCAATCCATCCGGCTACCATTGCCAAAATACTTTGGCTTGAATCTTTGACCATATCGAATTGTAAATTAAAGCTTTGTAGGAACCACACAAGTACAGTTGCCACAAAAATAACCGTAAAGGCTTTTTGTAAGAAATCCTTCGCCTTTTCCCACAACAATTGACTCACATTCTTTAATCCAGGCAAACGATAGTTTGGAAGTTCCATCACAAATGGAACAGCTTCACCTTTAAATAAAGTATTTTTAAATAAGAATGCGATTAAAACACCTACGGCAATGCCCAAAACATAAAGCCCTGCCATAACTAGGCCGCCTTGTTTTGGAAAGAATGCATTCACAAAGAAGGCATAAATAGGTAATTTTGCGGTACAAGACATAAATGGCGTCAATAAAATCGTCATCTTACGATCTCTTTCACTTGGTAAAGTACGTGTCGACATAACGGCTGGTACCGTACAACCAAATCCAATCAATAAAGGAACGATACTTCTTCCTGACAACCCAATCTTTCTTAATAGTTTATCCATAAAGAAGGCTACACGCGCAATATATCCACTATCTTCCATCATAGATAAAAAGAAGAATAGTGTCACAATGATTGGTAAGAAAGATAAGACAGAACCTACACCCGCAAAGATACCATCAATCACCAAACTATGTACAGCATAGCTTACGTGAGCACTTGTCATCCATGCATCCACTACTTGTGTGATCCAATCAATACCTAGTTCTAATAATCCTTGAAGCCATGCTCCAACCACATTAAATGTTAGATAGAATACAAGTAACATAATTCCAATAAACATAGGAATGGCAGTATATTTACCCGTTAAAATACGGTCAATTTTTTCACTTCGAACACGCTCTTTACTTTCCTTAGGCTTAACAACGGTTTGTTCACAAACCTTTTCAATAAAAGAAAAACGCATATCGGCAATGGCCGCACTATGATCGAGTCCACGCTCTTTTTCCATTTGAAGCACAATGTGCTCAATCATTTCTTTTTCGTTATCATCTAAATCTAAACGATCAAGAATCAATGTATCGCCTTCAATAATCTTACTGGCCGCAAAACGCAAAGGAATATCTTCCTTTTTGGCATGATCTTCAATCAAATGACAAATGGAGTGAATACAACGGTGAACAGCTCCACCGAAATCATCTTCCCCACAAAAATCTAAACGACCTGGTCTTTCTTGATATTTTGCGATATGAATGGCATGTTCAATCAATTCATCTACACCTTGGTTTTTAGCTGCAGAAATAGGTATAACTGGTACACCAAGCATAGCCTCCATACCATTGATATCAATCGAGCCTTGATTGTTGGCAACTTCATCCATCATATTAAGTGCAACAACCATCGGAATATTCATTTCTAAAAGTTGCATAGTCAAATATAGATTTCGCTCAATATTTGTGGCATCTACAATATTAATGATAGCCTTAGGCTTATCATTTAACACAAAATTACGCGATACAATTTCTTCACTCGTATAAGGTGACATCGAATAAATACCCGGTAAATCTGTCACCATTGTATTTGGATACCCTTTGATTGGACCATCCTTTCGATCGACGGTTACACCCGGAAAATTTCCAACATGTTGATTCGATCCCGTGAGTTGGTTAAACAAAGTGGTTTTTCCACAGTTTTGATTTCCTACCAAGGCATATGTTAAACAAGTTCCTTCTGGCAAAGGATGTGCATCTGCCTTTACATGATATTTACCATCTTCACCTAAACCAGGGTGAACGGTGTTATTTATATTTTCTGCACTCTTATGCTTTCGTGTTCTCTCATCAATTAATTCAACCAATATTTTTTCAGCTTCATCTAAACGAAGCGATAATTCATAACCATGAATCTGTAGTTCCATTGGATCGCCCATAGGCGCAAACTTTACAACTGTAACCTCGGCTCCAGGTATAACTCCCATATCTAGAAAATGTTGTCTTAATGCACCCGTTCCTCCAACGGCCTTAATCAATGCACTCTGTCCTATTTTTAACTCTTTTAACGTCATGCATGTCCCTCCCCCAATTAGTTAAAATTATAGCACATTATTCAAATAGTCGATTACGTCACATCATATTTTTATCAATTATTAAATAAAAAAAGCTAAATGAAAATTCATTCACTTAGCTAATAATTTTTCCATTTGTTTCTATAACATTTTTATACCAATAGAAACTTTTCTTTTTATATCGTTTAAATGTGCCTGTACCATCATTATTTCGGTCTACATAAATAAAGCCATATCTTTTTTTCATTTCAGCAGTTGATGCACTTATTAAATCAATACATCCCCATGATGTATATCCCATAACTTCTACACCATCATCTTCGATTGCCTTTGAAACTTGTGCTAAATGATCATTCATATACTGAATTCTATAATCGTCCTCTACCCAATAACCATCTTTTTCTTCTGAAAGCAATGTATCTTTTGCACCCAAACCATTCTCTACAATAAACAATGGCTTTTGGTAACGATCATAATATGTATTCAACAAATATCTTAACCCTTTTGGATCAATTTGCCATCCCCATTGACTTTCCTGTAGGTAAGGATTTTTTACTCCTGTAGTTAAATTTCCTTTACCTTTTTCATATTGTTCAGGATTTGAAGCAATACATTTTGACATATAGTAACTAAATGATAAAAAGTCACACGTGTTCTTTAACATTTCTAAATCTTCATCCGTAGCATCAAGTACCACACCTTCTTTTTCCATCATTTTTAATGCATAAGAAGGATAATATCCACGCATATGAATGTCTGTAAAGAAATATCCACGTTTACTCTCTTCCATAGTTGCAATTACATCATCTGGATTACATGTTCTTGGATAACTTGTAAGACCTAAAACCATACATCCAATTTTATTCTCAGAATCAATTTCATGACCAATTTTAGTTGCCAACGCACTTGCAACTAATTCATGATGTGCTGCTTGATATAAGTCCTGTGCGTTCAATAAATTCTTTGGTGTTAAAATACCCGCACCCATCAAAGGAAAATGCCAAATACTATTAATTTCATTAAATGTTATCCAATAGTGAACTTTTCCTTTATAACGAGTAAATACTGTACGAACGTACTTTTCATAAAATCCTATTAAATCTCTACTTCTCCATCCATCATACTTTTTTGCCAAATGATAAGGCGTTTCATAATGAGACAAAGTAACCAATGGCTCAATTCCGTACTTTTTGCATTCATCAAATACATTGTCGTAAAATTCTAGTCCTTTTTCGTTAGGTTTTTCATCATCGCCATTTGGGAAAATTCTAGACCATGCTATGCTCATTCGATACACCTTAAATCCCATTTCAGCAAATAAAGCAATATCCTCTTTATAATGATGATATAAATCAATTCCTTTTAATTTTAAATTATGTTCATCAATGACTTCACTAGGTCCTTGCATAATTCCATGTGGCATATAATCTTGAATACTAGCACCTTTGCCATCTTCATTCCATGCACCCTCACATTGATTGGCTGCCGTAGCGCCTCCCCATAAAAACTCCTTAGGAAATTTCATTTTAACACCTAACTTTCTATTTTTTAACGAAAGACTTTCACTAATTCTTCGCCTACTTTTACATCTGATTTTTGTGTTTCAATTACATCAATAAATTGATCACTATTCGTGATAATAACTGGCGTTACCATATTGAAGCCTTCTTTTTGTAATGCCTCTAAATCAAATTCAGCTAACAAATCACCTTTTTTAACACTTTGACCACTCTTTACTTTAGCCTCAAAATATTTACCTTCTAAATTTACTGTATCTAATCCCAAATGAATAATTGCTTCAATTCCATCTACACTAGTTAAACCGTATGCATGTTTTGTAGGGAAAACAGTGTTTACAACTCCATCAAAAGGAGCATATACTTTTCCTTCACTTGGAAGAATTGCTACACCTGGACCCATGATTTTTTTAGAAAAAACATCATCTTCCACATTTTCTAAAGGAACAACCTTGCCATTCATGCAAGAAGCAATTTCAGTATATTTATTCAATTTTGTGTTATCTGCCTCAAAAATTTCGTTGTCAGAAGAAGTATCTTCATTTTTTGGTACACCAAACAATAAAGTTAATACGAAAGAACTCACTAATGCGATCACAATACAAATAAACGCATTTCTAACATTAGATAAATCATCACAAATGTATACTGGTAACGCTGTTACCCCTGCTGTAGCACTTGCATATGTACGCATATTTGTTAGTCCACCCCAAAGACCTGCAATACCACCGCTGATCATAACTGTCCAAAGAGGCTTTTTCAATTTCATAGTAACACCATAAAGAGCTGGTTCAGTAATTCCAAATAAAGCAGTTGTTGCACTAGATAATGCTGTTGATTTCATTTCTTTATCTTTCGTTCTTAATGCCACCGCAAAACATGCACCTGCCTGTGAAATATTACTTGCTAACATACCAGGGCCTAACAATGTTCCATATCCTAATGTTGCATATTGTGCTAATTGCACTGGCATAAAACTGTAATGCATACCTGTCATAACAAACAATGGACAGAAAGCACCCATTAATACCGGAATTACCCAACGAGCTTGATTATTCAAGAAATCAAAAATATTACATAAGATATCACCAACAAATGAACCTAATGGACCAATTATAGCAAATGCCAATGGTGTCATAATCAAGAATACAATTAAAGGAACCAAGAATACTTTAACTGCATTAGGGCTAATTTTCTTTGCAAACTTTTCCACATAAGATTGAGCCCAAACGATTAGAATTGCTGGCACTACACTACTTCCATACGATACTAGTTTAATTGGTAAACCAATAAATTTAAAAGCTTCTCCAGCGGATACAATTCCTGCATATGTTGGGTGAATCAACATAGCACCTAAAACAGCAGCAATAAATGTATTACATCCAAATCTTTTAGCACTAGATACAGCCAAGAAAATAGGTAAGAAATAGAATGCTGAATCAGCTACCATAGCTAATAAAACATAAGTTTGTGAAGTAGCTTCCACAACATGAAATGCTGTCAATAACGCTAATACAGCTTTGATCATACCTGCACCACAAATAGCAGGAATTACTGGTTGGAAAATCGCTGTAATTGCACCTAATACACGATTTACTAAAGATACATTTTCCTCACTGTTTGCATTTACAGTTTCAGAAAAACTACCCATTTTTTTTATTTCATCACATACATGTGATACATCTGATCCAATAACTACTTGAAATTGACCATTTTTATTTACAACTCCCTGTACACCTTTTACTTTTTCTAAAGATTCTACATCTACCTTTGACACGTTTTTTAATGTAAATCTTAAACGAGTCATACAATTTGTAACAGATTCGATATTTTCTGTTCCGCCAATATTTTTTACAACTTCATTGGCTATAGTTTCATACTTATTCATAATTTCCTCCTGATTTTTGATAAATTTTAAGATTGGTACCATAATCTTTCAATTTCTAATATATGTAGACTGATTGCACAGTTACTACCAAAAATAAAAACCTGAGCATATGAAAAAGACAACGAATCCCTTCGAAATCATTCATAAGCTCAGGTTATTGCCTGCCTAACAGTTACAAGCCTGAAAGCTAACTTTTAATTCTAGAACAAACACGGTTAATATGTAACATAAAATAAGTCATTTCTTCATTCGTTAATTCTATGTCACAATTCTCTTTGATATACTTCTTTACTTTTAAAACACAACGATAAGCATCTGGATAACGTTCTCTAATTTGTTGATAAAGAATGTCATCTGTATCTTGATTCAATTCTTTCGCAAACAATCTACGCGCAAAATATCGAATATGTGTAACAAAACGAGTATAATTTAAGGAGTTTTCATCCAATTTTATTTGATAATGGTATTCCACTATATGCAGAATATCTTCTACCATTTTTGTCACTTTAACAGTTTGTGACATTTCCTCTCCATTTTGTTGTGCATTCACAAAATGCATTGCTATATATCCAGCCTCATCTTCGGCCATAATACATCCCGTTTCATATTGAATCATATCTAAAGATTTTAAAGCAGCTTTAAATTCATTTGGATAAAACTTTTTGTGAGTACCCATCTGATAACCCCTAGGAAATTTCAAGTCCTCTAGCCAT
>OKRV01002392.1_pt1 | contig 9958 bp, 3 predicted proteins | sample 1601201 | NCBI WGS metagenome assembly OKRV01 (sample SAMEA3541540, study PRJEB24748) | human gut metagenome | biome: human gut; feature: human-associated habitat; material: faeces | place: China | collected 2012 | reverse complement strand
GTAATTCTCCTTAAAAATTATGCCTTGTGACCGCCTATTTGATTGTTGCGGTCTTTGGCGGTTGCACCTTCTTGAAGATTCATTCCTTTAAGAATGGCATTTTTGCCGAATTTCTTTTTTATATCAAGTATTGTATTTTGCATACGTTTTTCTCTCTCTGATTCGGCATTTTCTTTTTCACGTTGTTTCTTTAAAATCTCATAATCGGTAAAAAGGTCAAGCTGTTCATATTTGTCTGCATTTTTTACACTGTGTTCATCGACAAGTTTGTTAGCCACAATATTAATTCTTCTGATAAGCAATTTCTTGTTTACAATTTTATCGTACAATTCCATAACTGCATTTGTGATAAGTGTAGTAGACGATGTCTGCTTTGGAAGATTTGTTGTTCCGTGAGCAGGCTTCGGAACTTTTTTACCGTAATAGTTCGTTGTAACTGTACCTTTATAACTCTGACTTCTGTTTTTATCTGTAATATTTTCAATATCATAGCCGATTGTAAGCACGATTTGATTTGTCACAAGTCCTTTATCCACCAAGTCAAGTGCCATAAGGTCAATCATTTCTTTTACAACTAATCTTGCTTTGTCAAATTCATATGGACAATGTAATACTTGTCCTGAGGATATGCTGTTTGTTTCGGGTTTGTATGCTTTGACATCTTCCATTGTGCAAGGTTCGTAACCCCAAGCATGGTCTATAAGCAGTTCGGCGTTTATACCGAAAAGCTTGTATAACAGTTCTTCATTATAGTAATCAGTCGGTTTACCGATAGAACATCTTGCAATGTCACCCATAGTGTAAAGTCCGATTTTTTCTAATTTCTTTGAATAACCACGACCGACACGCCAAAAATCGGTAAGAGGTTTGTGATTCCATAATAATCTGCGGTATGACATTTCGTCAAGTTCGGCGATTCGTACACCGTTTTTATCCGGTTCAATGTGTTTTGCGACTATATCCATTGCTATTTTGCAAAGATACAGATTTGTTCCGATTCCGGCTGTTGCGGTTATTCCTGTTGTAGATAAAATATCTTGTATCATTGTCATTGCAAGTTCACGAGCAGTCATATTGTATGTCGAAAGATAATGGGTTACATCAATAAATACCTCATCAATCGAATAAATGTGAATATCTTCGGGTGCGATGTATTTAAGATAGATATTATAAATCTTTGTACTGTATTCCATATAGCGTGCCATACGCGGTGGAGCAATTATGTAATCTATCTTGAGTGACGGATTTTTCTGAAGTTCAGTACTGTCATCAGAAGAACCGCTAAAAACGTGGTTCGGTGCTTTAAGTTTTCGTATATTATTTGCGGCATTAACTTTTTGTATAACTTCAAATAATCTTGCTCGTCCCGATAATCCGTATTTTTTGAGCGACGGAGATACGGCAAGACAGATTGTTTTCTCTGTCCGACTCGGATCGGCTACAACAAGATTTGTGGTTAGCGGGTCACGGCTTCTTTCTCTGCATTCAACGGACGCGTAGAATGATTTTAAGTCTATTGCTATGTACGTTTTGCATTTATTCATAATTCTACGCTCCTTTTTGCAAATTTGTTCAGTCTAAATTATATCTTAAAATTACTGCTTTTTCAAGACTGTACAATAACTTATTGATTGTGAATAGAGAAAAGTCCGTATTATTGGACTATGTATATATTATAATCTAATCACAGAAAACACAGAAACCATGTGAATGATAAAAGGAGTGATTAATTATGAAAAAAGATGGCTACAGCAGACCGGGATTTTTCGGTACAATAAACCATTATGACGCAAGTGGAAAAAAGGTAGGAGAAAGCCGACCGGGATTTTTTGGGGGAATGAATAATTATGATGCAAACGGACATAAGGTAGGGCATAGCAGTCCCGGATTTTTTGGCGGTATGAATCACTATGACAACAATGGACATAAAACCGGACACAGCAGTCCCGGTCTGTTTGGAGGTGTTAATACATACGACAATAATGGTCATAAAAAACGCCACAGCGAAAAAAGTTTCTTGGGCGGATATAATCATTATGAGGAGTAATGGAAACGATAATTACGATTTTGATAAGAGTTGATGATTATGGCGAATGTAAAATTTGAATATCTGTTTTTGGATATTGAGTGGAATCAAGCACCTAAAACAACAGATATAGAGGAAAGAGAACCTGTTCAAATAGGAATAGTTGCAGCAGACGCAAATTTGAATATAAAAAGAACATTTTCTAAATCAATTAGATTAAGTTGTAGTGAATGTTTTAATCCGAACACTTTTACTGTATCTCATTACCCGCTTGACGCTATTATGAAGTCAAAAAGTGAGGAAACAGTATTAAAAAATATGAACATATCTTTTCAAAACTATAAGTATATTGTTGTGTGGACAAATGAAACTTATGAATTATTAAAGAGAAGAACGGATAAATACGGAATATCAATGCCAAGACACAGAGTGATTATACTGCAACAACTTCTTATGCAAATTGCCGGTGACGGCAAAAAAGTTATTGGTTTTGAAAAGTCGTTAAAACAAGCGGGAATTAAATATCAAAAGAATTATTTGCATTATTCAAAACACGATGTAAACTACTTATACTTATTGTTTTGTAAGTGTTATGGTGAATATCGAAAATTAACAGAACAAGAAACGTGTTACTTAAATCCAAGAACTCATAAGGTACATAACGGAAATTGTCGATATGCCGACAGTGCTTTGATTAAATCGAGTAAGGACGTGATTTTTCAAGGAAATAAAGTGTGTAAGGTATGCGATTGTGAAAATGATTGGAATAGGTTTCATTGGAAAACAAATATTAAAATAAAGAGAAAGTATAATATAAAAGATATTAGAGATTTACCGCTTACTATTGAAAATATGAATAGAATATGCGATATGTTTAATTTAGAATACAGCGTTACGAATGACGCAGTGTTTATAAAAACACCGTTTGGAAGATGGATTGTATATTTGAAAGGTGATGAAGTAAAAGAACTTCATCATGAAAATTACAGATCAAGACGCGGTGAACCGTTAAATGCTCATAAAAAGTGCATTGACGGTTATCATAAACAAAAACTTGTTTCAAACAATTTTTACGATGTGATATACTATATAAATTGCCATGATTCAGCAATGACTCGGAGGTGGAAAGAAAAAAGTCGGATTGAAAAATTATTTGAAATGATTGATAATCAAAGAATTCAATTAAATAAAGAGAAAGTCGGACTGTCTTAAGATAGCCGTATGAGTCCGGTAGAGTGCAGACACAGTCCCAGATTATCGACATAAAACAGTTCAAGAATATGTCTGCACCCCCGACTCGGAAAATTCAAAAACCGACCACCAAATCTAACAATTTGGTGGTCGGTTCATTTTTATAGTGATATTATTTTATACTGTATATTTTATTAAATACAGCTGCGGCTTGGGCACGAGTGGTATTTGCTTTAGGACGGAGGGTATTATCCGTGAAACCACTTATAATTTCATTTCCGCAAGCCCATTGGAAAGCAGAAACAGCATAATCGGAAATGTCTTCCGTATCTGAATAACTGTCGAGTGTATCAATTATAGAAGTGTCGATTTGTTTATATTCTGCAAATCTCTTTAAAATCGATACCATCTGCTCACGAGTTATATTATCATTTGGGGCAAATTCCGTGTCGCTGTAACCTGAAATAATATTATTCTCACTGCCCCAAGCAACAGCATTTGAGAAATAATCATTTTCATTTACATCAGTGAAGTTATAATCAACATCAGATTTTGTTTCGCCGTCAATTCTGTGAAGAACAGTTATAAACATTCCTCTCGTAATATCTGTATCAGGAGCAAATTCCGTATCGCTTACACCACTCATTAATCCGTTGTCATATGCGGATTTTATCGGATCATAATACCATTCGTTTTCTGCAACATCATCAAACCACCAATCGTCTTTGCCGGACGGCGTAGGTGTTTTTTGCGGAGAGTCGTTTATTTCTTTGAATGTTACGTCAACGCTTACTTGGCTTCCTGGCATTACGAATGAAAATTCGTTGTCAGCTGTCTTTGTAACTTCAATTACATTTCCCTTTGAATCAGTAACTGTTACAGTATCAACCTCATAACCGTCATTCGGTTTTGTATTAACCGTTACGTTTTCACCCAATGCGGCACTTTTCTTTGATATATTCATACTTCCGTTGTCGTATGTCTTGTTTGCAGAAGAAATACCGTATTTTGCAGAACTTCCGCCGCCACTGCTGCTTGGTTTTGACGTAGGAATTGGTGTAGGAGTAGGTTCGTCTGATTCTATACCTGTTACTTGAACATCAATACTGTCATCAATTCTGTATTTTGGATAGTATGCGTATATCTTTGCATTACCATTGCTTAGCGGAATAACTTCACCGTCATCGGTAACAACAGCTATGCTGTTATCTGTTGAATAATACTTGACTTCACCCGCATAATCATTCCAAGGGAAAGCTTTTGTTTGAAGTGTTGTTGTATCATTTTTTCCGTTTAATGAAACGTTTTCAGCACCATCGTTGATTTCTGCAATAAGTGGTTTATTAGAGGTAAACATGGTATATGCGTTAGATGTGTTTTCACCGCTTACTGCTGAAAGTTTAAAGTCTATATATCCTAAATTGTTGAAATCAGCTTTATCAATCTCAAACGGAACTGTAATATCTTTACTTTCACCGCTCGCGAGTTGAGGTAGGGAAGTAGTGCCGAAAGTTTTGTCGGCGGTATTATTTAGCGTTACATTTATTTCGTCGGACGGTTTAGAACCGTGGTTTGTAACCGTTGCAGATGCATAATAACCGTTATCATCGTGCTTGATTTCAAAGCTTGATACATCAAGTCTTGTATCATACGGAATGGCTTTGGTGGCAGATACAGGCTTTGCATTTTCAATTCCGCGTTCAGTTACCGTAACTGTAACTTCTTCATTTTCCAAGTTGCTCGGAACTGTCCATGGTACACTGACATTTATCGAATTACCGGATTCGATTATGTTGTCAGAACTGTCCTCATAAAGAGTATTGCCGTTTTTATCCGTTAATTTTAAATCATAACCCTTTGCGTCAAGCAAACCTGTGTTCGCAATAGTGAATGTTATATCTTCCGAATAATTCGGATAAATCTTTGACGGAAGAATAATATTGCTGTCTTTAATTTCAAGAGAACTTACAGGTTCAAAGTCAATGGTTACAAGGGTGTTTGCACTGTATTTCATAGGTGAATCTGCATCGCTTTCATCAATCCATTGCTTGTAGTAGTTTGAAACAGCTGATATTTTATTATCATCAGTCATATATAGGTCAAGTTCGTCAATAACCATACCGAAATCGGTAATTTGTACCGAATTGCCGAACTTCCAATAACCGTTATCTGTGCCGCGCTGATAACGTACACCGTATATTTCAGTACCGTTCTTTGTACTGTCTTGACTTAATTCTGTGTAATAAATATAAATATCTTCACCGTTGGATGTTACAATATAGTTTCCTATACTTGTGCAAAGGTCGTCATTACCTTGGAAGTTTGCACTTGTGACATTAAATTTACCGTTGTACAAGGCTTCGTAAATGCTGTTTTCATATACGTCGTCCGACATACCAAGTTCAGCTGCAGTCTTTTTATACCAGTCGGCATTTTTGTTATCATCGGTCATTTCGCCGCTTTTGTATGCACTGTTTACCGTATCGGCATTAATCAAGTCTGTCATATCTCCGTTTGAATCTGCGTTAAATATTGAAGATAACATATCTGAAAGATTCATAATTTTAAACATATATCCGTTATCCAACCATGTCAGGTACAATTCACCGTTGATGCTGGTAAGTTTAGGTAATGAATTAGATATACTGTCATTTGTAATTTGTATCGGGAAATATGCTTGCCCGGTTGTTAGGTTTTGAATTTGCAGATAAAGCTCTCTGTCGTCACCTGTTTGTAAATCTTCGTCTTCATCAATAGTGTAACTTGAAATTAAATAACTTTCGTTATTTATATTTATTGTTGCCGAATTATAATCCAATGCAATAGGAGAGCTGATTGTTTTATGAGGTATCGGAATTATGGTTTCATCATAAGACTTTCCTGTACTCATATCGTATTTTACATAGGCTATATTAGAGAATGATTTTTCAAGCTGTAATAGGTCGCTGTTGTTGTTACCTAATTTTGACACATCAAGCTTGACATAGCTTATATAAAGCATATCTCCATCAACATCAATTTGTGGGTTTAAAGTAAGGTATCTGTCGTGTACAATACTGATTTCTTCGCCCATTGTGTTGGTTTGTGTATCGTATATTGCACAAGAAATACCGATTGATGAAAGCTTTTCTCTCGAAGTTTCCTCACCTCCAAATGCATTTATAACATCGGTCCATGCGATAATAACTTTGTCACCTATCTTTTTAAGTGTGTGAATTGAATCAGGTGTACCGTCGTCTGCTACTGCTTTAGGAATAGACCAATAAGTACCGTCAAATATCGAATAATACAGAGTTGCTCCGTTGTATTCGGCACGATCTCTCGAATCAGCTATAAATGTAAGCATCTTCTTACCGTCATCAAGAGGGATAATATGAGGTCTCGTTCTGTCTGCGGCATCATCTAATAATTGTGTACAGCTTACAACTTCTTCTGTTGCGGTAAGCTGAATATCATCATTTTTTCCGAAAGTAGATAAATCGGATGTGCCGTTACTGTATGGAGTTAATTTAATATCATCGTCGTTTGTGGTTATAAGTCCGTTGAAGAAATCACCTTCTGCGGCATTTTCGAGAGTACCCCAACCTTGTGTATATTTGGCTATATCAACATTAACGGAGAACAACAATAAGTCAAATCCCACACCTCCGGCTGCCGTTATCAGTGTACCGGGCTGACCGTTTGCAAAACTCAAATTAAATTGGAATGTTGTAGCAACATAACCTCTTGCTGAAAGTACATCGCAAAAACCTACACCTACTTGTAATTTTCCTGAAAGGACAACGCTTAGTGTTACATCGGTGCTGCTTAATCTGTTTGCTATATTGCCTTGATAGTTGTTAAACTCATCTGCGGATATTGCATTTTTACCATTATCTGTAGCATAGTTTGTCACTAAATCTACCTGAATACCGGCAATGATATTTAAAAATACAGGTACACCGTAAATTGTAGTGTACATAGTCTTATTAAATGTATATGCTCCGCCGATAGAAACCGAACCGCAAGCGAACATATAGTCGTTGTCCGGCGTTTTAACAAAGTCAAAAGCCAAAATAACAGCTACTTCGACACTGTATCTTTGATTATTAAAACCGGCAAAAGGAGCTTTTGTATCTTTAAGTAAATCGGTATAATCTGCATAAGCTTCTTGATATTCGGCATCGGTTTTATAATCGTCACGAGACGGAGCAACACCGTTGAATGTCGCAGCCATTATTTTCATAGCATTACTTCTGTGGTTTTGATTTTCTTTAACTGCACCGCGGAATTTGTCATAAGACTCTTTTTTCTCGAAAACGGTTTTCTTACCCATACTATTGAGTATTGTGTCAATATTTGCCTGAATAGTATAACCGGTGTTGTCAGGCCAGTTTGTTTTGCCGAATGTAATCAATCCGGATTGGCATTTGCCTATTGCTGAGCCGACTAACGGAATATCGATTGTACCGCTGTTATCCGCATCGAAAGTTTGAGGTGTTGTAAGTGCAAATTCTGTATAGAATGAAAGACCTGTTGCAACATCGGGATACACAATTTCAATTTCAGTATCACCTGATGATAATTTTTCTGAATCTACAAGGCGTACAGAAAGACTGTCACCGGAATGTAGATTTTCTGTCATCTTAGGAATTGTACATTCTATAATACTGCTGCCATCCTCACGAGGATAACCTTTGTATTCGGTTGTCTGACCGGTTGATGTACGAACGGTGAATACTGCCTCACTGACACTTCTTCCATAGCTGTCTATAACGGCTGTAACTGTAAGATTGTCGTCGAGTATTCTTATTTGATTTTGGTTTAAGTCGGCTGTGTTCTTGTCATATGTGTACATAATTGACGCAACCTTAGGAGCACCGTAAGGGTAGGTGATATTTGTGTTACCTGCATTTACGGTATAAGCACCGTCTGATTGACCAAGTGCATCTGTGAGCTTTACTTTTGCTACATAGCCTGTCGTAACACCGTTTGAGATGTACATTGTAATAAGGTCGTTTGTGTCACCCAATACGTTTGTCAATATATAAGTACCGGTATCGGAAGTTGTACCGGTCGCGCTGTCAGGCATATAGCTTGAGTTTGCGGAGTTTAGCGACTGTGAACCTTTTCCGGCTGATACGGAATATCCTACAAGCGGAAGAGATTCCGGTTCTAAGCCGTTATCACGGATAGACGCATTTTTAGAAACAACAGTACCTGATATATTAAATGATTTTAAATCGCTCTTTTTAACTTTTTTGTAATTTACAGTTATAACATTGTCTGTTGTTTGTGCTTGCGCAACGGTGTGATAAGAATTGGTTGTAAACGTGTCGTTGCCTTGCTTGATAACGGGACGGTATATGTATTCATTATCTTCAACAGAGGCAAAATTTAATGTATATATCTTACCTGTAATCGGTGTTATTTTATCTGAAAGATTTGATTCTGACGGATTTGCGTTAATAACATATTTGCCGCTTAGTTCCTTTTTAAGTTGTTCATCGGAACTTGAATTAAGATCATTTTCACTGATAAGACCCTGTACCGTTAAATAATTTTCAGCACCGTTTTCAAATTTAATTTCGATTTTGTTTGAATTTTTCGCTATAAGAGGACGTATTCTGTAACTCGTATTAGGCTCAAGGAATAATTTTGTTGTATCTGTTATTGTGTTGAAACTTGTGTTGTTTGTTGAAACTTGATAACCTACAACATGATATCCGTCATCCGGAGTTGTTGCACTTAAATCAAGTGTATCACCTGCATGGTGAGTAACTGTTTTACCTGCAACAAGCTCGCTTGATATAAAACTGCCGTTTCCTTCACCGGCTGACGGTAATACTTCGACTGTAACATCGGCATATGATACTTTAGGTGTTATCTTCAGATTTTGATGATAACCGTATGTATCGTGTGCAACATTTTTTTGAACTGATTCAATCCATGATATGAAATATTTATCATATGGAATGTAATAAAGATTTTGCTTTTCTGTTTTCTTCAGCTCATTATTTATGTTATCCGATGTGAAATTTACTTCGTCAGAAAGCTTTGTTCCTTTTTTTGAGTTAAGGTATGAAATAAATTCTTCGGGATAATTTACAGTTATTTTATCATCATTTGTACCCGGATCTATGATGATTTTATAGCCTGAAATATATCCGTATTTACCTTTGTGACCGTTAATGTCTGTATCATTTATTGTAAATACAATATTGCAGTCGTCCTCATTCGGATTGGTCCAGAAATCACGTGTTTTACTTCCGGCGATTTGAGCACCGCTGTTAAGTTCAACCTGCATAGGTAAGGCATTTATCTTTTCATTACCGATATAGTATTCTTGTGCTGAAGGTTGATTAAGTTCTACATTAACCTTTTTATACATAGCCGCAACACCGTAAAAGCGTACATAACTTTTTGGAGTCTTTGATTTGTCTTCATCAGCCGAATGTATTTCCATGCTTATATTTCCGTTTAAAGGTTGGTTGTTATTCAAGAGAGTTGCAGGCATTGCGTCAAGTGTTCTGCCGAATTTTCCGCTTTTTGATTCATTGATAAAAATATTGTCATTATTTGCGATTTTAAATCTTGCAAGCTGTCCGCCAAAGGCGCTTGATGTTGATTCCATATCGGGAGTCATATATTGATAATATACAGAGGGTACAGTTTTTGAATGTGTCCATACTCCGCCTTTATCCCACATACTTGTATGGTAATATTCAAGTTTTCCGTAGTGAGAGCTACCCATATTTCTTT
>OKRV01002390.1_pt1 | contig 9967 bp, 5 predicted proteins | sample 1601201 | NCBI WGS metagenome assembly OKRV01 (sample SAMEA3541540, study PRJEB24748) | human gut metagenome | biome: human gut; feature: human-associated habitat; material: faeces | place: China | collected 2012 | reverse complement strand
TGGAACAGGACCGTCTGAACAATAGCAACGAGGAACTTTCGCTTTCGCAGGATGTGCCTACGGAAGTAGATGTCAATGCTTATCTTTCCACCCAGCAAATCACAAAGACCTTGCCGTTCATGAAAGCAGACGAATATCGCCGACGCGTACAGGAAGGATGGCCGGGAGCCCAAGACGACGGTGCATCAACCGACTGGCTGGACGAAGTGACCCGTACACCGTTCACACAGATTTACAACATCAGCCTGCGCGGTGGCAGCCGTACGACCAATTATGTGGCCAGCTTCGAATACCGTGGTCTGAACGGCCTGATCAAACGTACAAACAACCAGATGTTCTACCCGCGTGTAGAAATCACTCATCGCATGTTCAATAACAAATTGAAACTGAACGCAAGCCTGAGCGGTTACAAACAAACCTATTTTTCCGGTTCCGATGGTGGGGGCTACAACAGCGAAGTATATAGAAACGCTTTGATATACAATCCGACCACTCCTGTGTACGACAAAAACGGCAATTATTCGGAAAGCACTAAAAACGAATACTTCAACCCTGTATCCCTCCTGAACGAAGTGGAAGGAGAAAACCAAGCAACCAACCTGCGCATGTTCGCCAATATCACTTATACACCAATCGAAGGATTAGATATCAAATATCTGTTTTCTTCCAATACCTATAACCAAGTCAGAGGATATTACGAGACCCAGCAACACAAATCCACTTGGAAAGACGGCAAAAACGGATATGCTTCCCGTGGTTCCACGCGCTCAAATGAAGATTTGTCGGAACTGACCGTACAATGGAGGAAAACCATTTTTGAAGACCATTCGTTTACACTCTTAGGAGGATATAGTTGGCAAAAGACGCATTACCAGAATTTTTACATGCAGAATTTCAATTTTCCCTCCAATGACTATACCTATAATAATATGGGCACAGGGCAGGCACTGAAAGACGGACGCGGAACGGAATACTCGACGGCCAATGAAAGCAAACTGATCGGTTACTTCGGCCGTCTGAACTACAGCTATAAAGGGAAATATATGTTTGCAGCCAGTCTCCGTCACGAAGGTTCCACCAAATTCGGAGCCGATCACAAATGGGGCAACTTCCCATCTGTTTCTGCTGCCTGGAACATCAAAGGAGAACAGTTCCTGGAAGACACCGATGTCTTGTCCATCTTGAAACTACGTGCCGGATATGGTGTCACGGGAACGGTTCCAAGTGATCCGTATATGTCACTGAACACGCTGAACTTCGGAACTTATGTTTATTATAACAATCAATGGATCAAAACCATCAGACCGGATTCAAATGCGAACCCCGAATTGAGATGGGAAAAGAAAAAAGAGATCAACATCGGTGTCGACTTCGGTTTTTGGGAAGATCGCATCACAGGTAATATCGATTACTACAATCGCAAAACAGAAGATTTGTTATGGGACTATGACGTGCCATCTCCTCCTTACCTGTTCTCCCGTATGGTAGCAAACGCCGGATCGATGCGCAACCAAGGAATAGAAGCCGGTATCACGGTCATCCCTGTCCAAACAAAAGATTTCCAATGGACGACATCCATGAATTACTCGACAAACAAAAACGAACTTTTGTCACTTTCCAACGATCAGTTTGTCTCCAGCGGTTACTCGGATCAAGGTTCTACGGGAGAACCCTTACAAACGACAACCCACCGCATTCAGGAAGGACAACCGATTGGTAATTTCTGGGGATACAAAAGTATCGATATCGATGAGAACGGACACTGGATCATAGAAGGAGCCGACGGCAGTCCGAAACCGATATCACAACTACAACCGACAGACAAACAGATCATCGGGAACGGCCTGCCTAAACATTACTTGAACTGGAACAACACCCTAAATTGGAAAAACTTCGATTTCAACATGACCATGCGCGGTGCTTTCGGTTTCGACATCCTGAACATGCCACGCCTGCAATATGAATCGCCGGTCATGTTGTCAAGAGGGAACGTGCTGAATGCGGCATTCGATACGAAATACGGGAAAGTTCCTTTAGCGGCCGACCAAGAATTACAATATGTCAGCTATTATATCGAAAAAGGCAATTATTGGAAAATCGACAACGTGACCTTAGGATATACATTCAAATTCAATTCTTGGATAAAACGCTTGAGAATCTATGGCACGATTTCCAACCTCGCCACTATCACAGGCTACTCCGGCATTGATCCGGAAGTAAGCATAAGCGGCTTGGCACCAGGAGTCGACAATAAGAACCGTTATCCTTCTACACGGACTTACACATTAGGAATATCTGTCAAATTTTAATCGTAACGTAATTATCATGAATACTTATACAAAATTTTTTTTAGCGTTATGTTGTTCCGGAACAATCGTTTCCTGTAGCAATGACTTGGATGAAAAAGTATATTCCAAAATAACCGAACAAACCTACAATTACACGGTCGACGATTTCTCACCATCTATTGCCAGCGTATATAGCCAACTCAGAAGTTTCCCCAGTCATGGAGGATATTTCACGACACAAGAGGTCAGTGCCGACGCCATCGTCATGCCCCCTAACGCTTCCGGCTGGGATGATGGCGGAGTCTATCGACGTATGCACTACCAAACATGGAACTCCGAACAAGGACACGTCTCAGAAATATGGTCCAACTTCTATCAAGGCGCCTTATTATGCAACAAAGTGATAGAACAAATAGAAAACGGTATTTTACCGGCATCTTCCGAAGCGGACAAAACAATGGGATTAGCGGAATTACGGGCCATGAGAGCCTATTATTATTGGCAAATCTGCGACAATTTCGGAGACGCTCCGTTAGTCACGACAACCACGATGGAACTACCCTCCAAAAGTAACCGTAAAGAGATCTTCGACTTCATAGTAAAAGAACTGAAAGAAATCATCCCTTCTTTAAGTGAAGAACAAGGCGGAAATTTTTACGGACGGATGAACAAATGGGCGGCAAAGACGCTGTTGGCAAACATATACCTGAATGCCAAGGTATATACAGGCGAAGAACACTGGGACGACTGTATCCAACAGTGTGATGACATCATAAACAGCAACAGGTTCGCATTGTCCGACAACTACAAAGACCCCTTCCGTTCTACAGGCGTGGAAACATCCAAAGAGGTCATTTTCACCATCCCGTTCGATGCAAATATCGCCGGGGGTAATTCGATCCACATGTTTTCCTGGCACGGGGAACTGAAAAAGAAATACGAAACCGAAGCGACTCCTTGGGGATGCGGTTCAGCTATGGGGGTCACTCAATTCATCGACACGTATGATCCCGAAGATTCCCGTCTGGCCGATAGCTGGCTGATGGGCGAACAACGAGCTGCAGACGGAAGTCCTCTATACGGGACATACGACAAAATGGGAGAACCGCTTGTCTATACGAAAGATCTTCCGGACGGGAATTACACCAGTGAGATGGAAGGTTTTCGCATGAACAAATTCGAAATCGTAAAAGGCGAGCAATCCTCATCCGAAACGGATGTGCCTCTGTTCCGATACGCAGAAGTACTCCTGATGAAAGCGGAATGCTTATTGCGTTCGGGAAAACCAGGAGCCGGCCTCTTGGTCACGGAAGTCCGCAAACGGGCATTCAAAGACAATCCCGAATTAGCGATAGTAACCGATGCACAGTTACAAGAAAACAGTTCATATCAATATGGCTATGTGGAACACTACACCGTTACAGACAAAGGGAACACGGACCTCATCCGATTCGGTAGAATGTATGACGAACTGGGTTGGGAATTCGCATGGGAAATGCACCGCAGACGAGACGCCATCCGATTCGGTGTTTACACGAAAAAAAGCTGGCTCTCGCATAAACCACAAGGTGATTACCGATCCGTCTTCCCGATACCCGAAAAAGTTTTGACCTCCAATCCCAACTTGGAACAAAACCCCCATTATAAATAACAAACGTAATCAACTTACAAACCTCGCAGGGAAGCAAGCTTCCCTGCAAATAAAAAATGTCCTTATGAACAAACTTGTAATCCTTCTCCTATACTTTCTTCTCACAGTCACGGCTTTTCCATATACAACCACAGGGCAGGTCCTTGATCCCGCCATGATAGGCTCGTATATCGACCGGTTCAACATGCAAGACAAGGAATTGTATGTGCAACATATTTCAAACGGACAGGCAAAAGAATTCTTATCCGGCAATATACCGCTATTCGAATGTCCGGACAAAAACATAGAGGAAATCTATTATTTCCGCTGGTGGACTTTCCGGAAACATTTGAAAAAGACACCGGACGGGTTCATCGTAACCGAATTCCTTCCGGATGTCCCGTGGGCCGGAAAGCACAACGGCATCTGTTGCCCTGCCTGGTTCCACTTTCGGGAAGGCAGGTGGCTGAAGTATTCCGGTTTCCTCAAAGACTATGCGTACTATTGGCTGAAGGGAGGAGGTGACACGCATTCCTACAGTTTTCCCGTTGCCCATGCAATCTACCAATATTGTCAGATCACGGGGAATTATCAATTGCTGAAAGAGTTATATCCGGAACTTTTACAAAACTATTCAGAGTGGAAGAAAAAAAAATTCATAGCTGAAAAAGGATTGTTCTGGCAAAAAGACGGAGAAGACGGCATGGAAATTTCGATCGGCGGACACGGTTTTCGGGTAACCATCAACTCATATATGGCAGCCGAAGCCGCCACCTTATCCAAAATTGCACATTGGAAAAACGACAACCAAGCACAAGCACTCGAAACCGAAGCCTGCCGGATCAAAGAAAACATGTTCAAATATTTATGGGACCCCAAAGCGGAATTTCTAAAAGTACTGTCTGTTGAAAAAAACGCTTCTTTAAAAGACGTACGCGAACTACACGGATATACGCCTTGGGCATTCGACCTGGCTTCCGCGGACTATGCCGTCGCCTGGAAATTCCTGATGAACACACGACATTTTCTCGCTCCTTACGGGCCAACAACTGCCGAACAATGCCATCCTCAATTCAAAGTTGCTTACGAAGGACATGAATGCCAGTGGAACGGTCCTTCTTGGCCATACGCGACCTCGATGACATTGGTCGGATTGGCTAATTTGTTAAATAATCAAACGCAATCTTTTGTAGATTCACGAGATTTCATAACTTTATTCTCGATTTATGCACGAAGCCTGTATAAGAAAGACGCGAATGGCATACTAACACCATGGATTGACGAAAACCTGAATCCTTTTACTGGCGATTGGATATCCAGGACAATGTTGTCAACACGTCACCAAAAACCCGAAGAACGCGGAAAAGATTATAATCATTCTTTATTCTGCGACCTCGTCATCAACGGGTTAATCGGAATCCGGCCAAGTGAAGAAGAGGAACTCGATGTCAACCCGTTGATACCGGAAGGATATTGGGATTACTTTTGCCTGGACAATCTGACTTATCGTGGCAAAACAATATGCGTGCTTTATGATAAGACAGGTGATAAATATAAACGAGGAGCCGGACTGTCGATTTTCATCAACGGGACAAAGACAGCCACCTCTCCTACTTTGACAAAAATAAGTTGCAAATTATAACATTAAATTTTAAAACCATGAAACAGTATTTTGTACTACTCTTTGCCTGTATGGCACTATGGGGATGCGGCGGACAAGACCAAATAGAAACCCCGCCTTTGAAAATAATCGACCAGATAGACTTCTCGCACGTGCACATCCGGGACAACTTCTGGTCGCCACGTCTCGCCAAGCACACATCGGCTACACTCCCTGTCTGTATCGACCAAATAGAGAACCAAACCGGAAGAATGCAAAATTTTGAAAATGCAGCCAGAGGGACAGGGAAGCATTCCGGTATCTTCTTCGACGATTCGGACGTATATAAAGCGTTGGAAGGTATCGCCTACAGCCTGATCAACAACCCGGACCCCGAACTGGAAAAGAAAGCGGACGAATGGATCGACAAGATCGCGGCAGCCCAACAACCGGACGGATATATCAATACATTCTACACACTGACCGGACAAGACAAACGTTGGAACAACATGGACAAGCATGAGATGTATTGTGCCGGCCACATGATGGAAGCCGCCGTCGCCTATTACCAGGCAACCGGAAAACGGAAACTGCTCGATGTGAGCATCCGTATGGCAGACCACATGATGGAACTGTTCGGTCCCGGCAAGCGCCATTGGGTGCCGGGACATGAGGAGATCGAATTGGCTTTGGTGAAAATATACCGGACAACCGGTCAGGAAAAATATCTCGACTTCGCCAACTGGCTGCTCGAAGAACGCGGACACGGACACGGGAGCATGGGTGGCGAAGGGAAATGGGACCCAGCCTACTACCAGGATGTTATCCCGGTAAGAGAACTGACCGACATTTCGGGGCATGCCGTCCGTTGCATGTACCTGTACTGCGGGATGGCCGATGTGGCAGCCTTGAAAAAAGACACCGCTTATGTCGAGGCTTTGAACCGCCTCTGGGACGACGTAGTACTACGTAACATGTACGTGACCGGCGGGATCGGCTCTTCACGGCACAACGAAGGCTTTACCGAAGACTATGACCTGCCGAACCTCGATGCCTACTGCGAGACATGCGCTTCCGTCGGGATGGTCTACTGGAACCAACGCATGAACCAGTTCACAGGCGATTCGAAATACATAGACGTACTGGAACGTTCCATGTACAACGGTGCGCTAGCTGGCGTCTCACTGGCTGGAGACCGCTTCTTCTACGTCAATCCGCTGGAATCGAACGGAGACGCTCAAGGCTGACCTTGCTGTATCACCGCCAGGCCTGGTACGGGTGCGCCTGCTGTCCGAGCCAGATCTCGCGCTTCCTGCCTTCCATCGGGAACTATATCTATGGGACATCGGACAAGGCCTTGTGGGTAAACCTCTTCATCGGAAACACCACCGAAGTCACGATCGACGGGAAAAAGGTCGTCATGAAACAAGAAACGGACTACCCTTGGGACGGGCTGGTCAAGCTGACCGTCACCTCCGAACAACCGCTCGGCAAGGAGTTGCGCATCCGTATCCCCGGATGGTGCAAGTCATACACCCTGTCGGTCAACGGGAACAAAGTCGACAGTACGACCGACAAGGGATATACCGTCATCAAGGAATGGAAAACCGGCGACTTGATCGTGCTCAACATGGACATGCCGGTCGAAAAAGTATCAGCCGACCCGCGCGTGCGGCAAAACACGGGCAAGCGCGCCCTGCAACGCGGACCGCTGGTCTACTGCCTCGAAGAGACGGACAACGCGAAAGACTTTGCCGACCTCGCACTGACGCCCACCTCCTCATTCGAGGTCAAAGACGAACCGGACAACCTGGGTGGCATCCGCTCAATCAAAGCCATATCGAATGGACAAACACTACATTTCATTCCTTACTATGCCTGGGACAACCGCAAAGCAGGCAAGATGAAAGTATGGATCGATTATCAAGAATAACATAACATCATCCTATCACCATGAACAAATTGAAAAAAATTTTCCTGACAGCAGTCGCCACCCTCACGGTGGCGACTGTCTCGGCCGCCGGCGAAGAACCCGCAGCCGAAAGTTACCGGAACAACCGACACCCGCTCTTGCAAAAAGACTACATCCAACTGCCTCTCGGAACCATCCGCGCCGAAGGGTGGATGCACGACCAACTGACCCGTATGCGCGACGGAATGACCGGCCACTTGGATAAGGTCTACACGAAAGTAATGGGTCCCCGAAACGGATGGCTCGGCGGTGACGGTGACGTGTGGGAACGGGGTCCGTACTGGATCGACGGACTTCTGCCGTTGGCTTATCTCCTGAACGACCAAGCCCTGATCGAAAAGGTACAACCTTGGATCGAATGGACCTTGGCATCACAAAAGCCCAACGGCTACTTCGGCCCCGATACCGACCGCGACTACGAACCCGGTCTGCAACGCAACAACGCGCAAGACTGGTGGCCCAAAATGGTCATGCTGAAAGTCATGCAACAATACTACACGGCTACGCAGGACCGGCGCGTGATCGACTTCATGACCCGATATTTCCGATACCAACTGGACGAACTGCCCAAAAACCCGTTAGGCAAATGGACCTTCTGGGGCGAACAGCGCGGAGGGGATAACCTGATGGTCGTCTATTGGCTGTACAACATCACCGGCGACAAATTCCTGTTGGATTTAGGCGAGTTAATCCATAAACAGACGTTCAACTGGACAGATATCTTTTTAAATCAAAATCATCTCAGACGCCAACACAGCCTGCACTGTGTGAACCTCGCACAAGGTTTCAAGGAACCGATCGTTTATTACCAGCAAGGCAAAGACTCCAAGCAAATCCAAGCCACCCGCCAAGCGGTCAACGACATCCGTCACACCATCGGATTGCCTACCGGCCTTTGGGGAGGAGACGAACTGCTGCGCTTCGGCAAACCGACGACAGGCTCAGAGCTCTGTACCGCCGTAGAGATGATGTACTCACTGGAAACGATACTGGAGGTCACAGGGGACATGCAATGGGCCGACTACCTGGAGCGCGTGGCATACAACGCCTTGCCCACTCAAGTGACCGACGACTACTCCGCCCGCCAGTATTACCAGCAAACCAACCAGATCGCCGTCACCCGCGAGTGGAGGGAGTTCTCCACCCCGCACGACGACACCGACCTGCTTTTCGGCGAGCTGACCGGCTATCCCTGTTGCACGTCCAATCTTCACCAAGGCTGGCCCAAATTCGTCCAGAACCTCTGGTACGCGACTGCCGACAACGGACTCGCCTCCCTGCTCTTCGCCCCCTCGCAAGTAACGGCACGAGTGGCAGGAGGAATCGAGGTGAACCTGAAAGAGGAAACGGCCTATCCTTTCGAGGAGACAGTACGCTACCATGTTTCGTTTACGGACAAGAAAGTGAAAAAGGTCTTCTTCCCCTTCCACCTGCGCATACCGGGCTGGTGCAAGCAACCGGTGGTCAAGCTCAACGGCAAACCGCTGACGGTCGATGCCTATCCCGGAACCGTCACACGTATCAACCGGGAATGGAAAGAGGGCGATATCCTATCCCTCGAACTGCCGATGGAGGTGACCGTCAGCCGCTGGTATGAAAACAGCGCTGTTGTCGAACGGGGACCGCTGGTCTATGCCCTGAAGATGAACGAGAAATGGGAAAAGAAAGCGTTTGAAAGCGATAAGTCCGACGTGTACGGCAAATGGTATTACGAGGTGACGTCTGACAGTCCCTGGAACTACGCCCTGCCGGCCCGTTCCTTCTCGCCCGACCGGATCAAGGATGCTTTCACGGTAGAAAAATCAGACATTACCACCCCCTATCCATGGAATGTCGAGAACGCCCCCATACGCATCAAAACGAAGGCAATGCGACTGAACGGCTGGACGCAAGTCAGAGGCTCGGCAGGTCCGGTACCCTACTACACGCAGCAAGGCAAAGACTTTGGCGACGAGGAGACGATCGAACTGATCCCTTACGGATGCACGACCCTCCGGATTACGGAATTTCCGGTAAGATGATCCGGCTCTCCATCCCGCCCCACGTCCGTCCGGACAGGGCGGGACGGATCGTACCGAAAGTCCCCTACGTTTGCCGCATTGAACTATTTACGACGCCAAGTTACTACCACCCATAAACCGAATTTGTACCTCGATATTGAGTGTTTTGCAAAATTCCTTTACATTTGTACTTTACAAAAAAAACACTCGCAGGGCATGAGAACATTCCTTATCATTCTACTGGGCACGCTTTCGCTCCTCCTCCCCCGGTCCGGCTGGTCGCACGACCTTTATTTCCGCCACTATACCAACAAACAGGGATTGTCGCACAACACGGTTTATTGTGCCCTACAGGATAAAAAAGGATTCATGTGGTTCGGGACGGACGACGGATTGAACCGTTTCGACGGACATCAGTTCCGGATATACCGCTACAACTCGTACGAGCCGGAAAGTCTGCCGAACGACAGGATCATC
>OKRV01002388.1_pt1 | contig 9975 bp, 10 predicted proteins | sample 1601201 | NCBI WGS metagenome assembly OKRV01 (sample SAMEA3541540, study PRJEB24748) | human gut metagenome | biome: human gut; feature: human-associated habitat; material: faeces | place: China | collected 2012 | reverse complement strand
AAGATCAAATGCTTATATTGCAGGTGGAGTGGCTGATGTAGGAATGGACATTTTTGCAAGAGGATTATGTCTGCCAAGTGACAATAAAATGACAGCAGAGCAGCAGGATAGAATTATTAAAGTAATAAAGGCTTGCTTTGAATAAGGAAGTGTTTTAGGAGAGATTTATGAAGAAAGAAAAAAATCATAAATTGTACCGTAAAATGGGATTTTACGAAAGATACATAAAAAGAGCGATTGATATTTTTTGCTCTGGATTGGCAATTATTGTATTCTGTTGGCTGTATGCAATCATCGCTCTGCTGGTTCGAATCAAACTGGGAAGTCCAGTGTTGTTTACTCAATATAGACCTGGACTGATTGATCCGAAAACGGGAAAAGAACGAATTTTTAAAATGTATAAATTTCGGACTATGACAGATAAGAAAGATGCAGAGGGAAACTTGCTGCCCGATGAAGTGCGTCTGACAAAATTTGGTGCATGGCTTAGATCTACCTCTTTGGATGAACTGCCAGAAGCATTTTGCATTTTAAATGGCACGATGACACTGATAGGGCCACGTCCGCAGTTAGTTCGAGATATGGTGTTTATGTCAGAAGAACAAAGAATGCGTCATACTGCAAAACCTGGATTGTCTGGGCTTGCACAGATAAGTGGCAGAAATGCAATTTCATGGGATAGAAAATTGCAGTATGACTTGGAGTATATAGAACATGTTTCTTTTAGGCGTGATTTAAAAATTCTTTTTAAAACTGTTGAAAAAGCATTTATTAAGCAGGAGGGAATTACAGAAGAAGGTAGTGTAACTGCTGCAGATTATGGGGATTATCTTCTCCAAACAAAACAGATAAGTAAAGAAGAATACGATAAAAAACAGAACGAAGCAAAAGAACTACTAAAAGGATTGAAGTAATGAACGAATTAGTTTCAATAATAATGCCCTCATATAATACTGCGAAATTTATTAGTAAGACAATAGAATCTGTATTAGAGCAAACATACAAAAATTGGGAACTGTTGATAGTTGATGATTGTTCAACTGATAATACAGATGAGATTGTATCGAAGTATGATGATGACCGAATTATTTATTTAAAAAACAAAAAAAATTCTGGTGCTGCTGTATCAAGAAATAAAGCATTAAAAAATGCAAAGGGTAAGTGGATTGCATTTTTGGACAGTGATGATTTATGGTATCCGACTAAGCTGGAAGAACAAATAAAGTATATGAAAAAAAATAAATACTCTTTTTCATATACTAGTTATGAAGAAATTGATGAAAATAATGTGACGAATGGAGTGAAAGTAACCGGACCTAAGAAGATTACGAAAATGGGAATGTATCGTTATTGTTGGCCGGGGTGTTTGACCGTAATGTATGATGCGGAGAAGATTGGCAAAATACAGATTGCAGATATTAAAAAGAATAACGATTATGCCATGTGGCTGAAAGTAATCAAAAAGGCAAACTGTTATCATTATGATAAAGTGCTGGCACAGTATAGAAAACGGTCAGGATCAATATCTAATCATGGCTATTTAAAATTAGTAAAGTGGCACTATAAGTTATTCAAGGAAGCAGATAATAAGAATAGTATTGCATCGTTATTTTTGACTTTACAAAATTTAATTTATGGATGCTGGAAAAAGGTGCGGTACGTTAAAAAGGTGAGTTAATTATGGGTTTGAATGATATGCTGCGTAAAATGGCTGTTCTTTTGGAAAGAAGGCAAGACGCATTATTCTCATATGATGTCAGTAAACAAAAAAAATACATTGCTAAATTAGGAAATCCACGAGATGAGATTGAAAGATCGTATTTTCAGTATAAGTGTCAGATGCAGTTTAATGGAAAAGGAATCACTTTTTTGTTAAATCTGGTTTCATTTCCAGTGGCGATTCTCTACTGGTTCAAATATGGAAAAAAGGTTCAGGTGAATCGGCTAGAGCATAAAAACTTGGTATTTTTTAGAGATGGTAAACCGGAAAACATTTTGCCAAAGTCTTTGAAAAAAAGGTATAAAGCAATTGAAAGTAATCCGGTAGAAGGAACTTTATTAACTGCAAAAGATAAAAAGTTTATAAAAGGAATAATATGTAGATATCCATTTTCTTGGCAGTTTATTTTAAAATGTTTGATTAAAATTGGAAGATATAGTTTTGCCATTGAAGAATATTCACCTGAAGCAATAGCGGTTTGTGCGGAATACTCTTTTACGTCTTCAGTACTGACAGCTTACTGTAAACAAAGAAATATCAAGCATATAGATGTCATGCATGGAGAAAAAATGTACTATATGAGAGATTCGTTCTTTAAATTTGATGAATGCTATATTTGGGATGAATACTATGGAAAAATATTAGCTTCTATGAAGGCAGATAAAAATCAGTTTGTTGTTGAAGTTCCGGCTTCTTTGAAATTCGATGGAGAGCTGATCAGAACACAGAAATATGATTATACATATTATTTAGGTGCAGAATCGGAAGAGGTATTAAAGGAAATATCAAAAATATTGGAACAGTTATATAAGAGTGGAAATAAAATTTCAATACGTCCACATCCGAGATATTCTAATATGGATATTGTTAAAAAGATATTTACTTTTGCAGATGTAGAGGATACAACCCAAACTTCGATAGAGCAATCTTTATTACAATCTGGTGCTGCAATTTCGCTTTATTCAACGGTATTGAATCAGGCATTATGCAATTCAATTCCAATAATAATAGATAATATGAGTAATCCTGAAAATTTTAACAAATTGAAAGAATTGGGATATGTTTGTCTTTATAAGGAACATAGACTTTTATCAGAAGTATTGGAGAAAAGCGTATGATAGGAAAAATTATAAAAAAAATACGAACAGGTTTTTATACAAATCTATGTAAAAAAACAGCCAAGCAATATGGAAAGGGATTACATATAAACCATTGGAGTAAATTTACATCTAAGACTTATATCGGAGATAATTGTCATTTTAATGGGATGAAAGTTACAGGAAATGGAAATGTTACTATTGGAAATAATTTTCATTCAGGAGGAGGAATATTGATATTAACCTCTAATCATAACTATGAGGGAAAATCTATTCCTTATGACGAAACGACTATAGACGGTGATGTCGTGATAGAAGATAATGTTTGGCTTGGGCAAAATGTTACAATTTTACAAGGGGTTAAAATTGGTGAAGGGGCTATTATTCAAGCTGGAAGCGTTGTTGTATCGGATATTCCATCATGTTCAATTGCAGGAGGACATCCGGCGAAAGTATTTAAAATGAGAAACGAACAACATTATTATGAATTGAAATCAGAAAACAAATTTTTTTAGGTGACGATATAAATGAAAGTAATGATTATTGCTCCGTATATATATGATGACAATATAATTGAATTTACTAAAAATAAGACTGGATTTGGAATAATGGTTCAAAATATAGTAAGTTCAGTGGCTGAATTAGAAAATGTTGTTTTATTAACACGAGTTATTACAAAGGGAAAAAATGAAAAGAATTTTAAAATCCTTTCTCATACATGGGGACAGTTCTTTTCTAATGCAAAATTAAAGGATTGGTTAATAGGAATAAAAGCATTTTTTGCGAATGGTGTTACAGTAAAAGATAAAGCCAGACATGTTTTTTATGAAGTGGATGGCGGATATGTTAGAAAACAAATTCAAAAGGAAAAACCGGACATAGTTCATATACATGGTATAGGAACTATTACAGAAAGCTATATTAGAATTTGTGAGGAAATGAAACTAAGGTATACAGTTACTTTACATGGTTTAATTGGTTTGAATGATTCAGTTTCTGCACCGGCATACGAAAAGCAGATAGAACGTGATTTTTTAATAAAAGCAGAAAAAAATAATATACCAATTAGTGTGATTAGTAGTGGTATGAAAGCCAGAATAGAAGAAAAGTATTTAGGAAAAAAAGCAAATAATATCACTGTTATCACGAATGGAACGAAAAAAAGCGACGAAAATGATACAAAGTTTATTCGAGAAGAAGGCACTTTAACGCAAGAAAAGTTTCAAGAATATTATAGCGATTGTTTGAAGCAGAATGATTTATATCCAAAGTTGAGTGATACATATGCTTATTTGCAGTATAGCAAAAAAAATGGTAAGAAAATTCTCTTTTTCGTGGGAAATATAACCAAAAACAAAAATCAAATGCAAGCAGTAGAAATATTAAAAAATATAAAAGTATTTGAAAATATCCTGTTGGTGCTTTGGGGAAGAGAAGTAGATAATGGAGAAGTCCGAAAAAAAATTGCGGAATATCAATTACATAAAAATGTTATTTTAGGCGGATTTAATGATCGAATGGATATTTTTTGGAAATTCTGTGATGTAAATTTATTTTTGAGTTTAAATGATGGATTTGGCTTGCCTATTGTTGAGGGATATATGCATGGAGTACCATGCGTTACCTTTGAGGATTTAGATGCAACACAGGATTTATATTATCCGGAGGCAATGTTAAAAGTAAAGGATAGAAGTAATGAATCAGTTACAGATACATTAAAGATAGCATTGGATAAAAATTGGAAATATGAAGAGATTATTGAAATCGGTAATATGTTTTCGATTGATATTATGTCTGAAAAATATGTGAATTGGTACAAAGAGGTCATGGCGTAGTCAAAGCCTTAGAAAGATTATTGATGTGAGGGAAAATAATGAATGAAGGAATAAATAATAGACGAAAAAAGAAGATAAGTTTGATGGAAATTTTTATCCCATTGTTTTGCCTGATCAATCAGTATGAAATTGCAGGTCTTCATTTAGGTTTAATTTGTGTAATTGCTGTTGTAGCTATTTATTTTATAAAGTATAGAGAATTTTATTTATATAAACCTTTATTTATCTTCTTCTTATTTATGATAGTGCATGATTTTTTCAGGATGTTTATAACTGGATTTAATACAGGACTCTGGGTAGAGAGAGTTTTATACTTATTAATATTATCGTGTATATATAAAAAAGTTGATGAGGAAAATTTATTTAGGGTCTGGGAAATTATAGGAATCATTGTTATGGCTGGGATTTTTTCCAATCTTTCCAGGTATATATATTGGGACAATCAGTGTCTACAATTAATATATTTCCATTTTTGCAGTCAAATAGCGAAAATTATTTATTGGGTTATGATAGACCACATTCTTTCTTTTTAGAACCGGCAGCATACTGTACATGGATATTACCGCTTTTATGTATGTGTATGAAAAGAAAAAAGCATATTTGGATGGTATTTATTTCGATAAGCATTTTATTATCGACATCTTCAACGGGAATATTAATGACCGGAGTAATATGGCTGTTTTATTCGTTTGTAAGTGCCAGAAGCGAAGGGAAATATTTTAATTCGTTAATGATAGTAGGTGTTTTGATAATAGGTATAGGAGCATTTTCAAACTTGAGTATTTTTTCAACGGCATTAAATAAGTTGATGAATATTTCGGTTACAAATACATCTAATTCAGTTAGGCTTGTGTTGGGATTTCAATTGTTTTGGGCTGCGCCTTTGATCTATAAAGTATTAGGAATACCATATATGAATGTAGAGAATTATATGCGTTCTGGAGAAGTGGCATTAAGTAAATATAAATTAAGTCTTAATCTTTCATATTTGGGCTTTGTTAATGCTATTGGAAATTGTATGTTAATTTACGGTGTATTTGGATTGCTTTTATATTTGAAACTTTTTTGGAATATATGGAAAGAATCAGATTTATATAGTAAATGTTATGTTTTAACATGTATCATTTCAATATTTGGTCAATCGGTATTTTGGAATAGTCTTTTCGTAACGCAATTTGCGGTGATGTTATGCTCAGTAGAAAGGACATCATTTATTAGAGTGACGTTGGGTCAAGGAGTAACGAGCAATTCATATGAATAAGAAATATAAATATTTATCGAAAAATTTTATTTTATTTGGGATAAGTAGTTTTGGTCCTAAGATAATAGCATTCCTTATGGTTCCTTTATATACTAATTGTTTATCTACAGCAGACTATGGAATCGGGGACATAGTAAGTACTTCTGCCAATTTGGTATTACCAATCATTATCCTTTGCATCGAAAGTGCAATATTAAGATTTTGCTTTGATAAAGAGTATGAATCCGATGAAGTAATATCAAGCGGGTTATTTGTTTGCCTGAAAGGAATGGTATTATGTGCTATTTGTACAATTATAATAGGAATACTTCCTTTCTTTAAAATTAATACATCATATTTAGTCGCATTTTATTTAATGGTATTGTCTACAGGGCTGTATAATGTACTGACTAATTATGCCAGAGGTATTGATAAAGTACAATATATGGTTGAAATGAGTTTGATTACCACAATAGCATCATGTGTATTAAATGTTGTTTTGTTGGTTGTGCTGAAGTGTGGGTTAAATGGATATTTAATAGCTAATTACCTGGGAACCTTTATGGCTGTAGCTTGGGGATCTGTACGACTGAAAATACATAAACACATTAAGTTTAATAAAGTAAATAAAACTACAGTTAAGGAATTGCAAAAATTTGGGTTTCCGTTAATTTTTAATAAAATTGGTTGGTGGATTAATAGTTCATCGGATAGATATATTGTTACATGGATTTTAGGTGCAACTGCGAATGGAATTTATACGGTATCATATAAAATACCGACTATGCTGACTGCATGTAGTGATATATTTACGCAGGCATGGCAGTTATCAGCCATAAAAGATTTTGATCCAGAAGATAGTGATCATTTTGTTGCTGATATGTATGAGGCATATAATGGTTTTTTAGTTTTGTGTTGTTCAATGTTAATTATATTAACTATTCCATTTGCACATATTTTATATGCAAAGAGCTTTTTTGTAGCATGGAAATATGTTCCTCCATTGATGATTTCTTTCGTCTTTGGTGGTTTGGCTGGCTTTTTAGGGAGCATTTTTACAGCAGTAAAAGATACTAAAATATTCTCATATTCAACTATGATAGGTGCAGTCGTAAATACCATATTAAATTTTGTATTAGTGTCTTATATTGGTGTAATGGGTGCTGCAGTTGCAACACTTGTGTCTAACATTGTTATTTGGCTAGTTAGATTACAAAGAAGTAAAAGGTATATACATATACGAGTGAATTTTCTAAAACATACAATAATGTATATCTTGTTAGTTGTACAATTCATAGTCTGTTTAGGTGGATTTACTATAGTGCCTGTAATAATACAATTAATCATTCTTGTTGCTTTGATTGCTGCTAATAGAAAATTGATAATTAATATAATGAGAAAAGGAAAAATAATGTTAGCAAAATATTTACATCGTTAGGAGAAATAAATTATGAAAACAATAGGAATAATTACATATCATCATTATTATAATTACGGTACAATGCTGCAGGCTCTTGCCTTGCAGGAAAAGGTAGAACAACTAGGCTATCAGGCAGAGTTAATAGATTTTAAACAAGATAATTCTCTATCAAGATATGAAATGCTTAAATTAAGAATAAAAAGAATGCCAGTGTATATTAAAGAAAGAAAAAAATATCGAGCGTTGGCTGATTCGAGAGAAAAAATAAAGGAAAAGAATGAATTATTTGAACAGTTTTATAAAACATATTTGCATGTAGGAAAAAAGAAATATACAACTACACAGCAGTTAATGGAAAATCCACCAGTATATGATGGATATGTAGTAGGTAGTGACCAGACTTGGAATCCTTTTGTTGCGAACTCGCCGGAAGCATTTTTTTTGCCATTTGTTGAAAACAAATCGAAAAAAGGCAGTTATGGTCCGAGCTTAGCGGTAAAATCATTATCTGACGAGAAAGAAAAGGAATATAGAAAAAAATTATCTAATTTTTCCTTTTTATCATGCAGAGAGCAGGATGGAGCGCAATTGTTAAGCCGTATTACACAAAAAGAAGTTAAATGTGTATTAGATCCAACATTGTTATTATCTGCTAAAGAGTGGGGAAAATATTGCAAGTTTGAGATACCTAAAGAGCCATATATTTTGGTTTATTTTTTGGGAGAAAAATCAGAACATAGAAGGGCTGTAGAAAAGATACAAAAATTAACAAATTGGAAAATAATAAGTCTTCCGGCAGCATATTTTGAAATGGAAAATAATGATTATAAAAAAGTATGGGGAGGTCCTAAAGAATTTTTATCATTGATAAGAGGGGCTGCTTTAATTTGTACAGATTCATTTCATGGAACTATGTTTTCGATAAATTTCCAAAGAAATTTTTTCTCTTTTTGTAAAAGCAGTGATTCAGAGGAATCATCTGAAAATTCCAGATTATATAGTGCTTTAAATATCTTTGGATTATCAAATAGAATAATTCATAATATGGATAATTTGACTGCAGAAGATATTTCTATAGATTACAAAAATGTGATTCCGATTTTGGAGGAACAGAGAAGGGATTCGATTGAGTATTTAGAAAACATGTTATTCGAGATGACGAAAGGATAAAAAATGAAAGTTGCTATTCGGGATGATGATACATCATATTTTACAAAACCTAAAGATTTACAAAGAGCATATGATTTTTTAAATGAGGATGATTGTGTATCTCTTTCAGTTGTGCCGTATACGGTTCCAGTTCATAGAGATGATGTGTTTCCATATGGAAAAGAAATTGGAATGGGATATTATGATATAGCTGAAAATACAGAATTATTAGAATATTTAAAGGAAAAATATAAACAGGGAAAAGTTGATATATTGTTACATGGCTATTCACATGAATATCAGCTAAGTGAAAACAAATGGCTTGCTGAAATGAAATGGAAAAGTAGTAGTCAATTAAAAGAGGAAATACCGAAAGGAAAAAAACATTTAGAGAAATTGTTAGGTATGAATATATCAGTATTTGTTGCACCTAATAATAGTATTGATAAAAAAGCTATTTCAGTATTAGAAGATCTTCAAATGAATTACTCTGGCATTATTGGGGTGAGAGATAGAAAAGTAAATTTAAGATATATATATAATTTTATAATTCGTTGGGGATTTAGGATAGTAAAAAAAGTACAGTATCCAGGTATTATGAACTATGGAAAGCATAAAGAACTGAATGCATACACAATAGATAATTATGAACGGCTGATTTATGAGTACCATATTTGCAAAGCAAGAAAAGTGCCATTTGTTATATATACTCATTATTGGCAATTAAATACAGATGAAAAAGCGAAAAAGTTAATTAAACAAATATATAATTATGTAATTAAAGATGGTGCAGAAATAGTTCCTTTAAGTGAGTGTTTTAAATAATATGATAAATTTTGATTTTAAAGAAAAATGTTACTCTTGTTCAGCATGTGCAGAAGCTTGTCCAACCAAAGCAATATCATTTGATGAAAACATACATCCAGAAATTGATTTGCAAAAGTGTATTAATTGCAATAGATGTGAAAGAGTATGTATTGAATTGAATAAACCTGAAGATATAGAAGAACTGAATTGTATTGAGGGATATATAGTTAAAAACAAAAACAATGAAATCAGAAAAGTAAGTTCGTCAGGCGGTGTTTTTTTTCAAATAGCACAAAAAGTATTAGAAATGGACGGATATGTTTGTGGTTGTATATATGATGACGAGTTTATGCCCAAACATATTGTTTCTAATGAGATAGAAATTTGCAAAAAAATGATGGGATCAAAATATGTGAAAAGTGATTTAAATGATTGCATAGTGAAAATCAAGCAGATTGTAGAAAAGGGAAAAATAGTACTTTTTTCAGGAGTCCCATGTCAAGTTGCAGCAGTAAAAAAGTGTGTTAAAAGTGATAAATTAATTACGCTGGCAGTTGTATGTCATGGATCTATAGAACGTAAAATATGGAAAAAATATTTAGCTGAAGAAGAAAGAATGAGTGAAAGTTCAATTATTAAAGTGTCTATGAGAGATAAAACAAAAGGATGCTTAAATTATGGATTGAAGTTTCAATTTAAGAATGGAA
>OKRV01002357.1_pt1 | contig 10096 bp, 5 predicted proteins | sample 1601201 | NCBI WGS metagenome assembly OKRV01 (sample SAMEA3541540, study PRJEB24748) | human gut metagenome | biome: human gut; feature: human-associated habitat; material: faeces | place: China | collected 2012 | reverse complement strand
ACTGCTCATAAGTATAGCCGAATGCTTTCTGCAGACGTGCTCTCTGCTCAGGTGTATATTCTTCTGGTCTTTCGTTAGGAATCTTGATGTCTTTTAACTGTACCAGATGACTATCCAGCCATTCACCGTATGGCTGCATTTTTGCATAGCCCTCTTTCAGTTCATTGTCATCAATTACTTTTCCCTTTACAGTATCTACAAGAAGCATTTTTCCAGGATGGAGACGCTCTTTTAATACGATTTTCTCTTCCGGGATTGGCAGAACACCCACCTCTGAGGAAAGGATCATATAGCCGTCAGAAGTAATATAATATCTGGATGGACGGAGACCATTTCTGTCAAGGACTGCACCCATAACATCACCATCAGAGAACAGGATAGATGCAGGTCCGTCCCATGGCTCCATCATAGTTGCATAGTACTGATAAAAGTCACGTTTTGCCTGGGAAATGGTGTCATTGTTTGCCCATGGTTCAGGGATTGTGATCATAACTGCAAGCGGAAGTTCCATACCGCTCATTACCAGAAACTCCAGTGTATTGTCAAGCATTGCAGAGTCGGAACCGTTTCTGTTTACAACAGGAAGCACTTTGTGAAGCTGTCCCTCCAGGTATGGAGATTCCATGTTCTCTTCTCTTGCAAGCATCTTATCTGCGTTGCCGCGGATGGTGTTGATCTCACCGTTATGTACCATGAAACGGTTCGGATGTGCTCTCTCCCAGCTTGGGTTTGTGTTGGTACTGAAACGGGAGTGTACCATAGCGATAGCAGATTCATAATCCGGGCTCTGAAGGTCTTCGAAGAAAGTACGAAGCTGTCCAACCAGGAACATACCTTTGTAAACGATGGTACGGCTGCTCATGGAAACTACATAAGTATTATCATTACTCTGTTCAAACTCACGTCTTGCAATGTAGAGCATACGGTCAAATGGAAGACCTTTTTCCACATCTTCCGGCTTTTTGATAAATGCCTGCATAATACATGGCATACATTCTCTTGCCTTGTGTCCAAGCACTTCCGGAAATACCGGAACCTGACGCCACCCCAGAAGTTCCAGACCTTCTTTCTCAAGAATGATCTCAAACATCTTCTTTGCCTGTGCACGTTTAATCTCATGCTGTGGGAAGAAAAACTGTGCAATGCCGTATTCTCTCTCATCACCAATCTCAAATCCCTCTTTCTTACAGGCTTTCTTGAAAAATTTATGGGAAATCTGGAGAAGGATACCTACACCGTCACCGGTTTTGCCTTCTGCATCCTTACCTGCGCGGTGTTCCAGATGTTCTACGATCTTTAATGCATTTGCAACAGTATCGTGGGTTTTCTTGCCTTTGATATTGACAACTGCTCCGATACCACAGTTGTCATGCTCAAATTCAGGCCTGTACATACCTTGCTGTTGCTGCTGTTCTCTCACTTCTTTCATAATCTCCTCATCCTTTCTATTTCTGCTGCTGTTCTTCGCTTATTTTCTTATCGACGGCCGCCTGAATAAATCCTCTGAATAAAGGATGTGCATGATTCGGGCGGGATTTGAATTCCGGATGGGCCTGAGTTCCTACATAGAACGGATGCCCTGCAATCTCGATCATCTCTACGATATGGTTATCAGGGGAAGTTCCTACAATATTCATTCCCTTCTCCTGGAGTTCTTTACGGAATGCATTATTTACTTCATAACGATGTCTGTGGCGCTCTTGGATTTCTTTTTTACCAAAAAGTTCATAGGATCTGGAACCTTCTGCAAGAATACATGGATAACTTCCAAGTCTTAAGGTTCCACCGATATCTTCGATATCTTCCTGATCCGGCATTAATGCAATTACCGGATGTTTAGTTTCCGGATTCAATTCAATACTGTTTGCATCTTCGTATCCAAGTACATGACGGGCGAATTCTACAATTGCCATCTGCATTCCCAGACAGATTCCAAGATATGGAATCTTATGTACTCTTGCATACTGTGCTGCCAGGATCATTCCTTCTGTACCTCTGTTTCCGAAACCACCCGGAACCAGAATACCATCTACATTGTGAAGCTGCTGATCCAGATTCTTCTCTGTCAGTTCTTCAGAATCGATCCAGTCAAGCTCTACCTTGGCTCTGCAGGAAATTCCGCCATGTTTCAGTGCCTCTACTACACTGAGATATGCATCATGAAGCTGTGTATATTTTCCTACAATTGCGATCTTTACTGTTTTATTCGGATTTCTCAGACTTTCTACCATTTCCTCCCAGTCACTTAAATCCGGTTTTCTGTTTTCCAGACGGAGACTTGAAAGAACTACATCTGCAAGCTTCTCTCTTTCCATTGCAAGAGGAGCTTCATATAAATATTCCACATCCAGGTTCTGAAGTACATGTGATACAGGTACGTTGCAGAATAAAGCAATTTTTTCTTTAATGTCCTCTGTCAGCTCATGTTCACTTCTGCACACCAGTACATCCGGCTGGATTCCCATTCCCTGAAGTTCCTTTACGCTTGCCTGTGTAGGTTTTGTTTTCAGTTCTTCAGATGCCTTTAAATAAGGAATTAATGTTACGTGGATCAGGATTGCATTGTCATGTCCCACATTGAGCTGGAACTGACGAATTGCTTCCAGGAACGGTTGGCTTTCAATATCACCAACTGTTCCTCCCACCTCGATAATGGCAATCTTGTTTTCCTCCGGTGATTTGGCGCGGTAGAAACGGCTCTTAATCTCATTTGTAATATGAGGAATTACCTGTACGGTACCCCCGCCGAAATCCCCGTGACGTTCTTTCTGAAGAACAGACCAGTAAACCTTACCGGTTGTCACATTGGAATTTTTATCAAGACTCTCATCAATGAATCTCTCATAATGTCCCAGATCCAGGTCTGTCTCTGTACCATCGTCTGTTACAAAAACTTCTCCGTGCTGAATCGGGTTCATGGTTCCGGGGTCGATATTGATATAAGGATCAAACTTCTGCATGGTTACCTGGTATCCTCTCGCTTTCAGAAGACGCCCCAGAGATGCAGCTGTGATTCCCTTTCCAAGACCGGAAACAACTCCTCCTGTAACAAATACGTATTTCACTGCCATTTTGATTTCCTCCTCCATCATCCTTTGTTAATAAAAAAGCGTCAGATGCAGCTATCAGAGGGCACTTGACCCATCTGGTATTCTGCATCTGACGCCTTTGTCAGATCATCATATCTTCTATAATAATATGTTCAATTGGCTTTCTTTAAAAATATGCTATACTATAAAACATTTTTTTTCGTTTGTCAATAATGAATTTCCCGTTTTTAAGCAAAAACAAATCAAATAAGTTCCTTCTGATAAACTATGAAGCAGTTATATTTTATGGAATTACTCTGAACACAGTCATAATACAGAAAAAACGAATCTGTAAAAATTCATCTTCCAGACCCGTCTTCTCTGCGATAATTATTCGGTTATAAAAATGTAAAATTTATGCAACTGCAAATTTCTTCAATGTACGATCAAATTCCCGGCTCTCCCCGTGGCAGTCTACTGTCAGTTCTCTGGTCAGATCCAGACTAAGTACACCAAGGATTGATTTGGCATCAATTAAAAATCTGTTGTAATAAACATCAATATCAAAATCACATCTGCTTGCAGCATTCACAAATTCCTGCACCTCTTCAGTTGCATTTAACTTGATTTTACTCTGTGACATCGTGATCACCCTTTCTGAAAACATTCTTTGTTTTTTTCTATCAGACGCCCATATTATGTTCCACATTTCAGAATTTGTCAAGTTTTTAAATTTATCCAATTTTCATAAAGCGCAGGGGTTCTATTGTGCATTTTGTTCGTTTATATATGTTTTCACAGCATTATTTTATACACTATGTATGATTCCATTCTATATTGGTTTTACCATTATGTGAGATTGATTCCATATATCATCGACAGGTTTCTGCATTTTTTATGAATTTTTGCGACTTAACACTTCACAATATCTGCAAACTCCGCATTTGTATAATCCGGAATCTCCATCGGATAATTTCCATCGAAGCATGCCTTACATAAGGGCAGGCCGCCCGCCATTCCTTCCAGATAATCTGTCTGCATGTAGCCAAGAGAATCTGCTCCGATCATTTTACAGATTTCCTCCGTGCTGTGGCTGGCTGCAATGAGCTGATCATTTGACGGCACATCCGTTCCGAAATAGCATGGATGTAAAAATGGCGGTGAACTGATACGTACGTGCACTTCCTTTGCTCCCGCCTCTTTTAACATGTGGATCAGGTTTGCAATGGTTGTTCCACGAACAATAGAATCATCCACCAGAACAATCCTCTTATCTTTTACAACAGATTCCAGCACACTCAGTTTCAGATGAACGCTGGACTCACGTTCTTCCTGAGTCGGTTTGATAAATGTTCTTCCAATATAGCTGTTTTTATAGAACGCAAATGCAAACGGGATTCCTGATGCTTCGGAGTATCCCTTTGCAGCAGGGAGTCCGGACTCCGGTACACCTGTTACAAGATCTGCCTCTACAGGATACGACTTGGCAAGAGATTTACCGCCGCGGATTCTGGCATCATAGACCTTCACCCCATCAATGGTACTGTCAAGTCTTGCAAAATATATATACTCAAACACACAATGCGCGCGTTTTGCAGCAGCAGACGCAAGCTCTTTATTTGACTTCAGTCCGTCTTTTGTGATCGTAAGAATCTCACCCGGCTCAATGTCACGGATAAATTCCGCACTTACAGATGTCAGAGCACAGCTCTCAGAAGCAATAACATAAGCATTTCCTCTTTTACCGAGACACAATGGTTTCAGTCCATATGGGTCGCGGACTGCGATCAGTTTTCTCGGGCTCATAACTACCAGACCATATGCACCTTTGATCTTCTTTGCAGTCTTTAGCACTGCCTCTTCTACTGTTTTAGAATGCACACGTTCTCTTGCGATATGGAACGCAATAACCTCTGAATCTGTAGTTGTATGGAAAATCGCTCCATTCTGGATCAGTTCCCATTTCAGTTCCGGTGTATTAACCAGATTTCCGTTATGTGCAAGTGCAAGAGTTCCCTTTACATAAGACAAAACAAGGGGCTGTGCATTCTCTGCAACAGAAGCTCCTGTTGTGGAATATCTTACATGACCAATACCAATATCCCCCTCATATTTACGGACAACATCCTGTCTGAGAACTTCACTTACAAGTCCCAGATCCTTATGAAACTTCACATTTCCACGCTCTCCCTTAGTATCAGAAACTGCAAGTCCGCAGGATTCCTGTCCTCTGTGCTGCAGGGAAGTCAGTCCATAATATATGGACGGAACTACATTGCCGCCATCCAGATCATAAATTCCAAAGACGCCGCACTCTTCTTTTATTCCAGCCATCTGATTTCCTCCGATCGTATTCTCTTGTCTGACTTTAACTTTACTTTCAAAACCCGCTGACATTGTTTTCTTATGTTTGGCGGGTTCCAAAATCAAATTATAATAATAGAAACAAATTTGTCAACCTATCCTTTTTTTGCCATATCTCAAAAATTTTTTCTGAATTTTTTCAAAAAAAGTGCTTGACATCTGTTTTCATTTCGTTTATAGTACAGCACATAAAGCAAAGGCGCTTTGGAAAGATCTACAGAGATCGCATCCAGGGCGCCTTTTTCGTTTTATAAAACTTTCGTTTCATAGAAAATGTTCGATGAGGAATTTTCTATGAGACGAAAACCGCAGGCAGTCACAATGGTGATCTGTAGCGGCACTACACATATTCAGAAAATATTGCAAACCGAAAGGAGAGTACCTATATGGCACAGAATATCCCTGAACTGTACGGCAGCCTGGTCTTCAACGACAAAGTAATGAGAAGTAAACTGCCAAAAGACATGTACAAAGCATTAAAGAAAACAATCGAGAGCGGTACACACCTTGAACTTGATGTTGCCAACTCCGTTGCTGTTGCAATGAAAGAATGGGCTACCGAGAACGGCGCCACTCATTATACTCACTGGTTCCAGCCAATGACAAACGTAACTGCAGAGAAACATGACAGTTTCATTTCTCCTACAGGAGATGGTCAGGTGATCATGGATTTCTCAGGTAAAGAACTTGTAAAAGGTGAGCCGGATGCTTCCAGTTTCCCGTCAGGCGGTCTTCGTGCCACATTCGAGGCAAGAGGATATACAGCATGGGATCCGACATCACCGGCATTCATCAAAGACGGAACCCTTTACATTCCTACAGCATTCTGCTCCTACAGCGGAGAAGCTCTTGATAAAAAGACTCCTCTCCTTCGTTCCATGCAGACACTTGATAAAGAAGCTACAAACCTTCTCCATATAATAGGAAATAAAGATGTCAAACACGTAAATACAACTGTAGGTCCTGAACAGGAATACTTCCTGGTAGACAAGGAATTATACAAACAGAGAAAAGACCTTGTATTCTGCGGACGTACACTGATCGGTGCTCCTGCTCCTAAGGGCCAGGAAATGGAAGATCATTACTTCGGTGCTCTGAAACCTCGTGTCGCAGCTTATATGCATGACCTGGATGTAGAGCTCTGGAAACTTGGTATTCCTGCCAAAACAAAACATAACGAAGTTGCTCCTGCACAGCACGAATTGGCTCCTGTATTCGATACAACAAACGTTGCGGTTGACCACAACCAGTTAACAATGGAAGTAATGAAGAAAGTTGCCGACAAGCACGGACTTGTATGCCTTCTTCACGAGAAACCATTTGAGGGAATCAACGGAAGTGGTAAACACAACAACTGGTCTATGATTACAGATGCCGGTGTAAATATCCTTGATCCGGGAAAAACACCTGCTGAAAATACACAGTTCCTGATTTTCCTGACAGCTGTTATCAAAGCAGTTGATGAATACGCAGATGTACTTCGTATTTCTGTAGCAAGTGCAGGAAATGATCACCGTCTTGGTGCAAACGAGGCTCCGCCTGCTGTTGTATCCGTATTCCTCGGTGATGAACTGACAGAAGTATTAAAATCTATCGAAAATGACGAATATTTTGCAGGAAGCCGCGCAGTCCAGATGGATATCGGTGCAAAAGTACTTCCACATTTCGTAAAAGACAATACAGACAGAAACCGTACTTCACCATTCGCATTTACAGGTAACAAATTCGAATTCCGTATGCTTGGTTCCGAAGCTTCTGTTGCAAACCCGAACATTATCTTAAACACTGCTGTTGCTGAGTGTGTTCACCAGTTTGCAGAGCAGTTAAAAGATGTACCGGAAGACAAGATGGAGGATGCAATCCACGAACTGATCAAGAAGACAATTATTGATCATAAACGTGTTATCTTTAATGGAAACGGTTATACAGACGAATGGATCGAAGAAGCTACGAAACGTGGTCTCTTTAACCTGAAATCCACACCGGATGCTCTTCCTCAGTGGATCGCAGACAAGAATATTGAACTCTTTACCAAATATCATATCTTCACAAAAGAAGAAATTGAATCCCGTTATGAGATCTGGCTGGAATCCTATTCCAAGATTCTTAACATTGAGTCCAATACTATGGTTGAAATGGTACAGAAGGATTTCCTTCCATCTGTATTCGCATATATCGACAAAGTTGCAGCTACTGCTGTTGCTAAAAAATCAGTTGTTTCAGATGTCAGCACAGCTTCTGAAGGAAAACTGATCAAAGAGCTGTCACAGCTTGCTGATGAGATTTCCACAGGTCTTGAGACCTTAAAAGCAGACACTGCCAAAGCGCTTGCTACAGAAGATCCTCTGGCTAATGCAAAAGCATACCAGACAGTTGTTCTTTCTGATATGGATGAACTCAGAAAGTCTGTAGATGCAGCAGAAACTCTGATTCCGGATGCACTGCTTCCATATCCTACATATGACAAGCTTCTGTTTTCCGTTTAATTAACAGGTAATAACAGGGGAATATCTTTATGAACTCTACTTCATAATTCATTATCGATTTCCTCATCCATTAATCACACGATATTTTGATGTTCCCCTGTTTTACATATAATTTTGATTTTAAACTGCATTGCATACAGTCATACGAAATGTCTTTTCTATTACATCAGTTATGCAATACACTATAAATATGGATTTTATATTCGCAAAAGCGCGATGAACTGGCTACATTTCCAGGCATTGCGCTTTTTGCATTTTATAAAATATGAGGAAATTTTTATGAGGGAGGAATATTATTATGGAATTTTCCGCAGTAAACACAATATGGGTGCTGGTCGGCGCCGCGCTGGTCTTCTTTATGCAGGCCGGATTCGCAATGGTAGAAACAGGCTTCACACGAGCCAAAAACGCAGGTAACATTATTATGAAAAACCTGATGGACTTCTGTATCGGAACCCCGGTCTTCTGGCTGGTCGGCTTCGGTCTGATGTTTGGTGCAGGTAATGGATTTATCGGAAAGATCGGTGGTATTGCAACAGAAGCACACTATGGTTCAGGAATGCTTCCTGACGGAGTTCCTTTCTGGGCATTCTTAATCTTCCAGACAGTATTCTGTGCAACATCCGCAACAATTGTTTCCGGTGCAATGGCAGAACGTACCAAGTTCCTTTCCTATTGCATCTACAGCCTTATGATCAGTCTTGTTGTATATCCGGTATCCGGACACTGGATCTGGGGCGGTGGATTTATCAGCCAGATGGGATTCCACGATTTCGCAGGTTCCTGTGCAGTACATATGGTAGGTGGTGTGGCAGCTCTGATTGGTGCCATCATCCTTGGACCTCGTATCGGTAAATATACAAAGGACGGCAAATCAAAAGCTATCCCTGGACACAACCTTACAGTTGGTGCTTTAGGTGTATTTATCCTCTGGTTCTGCTGGTTCGGATTTAACGGTGCTTCCACAGTAAGTATGGAAGGCGATGCAATCGTAAGTGCAGGTAAAATCTTTGTTACTACTAACCTTGCAGCAGCTGTTGCAACTGTAACTGTTATGATCATCACATGGGTACGTTACAAAAAACCGGATGTTTCCATGTCTCTGAACGGTTCTCTTGCAGGACTTGTAGCAATTACAGCAGGATGCGACACAGTTTCTCCTACATCCGCAGCAATCATCGGTATTGCTTCCGGTTTTATCGTAGTATTTGGTATTGAATTTATTGACAAAGTCCTGAAAATCGATGACCCTGTTGGTGCTGTCGGTGTTCATGGTTTAAACGGTGCTTTCGGTACTCTTGCAGTTGGTCTTTTCTCCGATGGATCAGGCACAGACTGGAAAGGACTTCTTACAGGCGGCGGCTTCCACGGATTTGGTGTTCAGTTCACAGGTATGATCATCACAATCGCATGGGTTGCTGTTACTATGACAATTATCTTCCAGGTAATCAAACATACAATCGGACTTCGTGTTTCAGCTGAAGAAGAGATTGCAGGTCTTGACTCCAAAGAACATGGTCTTGCAAGTGCTTATGACGGTTTCGCAATGGCTGGCGTTCCGACTCCTATGGGAACTTCCATAAAAGCTCCTGTTGTCACAGCCAGACCTTCTGCTCCTGCTGAATCAGTTCCCGAACTTCCGAAAGAAGGCGTTCATAAGCTTACAAAAGTTGTTATCATCACCCGTCAGAATAAGCTTGATGAATTTATGCAGGCAATGAACGAGATCGGTGTTACAGGTATCACTATTACGAACGTTCTCGGATGCGGTGTACAGAAAGGTGCTCCATCCTACTATCGTGGTGTTGAGATGGAAATGAATCTTCTTCCTAAGATCAAGATTGAGATTGTTGTCAGTCTCGTACCTGTACAGAAAGTTATTGAAACTGCCAAGGCAGTCCTCCATACCGGTCAGATTGGTGATGGTAAAGTATTTGTATATGACATTGAAAATGTCGTTAAGATCCGTACAGGCGAAGAAGGTTATCTCGCACTGCAGGATACAAAGTAAATTATTTATCAACAATCAGGTAATATTAATAAGAGACATCAGCGTATTGATTGCTGGTGTCTCTTATTTTAATCTTTCTTTCTAACAATTCCAATGGCGTTAAAAAACAGGCAGTATATTTCATGTAAATATCATAGCCACGATATCGGAAGCCTATTGTATTATATCTGGTAGGAAGTGTGTCAAGTGCAAGAACCGCTTTTTAA
>OKRV01002353.1_pt1 | contig 10098 bp, 7 predicted proteins | sample 1601201 | NCBI WGS metagenome assembly OKRV01 (sample SAMEA3541540, study PRJEB24748) | human gut metagenome | biome: human gut; feature: human-associated habitat; material: faeces | place: China | collected 2012 | reverse complement strand
TGAGTTTGTTTGGGGTGTTTCTATTTCTATCCACGCTCTCCTTGCGGAGAGCGACCACGCACCCAGTCGGCGTCTTTATCACTAAAATAATTTCTATCCACGCTCTCCTTGCGGAGAGCGACAGCAAAAGTGCACAAAACAGTGGGGCACTTTTGCGCATATGAAACAAATTTTATGGGGATTGCATCTTCATGCTGACAGGCAAGGCTGTATTTTACCCTTTCTGCCCCTGTTTTTTCCATATTTTCTGGTGCGAAGGAACCGGGAATTTTATGATTGCCTTCCCCTCGCACTAAGCAAACAAGATTCCATCCTGATCAAAATCCGGGTGCAGACCCACATGCTCGACTTTGCTTTTGTAATGGTTTCCCAGTTGATAAAAGCGCAGGCTGTCCGATTCCGAATCGATCAGTTCGGTCAATTTTGCTTTGAACATCGTGTATTGCGCGGCATCCAGCAGGCACTCAAATACGGAGTTTTGCACCCGCTGGCCGTAGTCTACACAGACTTTTGCTACTTTGCGCAGCCTGCGACGACCGGCGGCTGTTTCGGTGTTGACATCATAGGTTACAAGCACCAACATAACGGCACCTCACTTCCAGAAAAACGGTGGGTACACTTCCAGGTCGCCGCGCAGAGCACGGGCCAGCAAAAGCGCCTGAACATAGGGCACCAGCCCCCAGGGCAGTTTTTCTTTCAAAAACGGATGGGTGATCTCTTCATTCTTTTTGTTCTGCCATGCGGTCAGGAAAGCTTTGCGGCCATCATCCGTCAGCAGTACGGCACCATTTTCCTGTTTTTGCAGGTGTTTTGCCGTGATGATCTTTTGATTGATGCAGCTGATGACCAGCCGGTCTGCATAAACCGCCCGCAGTTCTTCCATCAGGTCAAGTGCCAGACTTTTGCGGCCGGGGCGCGGGCGGTGCATAAAGCCAACATAAGGGTCCAGGCCCACAGCGGTCAAGGCGGATGCACACTCCCGCGCCAGCATGCTGTAGGCAAACGAAAGCAGCGCATTCACATTGTCCAGCGGTGGACGGCGGCTGCGGCCCTCAAACACAAAATCCTGCTTTTGCTGCAGAATCAGGTCATTCAGGCAGTCAAAGTAGCGCTGGGCTGCCTCGCCTTCCAGGCCGCGCAGCTGTTCCGGATCATCGCTGGTCTGTATCAGCGGCAGCGCGGCGGCCAGCTGGGTGGAGGTGCGTTTCAGTTTTTCGACCGGGACACGCTGGGGATGATCGCGGGTTGCGCGTTCCAGCACCCAGCGTGCGTTATACACTTTACCAAGGATAAAGCTCCGGGCATAGCGACAGCTCTGGGCCGGGTCATCCGACACGCGGTACTGCGTCTGACGCAGCAGCACATTGCCGCGTTCTTCCCCCACGGTGCGGGCCTGAAATCTGCCATACGGGTCAAAAAAGCAAAGGTCAATGCCCCGCCGGGCACAAGCTCCCATCAAAGCGGGGCTGGCACCTGCGTAAGTAAAGCAGACGATGCCTTCCAGCGTATGCAGGGCATAGCGGTGGGTTTCCTGCTTATTGCGGGTAACAACAAGGTTTTCGCCATCCAATGTCAGGTAAGCGTCCTCATTGATGACAAACAGGGTGTTGAGCAGCTTTCTCATGGCGCGCCCTCCTCAATATGCTCCCGCAGATACGCCGCCGGGTCTGCCTGCTGATACAGCGCCGGCAGGCAAAGCTCTTTCAGTGAGCAGGCATTGCAATGCTTGCCGGGTTTGCTTTTTGGGGTATAGCCGCGCGCAAACAGGCGGTTCATCTCATCCGCCATGGTCTGCGCGGTGCTGCGCAGTTCCGGTGTCAGGGAAACATGTTCCCGCTGCCGGGTTTCTTCATAAAAGATTTCCCCTTCCGGCACCTCGCACACCAGCATTTCTTCCAGCGCCATGGCCTGTGCGCAGAGCTGCAAACGGTCGGCATCGTTTACCTTGCTGCGGCCATGCTTATATTCCACGGGCATGGGCTGCCACAGGCCGCGGCGGCCCTGCAATGACACGCCGTTTGGATCCTTGTGAAACTCTACCACATCGCAGTCGCCGGTCAGTTTTAAGCGGTGGCTGACGACCCTCATACCGCGGGCGATCAGCAAATCGCCGCGTTTTTCCGTCAGGGTAACATCATGGCAGCGGGTATGCTGCAGGCGGCCTTCGGCGGTGCGTTGGTTTTCGGACCATTGTTGTTCCAGGTGTATGAGCGCCCACTGACGGCGGCAAAAGCTGAAATGCTGGATACCGGACATCATCAGGTAATCATCTGGGGAAACCATTACGACAACCTCTCGCACGTTACCCCTGCGGGAAGATTTTCATCCACGGTCACCACATAGTCATGGTAGCTGCGCGGGAAAGTGATTTTCTCTGCGTGTGTGACATGAACTGCGTCAAAAAGTTTATAAGACGGCGCATTGCCCAGTTCCGAATCATGCTTGAACACGATCAGTTCCCGAACTGCCATTTTGCCGCGGGCTGCGCTGTGGTCATTTTCAAACATATTCAGAATTGCCTGCCACAGCAGCTGCAGGTCATCCTCTGAGAATCCTGTAGTTTTGCGGGCAAGGTTGGCCGAAACATAACCCTCTGCACGGTACAAACCATACGGTATCACATACTTGCGGCCCATCTCAGTGCCTTTTCGCTCTGCATCCGCTTCGGTCGTAATGGCAATACGGGTAATGGTCACTTCCTGCGGGAGGACAGGATCCACCGAGCGTGCAAAGCTCAACTGAACCGGGCCACGCACCTGCCCACAGTTCAGTGCGCCTTTTACAAAGGTTGTCATAACGGCGCCAAAGGTACGGATATCATAAAAGTTCTGGCACATAAAGTCCCGGATTTTACGGTCCAACTCCGGGTCATCTTTCTTGGCGACTTTCAGGGCATCCTTGGCATCAGCATCAATGCCCAAGTATTCGAGTGCTTTTTTATCGCTGCGGTTCAGGGGAACCTGATCTTTAATGTAAATCTGGTATCCTGCTTCATCTTCTTTGGCTACTTCGACATAGTTGCGAATCTTACGCTTCAAGCAGACATCTGTAACAATGCCATATCCCGTTTCCGGGTCGACACGCGGCATGTTGCCTGCATCCGGGTCGCCGTTCGGATTTCCGTTTTCAACGTCAAACAGAATTACAAAATCATACCGGTTTTTGATTGCCTGTGCCATTGTTATTCCTCCACTTTCTTTGTATAGCGTTCCTGTGTTTGATGATAATAGCCGAGAATAAAAGAGCCCTGTTCCGGCAGAGTCAGCCGTGCGGGAAAGCTTCCTTCCAGTTTTCCGCCCGCCAGCGCAGCGATCTGCTTATCGTAATAAATCTTTTGTGGCTTGCTCATTTTTTGCATATGCTTTTGCGCCAGCATCAGAATTGTTGGGAACACAGTGGCCGGCGTGGAAGCCGCTGCATTAAAATACCTGTCCTTGATGGTTGTATTGATATCCGGGTTTACCGCCATCTGGATTGCTTCCAGCACAGCAAAAAGCTGACCCATAACATACGGTTGATAATTTGTTTCCTTGTTATTTCCCACAGTTAATACCTCCTTTGGGCAACGGGGATCTTCATTACGCAGGTAGTATGCTTTTATAATAGCGGCACGGCCGCGTGTTACTTTTTGCTCTGCGCGGATACGCATCATAACGCCATCCAGCAGGGTTGCCGGGTACCTTGTATTATTCAGGATTGCACGCAAGACATCGCCTGCCAGCTGCGGTGCTGCCGATGGGCTGCGGGAATTGGTGTTGACAGTTTCCTGCAGCAGCCAATACACCCCCAGCCGCGGGAATTTATCATAAGCGGGGCGCACAATCTCTAAGCGGTCATAATGCTTCTGCACATTATCAAGCAGCGTTTGAAATGTATCCTGCCAGAAAAAGCGAACCGAGAGGCGCGCCGCATTAGGGGCCAAGCCAAGCACATAAAAGTGATTTTTTGGGTCAAGTGTCACGTTCTGCCACTCTACACTCTGTCCATGGACCAGCTTGTCCACTGCATTTCGCACATCGCTTTCGCTGACAGGCGCATCCATGGCAAACAATGCATCCATTGCTACCTGCTGGTAGGCGGTCTCACCACCTGCTGCCCAGCAGACAATGGTGGTATCGCCCACGCGCTGAACATGTTCCCTGTCTGCCAGCAGATAGTTTAATGCCTGTGCATAGGCAAAGGCCGCATAACTGCCAACCGGCGCATTGCCCCCCTGTTCATGTCCGTATGAGCAAAAAGCGTCCGCATTAAAAGAAACAATCGATGCGCCGGAAGACTGTGCCCCGGTCACGCCTTTAATCGCCGGGTGCAGGCGGGCAAGCGGTGCCTTTTGCCCTGTAACCAGGCATCGGATTTCCGGTGCATCCGTGTTCTTATCACACTGCCGCTGCCAGGCTTCCTGTATTTCCGGATCGTCCTGAACATAGTTTTCCCGAATCAGAAATACCAGATTGCCACCCTTGTAAAGTTCCTTGAGACTTTGTTCCAGCGCTGGATTCTGCTCCGCCGCCTTGGGGTCCCAATTTATAAAAAAGTTCCGCACTGCCTGTGCCGCCTGACCAGGAACATTTTGTAAAATGGCAAGATGCAGCTCCTTTGCAGCGGCAAAGCACTGCATTGCACGCTCCGGTTTGCCTTTTCCGTCAATGCCGAGCATGTAAGCACTGTTATCACACAAAAAATTGGCTGCCACACCACTAGAGCGTTTAACCTGTTCCGGAACTTGCAGCTGATATGGAGCAAGCACTGTTTTTTTACCGCGCTTTTCCTCTTGCTGCAAGGGGTGCAATGCCATCAGTTGGCCGTTTTCATCCAGTTCCAAAGCCCAACTGACTTTTGCGCTTGTCCAACCGGGGCGCGTGATTTTGCCATTGGCCAGCAAATCTTCATAGTATTGTACCAAAGCCTGTAAAATCATCGGTACACCTCGCAGTCTGCCACATTCAACACACCATATTCCAATTTTGCATGGAAATACATCGGGGTTATGTTCTGCGGGTCAGTGTAGTCAAAGTCATATAGCATGAATCCCAAATCCCGTGTTTCCTCAATGGTCGGGATTGGCCCGCCGGGCCATGCGCGGAATGCGGCAGGAAATTCACGGCACCCAAAATAAGGGGTATGAAAACACTGGCCCCTGGACATGCGCCGGGTAACAATATCCTGGAACTTTCCCGGATTGTCGCTCGGTGCCGCACGGTCAGTCATCTCAAATTCTGCTTCAATCACATAATGAACGTCCTGCAACACCATGGCTGCACGCTGAACGATCTGCTGGGGCGTGGCAAGGTAAAGCTCTTTCCCTGTTCCCTGCATCGCGCTGCGTACATCGGAACAAAGAATTTTGCTTTTTACTTCGTTCCGACGGATGTTGGTAAAGCGGATTGGGTTCATGACATAGATTTTCCGGATTTTCCACCGTAAGCCGGGGTGGTAATAGATTGCTTCTACTATGCCGCGTGCCGCGGAAGGGGTGAGGACTTCATATGAAACCCTTTCGACTTTTAGCTCAGGCCTCGAGAGCAAAGCATAATTCCCCCATACTTCCAGCTGGATCATCTGCATCAACTCCTTTGCATTTCTATTTTCAGTTGTTTTTAATTTATATTTTGCCATAGTTTCAATATACGCTACTTGGCACCAAATGTCAATCCTTTTATCATGTATACTTTTTGTTTGCTTTTCATTCGGTTTTCTTTTATAATAAGTTGTGTCGGCAGCTTATGCCGTGGATAGAAATAGTTGATTTTACTTTATCGCACAAGAACGGCAGGGCAGGCTCCCTGCCGCTTTTGCTTTATGCAAACCAGGCTGCTCCCGTTTCAGCTTCCATAGCAAGGCCCGTGTTGTTATCGTAAAGGCTTCCGTCCGTTAATTCCCATATGCCTTCACTGATTTGGCAAACCGCCCCGGCATTCTCCAGCGTTTTCAGATGATCCGGGTAAACCGGAACACCATATTGCCCCAGTTGACGGAACAAAGTTTTGCTTACCTCTCCTGCACGCAATCGTGCAAGCAAATGTTCCCCTTTCCCTTGGGGAATGTATACGGTCACGGCAGGTGTTTCAATTAAGCGGAACCTCTCTGCCGCTGTTGCAAAGGGGAAAATGCGCCCTTCCATATCCTGCTCGAATCCTTGCAGAATTTGCTGTTCATCCAGTCTTTTATCTCCTTTTAAGGTACGGTAAAACAGAAAGTATGTTTCGATTGCTTCCAGAGATGCCAGATCTGCATATTTTTTCAGAACGCTTTGCGTTGCGGATACATTCTGTTCCAGCATGCGCGGTACATGCTGTCCTTCCAATGTGAAAATCTGTACCAAGCTCTGCTCCGCCGGGCGTCTTCCCTCTCGATTGCAGCGCCCCGCCGCCTGCAAAATGGAATCCAAACCTGCTTCCTCGCGGTACACAGCCGGGAAATCCACATCAACACCCGCTTCGATCAAAGAAGTTGATATCACACGGCAGGGCAGCCCATCTTTTAAGCGTTCCCGGATTTCCTGCAATAACTGTTTGCGATGGGCTGGGTATAGCAATGTTGTCAGGCAGTAGCTGCCCTCTTTGGACAGGTTATTGTATAATTCCTGTGCTGTTTTTCTCCGGTTTACAATACACAGCACTTGTTCCTGCGCTGCCAGTTCTGCGCCAAGCTGGCTTTGTTCCAACTCTCCGCGCATTTTTAGCGTTGTACGCCGGAATGCCTGATATTGCTCTTTGGGATGTGGGCAAAGTTCCGTCATCTGCAGCCCAGGCGCCAGTTCATCAAACAAGGGCTGCAAAGCTGGTTGTGTGGCCGTGCAAAGCACCGCTGCTGCGCGGTAATGCTGTACCAGCTGCGCGATTGCCGCAACGCAGGGGCGCAAATAAGGAACCGGCAGGTTTTGTGCTTCGTCAAAAATGACCACGCTATTTGCAATGTTATGTAATTTACGGCATTGTGACGCATGGTTGCCGTAAAGTGATTCAAAGAATTGCACGGATGTGGTAACCACCACCGGAGCATCCCAGTTTTCCGCCGCCAAAGCTTTGCGGTAGGCTGCCGGCTCATCGTCTTCCTTGGCAGAGTAGTCCACCCCTGAATGGTGTTCCAAAACATTTTCTGCTCCTAATATTTCCGAAAACACATCCGCGGTCTGGTCAATAATGGATGTATAAGGGATCACATAAATAACCCGGTCCATATGGTTCTTTACCGCTAGCGAAAGCGCAAATGCCAATGACGCTACCGTTTTTCCCCCGCCTGTAGGAACGGTCAGGGAATAAAGGCCGCGCCGCCCTGTTTGCCCTGCCGTTGTACAGGCACTCAAAATTGAACTGCGGCGCTGATTCAAGGTTCCCTGGGGATGGCTCCATTTTGCGGTATATTGGTTCAACCTTTTCAGCAGTTCATCCATTGTCTGGCCTTGTCCGCGCGGTTTAGGGCTGCTCATAAAGTTTTCCGTATCCAGATAGTCCGCATCGACCAGGCAGGAATACAACATCCGGGTATAAAATGCCTGTGTAAAACGATTTTCCTTCATCATTTCCGGCTGGGGCGGTATGGACGGCAGTTTAATCTCATTCGTCCATTGGGTATAGGGTTCAACGCTCTTTTTCAATCGCCCAAACATTGTCGCATCCTGCGCGGTATCGCTTCGGCCTCCTCCATCCGGCAGGCCGCTATGGTGTCCCGCAATAGCAAAAGCCAGTGGGATTTGACCATATCGGGCAGCCACCTGTGCACCAGCCGTTGAGTGATCCACTTTCTCTCCACCTTGCAGGCGCTTTTGAAACTTTGTACTATATTTACCAATATCATGCAGTAATCCAAGCCAAGTTCCCTGTTGCTGGGCATCAAAGGCTGCTGCAAATTGCCCACATAGGACTGCCGTTCCCTGCAAATGGTCCGCTACCGTTTGGACGCGGGTTCCGTCTTCACTGATATGAGCCAGCATCTTTTTCTCCTGGTGCATAATCAAACTCCCTTCTGTTTTGCTTTTCTTTATTATAGCAGATAACTCATCCCATAATTCGGACTTTCACTCCAGTTCTGCAATCTTTGTCATACTATCCAAATTTATCCATGTGGAATTGTTAGCTATTCCCATTAGCAGATATTTTTGATAAAATAAGATATTATAGGGTTTATGACTTCACTTTCTTATATTACTTCTTCATCTTACCGAAAAATCATTTACGCAAGGAGTGAAAAGCCATGAAAAGGAAGTTATTCTCATCTTCCGCCAGTGTTATCACCGCAATAATGCTTACCGCTTGTGCTGCAGCGCCAGAAAATAAACCTGCTTCCTCCGCTGCTCTTTCCCCGACCAGTGAAGCTGTTGCCACAGCTATACCATCCACTAGCAATGCCAACTGGAAGTTACCGCCGCAATATGATTTTGACGAGATGATTCCTCTCTTCTCCCGCGAAACCCACACTGCCGGTTACGCCGCTGCCCGAAATCTGTACGCTGTGCGCAGGGGCGAACGCTGGAGCCTGTTTAATGCTGCCAACTGTAATGCTTTTCTGGAAGATTTGTCAGAAAGCATCCCGTACCTGTATGGTGAGCAGGAGCTCTCCATTGGGGTAGATGATACATACGATTACCAGAAGCTGAATGCCCTGGAAGAACAGATTAACCAGGAGCTGGTTGCCCAGCAAATGCCTTTTACAACCATGCTGGGCGGGCACGGCGGGTATGGCATCCAGTGGATTTTAGGTGACAGCCAGATTTACCGTTCTGCTATTGGTGTCTATACATTTAGTGGCACGCCCATCGAACAGGTGTATGCTCCTGATTTGGTTGGCATCCAGCAAGGCATTTGGGATGATGAATATGCCGGTTATCTTGTTGACAATTCTGCACCTTTTGCCGTTGCGGATAAAAACGGTACAATTTTAACCGATTTCGACTACCAGGATGCCTGCATGGCCGGTGAATCTTTAATCGCGGTAAAGGATGCAGCCGGTAACTGGGGATATTGCGACCAAAGCGGTGCTTTAGTAATCCCCTGCATTTATCAGCCGCAGATGAGTTTGTCCATCATGAACGAAACTGTTGAATATCCTTATGCAGACTTATCTGGCATGGTAGTTGTGAAAAATCAATCCGGACAAAAGCTAGTTCTGGATGTTTACGGCAATGAGATAATTTCCGCTGGGCAATATGAAGATTTAGCCCCCGCGCGCGATGGCTGCGTATGGGCAAAACAGAATGGCCTTTGGGGCTTGCTGCAAGTACAGGATTATACCGAAAACAATGCCGACATTATTCTGCCGGATGGATGCATTGCACCAGATGTAACGCTTAGCCGAATTGATAGCCTTTGTACCTACACCACTGCTGATCATGGGCTGGTTATGCGTAAAGGTCCCGGTACAAATTATGAAAAAATGGATAATATCCCCTACGGTATCATCGTATGGGAATGCGGCTATAGCAGCAATGTGCCTGACTGGGTTGTTGTATATTACAGTGGGATTTATGGTTGGGTCAGTGATGAATACTTGGCTACCACTATTTATTCCACCAGTAAATAATAAATAAAAAAGCAGGTGTTCATGTAGAAACGATATCGTCCTCCACGTGAATACCTGCTTTTTATAGCTTCTTTTATTATATCTGTTCTGTGCCGCTATTTGTCTCTGTATGAAATAAATAGCCGCTATATGCATTTGAATGAAGTATTCTGTTTTTTTTGCTTTTTTACCTAAAAGAATCGCGTAGAAGGCTCTCTTAACTAAAGAGCCGACCTCTCTCACACCACCGTGCGTACCGACCGGTACACGGCGGTTCAACCACATAAGTGCAAGGACTCGTAGTAGCGCCTGAGGATACTAAAATATCCTGCTTCTGCGAGTCTTTCGTTTGCAATGGAACCTTTTAATACAGGACTACCGGCGACACGCCAATAACCCAGTCTGGAATTGCCCCACTGGTACTATTCCAAAATTCTTCGTTTGAGTTTCATTACTCATCGATATAATCTTTATCGAACCACTCGCCTAGCGAGTGGTTTTAGACATACAAAAGAGCACCTTAGCTTACGCTATGGTGCTCTTCCTGGTGACCCGTGCGGGAATCGAACCCACGTTAACGGCGTGAGAGGCCGCTGTCTT
>OKRV01002329.1_pt1 | contig 10181 bp, 7 predicted proteins | sample 1601201 | NCBI WGS metagenome assembly OKRV01 (sample SAMEA3541540, study PRJEB24748) | human gut metagenome | biome: human gut; feature: human-associated habitat; material: faeces | place: China | collected 2012 | reverse complement strand
GCTCATAGAATATGTTATATTGCGAAAAATAAACAGAAATATCGTACCGCTGCAAGTGACACATAGCGGGAGCGTGTCTTGAATATTTTTGTTCATTTTTCGCAATCTTCATAACCTAAATTCGAGTTTGGCTCATCGACCTTCTATCCCTACATTGAATAATTCCCGAAAACTTTGCATTTATTCCGATTTCCAGTTTATTTCTACCAGATATTGGATTTTGATGTCTTTCTCATAAGCGGCAGGAGTGTTTTGATACTTAAAATACCATGTGCGGTTATCGGCGCCGAGATTCCGGTAGCTGTTTGTGATATCGATTTCTTTCTCAAGTGCATGTGTGGCGGCCGCATTCAGATAGTCCTCCATCCGGGTGTTGAGAAGCTGCTCTTTTTCCCTTGTCATTTTTTCATAAGAAGTGTTAGTTATGTTTGTTTCTGTATTCTCTGCTTCTGCGTTTGCCGGATTTTCACTTGCAGAAACTGTGCCGCTTAAGATTTCGCCTTCTCCTGTCACAGTCACTGCGACAATCTGCTCTGTCAGACCTCCGACACCGATTTTTTCTGTTTCTTTGACTCGACAGGAAGCTGCATCCACTTTCACATAAAGTTCCGGTGCAAGTTGTAAGGTGTAATCATCCGCAAAGTTCTGCGTGAAGAATGCTGCACGCGCGGTATCCGTATCGACAAGCCCCGCCGCCCTTCCACGTTTCCAGACTTCGTAGGCTGTAATCTGCGGTTTTCCGGTCATGACCGGCTGCTGTTCTTCCTCCTCTTTTTCCGTATCATCCCACACTGTCGCAGACTGCTCCTCCTTCTCGGTATCATCCTGCACTGCCCCAGACTGCTCCCCCTCTATATCCACAAAAGGAATATAAAGTGTCTCTAAGTGATTAGCGCGCTCCTCATAGAGCATGCCAAGCGTCGGGTAAGCTTTCTGGTCAATGCCCGATGTGTTTTCCAGCAGTTCTTCCAGATAATTTCCAAGCAGCACATCAAGTTCTCCCTCTGTCTGCGCCAGACGGTCACAGCTTTCCGTCGTCATCACATAAGCGTTCCACGGAACCTCTTTTTCCTGCTCCAGCATGGATAGCATATCTTCCACTTCCGCCTCTTTTTCCAGAAAAGACCTCTCAATGAGCACCACTTTCAAATGGTTGTAATCCACCTCTTTGTTTCCTGCATACTCATGATTCAGCCACACATTTTGGAAATCGTCCTGATCTCTGATATTCAAAAGAACCGGGAATGCCTTATCCTCAAGTTCTGCGACATTGCACCCCTGTAAGAAAAGACACCCAAACAAAAAACATACCAGCACCAGCACACGCACTTTTTTATTATGTTTTTTTCTCTCTCCGGTCAGACACAACAGTACCGGCACGCCAACGACAAAAGGCGTTCCAATCTTCCACAGCAGGAATGTCACGCAGTCCAAAAACTGCTGATTTCTGTAAAACAGCACTGTCACGCCATACACCAGAAGAAGCAGGATGAGATACGGCAGCATCCTTTTTTTCCCTTCCAGATAACCGCCGCAGTCACGGATCACTTTTTCAGCCAGATTTCCACTGTAAAAAACCATGCTGTTTAGCATCGCATACAGCGTAAAAAACCAGATGCTGAACATAAAAGCATCCGTCCTCTTCAAAAATCCGCCCGTCACCTGCACGCGGCTCATCATCGTGACCGCCGGAAATTTCATCTGAGCCAGTGCCTCGACACCAAACAGCCCGATCAGGATCAGGTACAGTGCTGCAAATACGCCGCCGGAAAACCAGACCGCTTTTTCTGCTGCGCCAACGCATTTCTTACGATCCGCAACATATTCTTTCAGGAACAGTACGATCGACACCATGGAATAACAGAAAAGCACATAATAGCTGCCGCTTAACACTTCTTTTCCATCCGCCACAAAAACCGGGCTCCAGTAGACAGGCTTTACCTCCCTGCATGCCGCAAATAACATCAGAAACAGCGGTATCATCAGAAACCAGAACAGTATCTCGTACACTCTTGCCCTGCCCTCGATTCCACCTGCCATTCCATAAAATGCGAGCAGTAATATCAACAACAGCACCAGATAAAAGCTGACGTTTTCCACAAGACCATTTAACATCAGCATGGAAAACAGATACGCCGTGTACGAAGCCATGAGGGTAAAGTACAGAAAATATCCGCCCCAGAGTACATAACCGCATATTTTTCCACACTTCTGCTTCAAAAAATCAGGATAACTTGTTTTCATGCCTTTCAACAGATATCTCAATAATTTCAAGTACAAAAACGTGGCCAAAATCCCCGCCAGAATGCAGAAAATCCCGTCGCGCCCTGCCGTATCTGCAAGCATTGTCGGCAGCAACAGCGTTCCCATTCCAAGAAAGTCATACGTCAGAAGTCGGAACACCTGTCTGCCTGAAATTTGATTGTTTTCTGAGAACATACTTCCCCCCTATTTTTTCCCGGAAAAAGTCAGCTTTGTACGCTCCTTCGGGTTCGCATAAACCGGGCGCCTGCGCAATTTCCGTAAAGGCTGCCGCCAGATAAAATCCCGCTCATCCTCATAGTCATTCAAATCTGCACCCACGAATGGCATGAGATATGGAATACCAAAGCTTGTCAGATGCGACAGATGTGTGAGTACCGCAAGCAGTCCGAGGAGCATGCCAAAGTAGCCAAGCCACGCACAGACCGCAATAAAAAAGAATTTCAGGATACGGAAGGCTGTGGCAAATTCTTCATTCGGTATCGCAAAAGAACATAGCGCAGTAAAAGAGATGACGATCACCACGATCGGGCTGACCAGATTTGCCTCGACTGCCGCCTGTCCGATGATCAGGCCACCCACGATCCCGATGGTATTTCCCATCGCACCGGGAAGCCGCACGCCCGCCTCCCGCAAAAGTTCAAACGACAATTCCATGATAAGCACTTCCACGACTGCCGGAAATGGGACACCCTGCCTCGCCTCGGCAAACGACAAAAGTAGTGTGGTTGGGAGTATCTGTGTATGAAAATTAGTCACTGCAAGATAAAATCCCGGCAGCGTCATTGCAAAAAAGGATGCCAGATACCGCAGGATCCGCCCGAAAGTCGCAATCTCAAAACGGCTGTAATAATCGTCACTGGTGCGGATAAATGAATTGTAGTCCGTCGGCAGTATCAGTCCGATCGGCGAATTATCGCACATCACGATCACTCTGCCCTCTAATACCGCCATGGCCGCCCGGTCAGGACGCTGCGTTGTCTGAAACTGTGGAAATGGCGAATACCATTTTTTCTCTGCCAGCTGTTCTAACATTCCGCTGTCTAATATCCCATCGATCGTGAAATCCTGCAGTCTCTTTTCAATTTCTTTTACAAGTCCCGGATTTGCAAGATCCTCCACATACACAAGGTAGACGTTCGTGTTCGATCTAATCCCGGCTTTCAGTCCCCTCACTTTCACACGGGGCGAGCGGATCCTTTTCCGGATCAGCGCCGCATTCTGCTTCACAGAATCGCAGAAACCTTCGTTGGAACCGCGGATTACTTTTTCCGAATCCACCTCTGTGATTCCCATATTCGGATAACCGTCATCCGGTATTTTCACTGCCCGGTCAAAACCGTCCACAAAAAGGATCGCCTCCCCGGTGAGCAGACCGCTCACAGCCTCCTCAATGGTCGAAAAATATGTTGCATCCGAAATTCCAAGCGCATTTTCCTGCAGTGTACAAAGGATCTCATCCCTTGTCAGTCCATTTAAGTATTTTAAAGTCTCTCCAAGTGCGGACGTTCCCATGTCCACGGACACTTCAATAAAGGTCAGATAACAGGCGGTATCCTGATTCCTGCCAAGCTTCATCTGCTTCTTTTTGATGTCCGCACAGTCATGAAAATAAAATTCCATTTCCTCTATATTTTGCGTTAAATCCGTCGATACCGGACGTTTATTATTCTCCGACATTTGCAAGATGTTTCCTTTCTATTTGTTTCCTTTCCGTTAAAAAGCTGCTTGCAAAACTCTTAAATACAGTAAATAATTATGAAAATTTTGTTCATTTTTCATAATATTCACAGTGAAGATTGGAGTTTTGCCGCTTAATTGTTAAAAAAAATACGAAAGAGGATAAGCAAAATGCTTATCCTCTTTCTAGTCTGTACGGTTTTCCATTTTTTATGCAGTTTTCCTATCCTCCGGGCAGTTACTTCTTATTCCTGCTCCTGGATCATAGCCTTAACTGCGACTGCCTGATTCTTCACATGCTGGTGCATCGTCTCTGTCACCTGCGTTTTGTTCTTACGGACTAACCCTTCCACAATATCTTTATGTTCTTTCATCAATGTCGGATAGTTATTCTCATCTTTCAGATATTCCACACGATAGCGGTACATCTGCTCCCGGAGGTTATTTAACATATTCACAAGCTTCGGGTTACCGGTTGACTGGTAAATAATATCGTGAAACTTTACATCCGCCTCTGCGATTTTTTTCACATTATCTGTCTTGGTGGATTCCTCAAACTCATGCATAGTCGCAACCAGCTCTTCTAACTGTTCCTCAGAAATCTGCTCACATGCAATTTTTGCCGCAAGCTCATCTAACGCTTCGCGGATCTGAAGGACATCCTCCATATCTTTCTCCGTCATTTTGGCAACTTCCGCGCCTTTTCTTGGGATCGTAACGGCAAGTCCCTCCTGCTCAAGCATACGGATCGCCTCACGGATCGGTGTACGGCTGACACCAAGTTTTGCCGCAAGCTGCAGCTCCATCAGCCGCTCGCCCGGTTTTAATTCCCCTTTTAAAATAGCCTCTCTTAACGTGTTAAACACAACATCTCTCAGCGGAAGATACGCATCCATATTCAATGTTAAATCTTCTGTCATCTTTGATACCATGCCTTTCTACTTACGCGCGTTATTATAAATACTCGTTAAATATACCTGTTTTGCAAGACCGGAGGCTTTCATCGCCTCGTATGCCTCTACTGCCGTCGCTTCCTTGTCAAAAAGACCGAAAACCGTCGGACCACTGCCACTCATCATGGCATTCACAGCGCCATGCTCCATCATGTGATCTTTGATGTCTGCGATCACAGGATAAGCCGGGATTGTCACTGTCTCTAAGACATTTCCCATATCTGCTGCAATTTTATATAAATCTTTCTCTCTGATATCTGCCACAAGCCGGTCAATATCCGGGTGTACCATATCAGAGCCTAACTTCAGATTCTCATAGACGAACTTAGTAGAAACACTGATCTGCGGTTTTGCGATCAAAACAGGACATTTCACCATCGGCGGAAGCTTCGAAAGCTTCTCTCCTATGCCCTCTGCCAAAGCCGTTCCACGCATAATGCAGTACGGAACGTCTGCACCGATCTTCACACCGCGCTCCATCAGTTCTTCCCTTGTCAGTCCCAGATCAAAAATCTGGTTCATACCATATAACACTGCCGCTGCGTCCGTGCTTCCCCCTGCCATCCCGGCAGCTACCGGAATGTACTTGTGCAGCCATACATGCACGCCATCTTTTATCGCAAACTCATCCTGCAAAAGCTTTGCCGCTTTATAGACAAGATTGTTCTCATTCGTCGGCAAAAAAGAAAGATTCGTTTCCATCGTGATCTCACCGGAAGTATTCTTCGAGATCTCCAGCCTGTCAAACAAATGAATGGTCTGCATCACCATGCGGACCTCATGATAACCATCCTCTCTTTTTCGTACCACATCCAGCCCAAGATTGATCTTAGCCAGCGCCTTTACTGAAATATCCTTCATCGGTTAGTTTCTCCTTACCAAAATCGTCGCTAACACGCATTGATTGTACCTAAAATAAAACTTGTTTTTTTTGTGTTTTTTGTATACAATTAGTATCTTATCATTTTATGTCCAAAAGGTCAATCGGCACTAAACTTTTTTCTTTGCCAATCCGATATAATTAACAGAACCATGGAAGGTTAATAACTATTCATTCAGGTGGCTGAACATTTTGTTTTCTGTAAAAACAAATGCATCCAGCTTCGCCAGACAAGGAGGATCATATGGCAATCAATTCCATTAACACTGTGACTGCTGCCGCAGCAGCATCTACACAGACAACAACAAAATCAGCAGAAAAGACATCCGAGACAACGAAAAAGGCAGCTTCTTCCAAGACAGCTTCCGGTGTCATTTATGAGAAGAGTTCTGACTCCAGGACAGACAAGGCTTCCAATAAAACAACAAACAAGACCGACAACGCAGCGATCGTTGCAAAGTTAAAAGCTGACGCAGAGCAGCGCACTGCACAGCTCCGCAGCATCGTTGAGCAGATGATGACCAAGCAGGGTGTTGCGATCGGCACCGCAGATGATATGTGGAAATTCCTTGCAAATGGTGATTTTACCGTATCAGCCGATGTGAAAGCACAGGCACAGGCAGATATCGCAGACGACGGTTACTGGGGTGTAGAGCAGACTTCCGACCGTATTCTTGATTTTGCAAAAGCTTTATCCGGTGATGATCCTGACAAGGCAGACGCTATGTTAGAAGCTTTCAAGAAAGGTTTCGAACAGGCAACCAAAGCATGGGGAGATAAACTTCCGGATATTTCCCAGAGAACCTACGACGCAGTTGTCGAGAAATTCAACAAATGGAAAAACGGAACAGAGGATGCTTCCACTGAGGCATAATTCATAAAAAAGACCTGCGTGTACCTATGTCATGCGAACATCATGACATTGTACACACAGGTCTTTTTCTTTTGCTTTTCAACGGTTAAAAACTTACTATTATTCTCCTAAAAGCTTCTCAATGCTTGCGAGCTTGACACAGACAACAAAGATGTCGATCGCAGTCGTAAGATCTTCCAGGCTTGGATAGGATGGTGAGATACGGATGACAGAATCATGCGGATCTTTTCCATATGGGAAAGGCGCACCCGCCGGAGTCATCACAACCCCTGCTTTTTTTGCTTTTGCCACAACATTTTTTGCACATCCATCCAGTGTCTCATATGTGATGAAGTATCCACCCTTCGGGCTGTACCAGCTTCCGGCTCCGAGTCCTTTTAACTCTCTTTCAAATGTATCCAGGATCATTTCAAATTTTGGACGGAGAGAATCTGCGTGTTTGCGCATATGCTCTGTGATTCCGTGGATATCTTTGAAGAAACGGACATGGCGCAGCTGGTTTACCTTATCATGACCGATGGTCTGGATCTTCAACTGTTTCTTGATATCCTCTAAGTTGTTGGCAGAAGTTGCAATTGCTGCCACACCGGAACCAGGGAATGTGATCTTGCTTGTAGAACAGAATTTGTAAACCATATCCGGGTTTCCTGCTCTCTTGCATTCTTTTAAAATCTCGATCAGATGATCCTGGTTAATATCATATAAATGATGCACGCAGTATGCGTTATCCCAGTAAATACGGAAATCTTTTGCTGCCGGTTTTAATCTTGCAAAACGGCGGACCGTCTCATCCGAATAAGTGATTCCCTGTGGATTGGAATACTTTGGCACACACCAGATACCTTTGATCGCCTCATCTTTGCTCACAAGGTCTTCCACCATATCCATATCCGGTCCGGTCGGAAGCATCGGTACGTTGATCATCTCAATGCCGAAATATTCTGTGATCGCAAAATGTCTGTCATATCCTGGTACCGGACATAAAAATTTTACTTTATCTAATTTGCACCATGGAGTATTTCCCATTACACCGTGTGTCATGGAACGGGAGATGGTGTCATACATAATGTTAAGGCTTGAGTTACCATAAATGATGATATTGTCCGGATTACACTCGATCATATCACCGATAAGCTGTTTTGCTTCACTGATACCGTCCAGCACACCATAGTTTCTGCAGTCTGTACCATCATCACAGGTCAGATCAACACCGGAAGTCAGTACATCCATCATTCCCATCGAAAGGTCTAACTGTTCCTGGGATGGCTTACCTCTGGACATATCAAGTTTTAAGCCTCTCTGCTGGAATTTTTTGTATTCCGCTTCCAATCCTTCCTTCTCTTTCAATAACTCTTCTTTTGTCATTTCCTCGTAGGACTTCATCTCTAATTCCTCCTGCTTTTTTATGTATTTGAAGCGTTTACGCTTTCTAACAAAATCAGTTACGGCTGTTCTTCCCCGTAAGTTTCACCCTTGATCTTTTTGAAATATTCGCGGATATTCTTCTCGTAGCCATTCTCACTCGGAACGTAAAACTTCCGGTCTGTCAGTCCATCCGGCAAATATTGCTGATCCACATAATGATCCGGATAATCATGTGCATATTTATATCCAACACCATGCCCCAGTTTTCCGGATGACTTATAGTGTGCATCCTGTAAATGAACCGGGATCGGCGCTGTTTTCGTATTCTTTACTGCTTCCATCGCATCGAAGATCGCATTGACTGCCGAGTTGCTCTTTGGCGCGCTTGCCACATACGTGACCGCCTGCGACAAAATAATCTGTGCCTCCGGCATACCGATACGCTCAACTGCCTGTGCTGCTGATGTTGCGACAACGAGTGCCATCGGATCGGCATTGCTCACATCCTCCGCTGCGCAGATCATAATTCTTCTTGCGATGAACTTAATATCTTCCCCCGCATAAAGCATTCTGGCAAGATAATAAACTGCTGCATCCGGGTCAGAGCCGCGCATGCTTTTGATAAACGCAGAGACTGTATCGTAATGGTTATCTCCTGTTTTATCATAGCGCACCACACGTTTCTGGATACATTCACTGGCAACCTCGAGTGTGATATGGATTTTTCCATCATCACTCCGCTCCGTTGTCAGAATGCCAAGTTCAATTGCTGTGAGCGCTGCTCTTGCATCTCCGTTTGCCACGTCCGCAAGAAAATCCAGTGCCTCTTCCTCAATGACTGCATCGTAAGCGCCCATTCCTTTTTCCTTATCATTCACCGCCCGGAGGATCAGCGTCTTAATATCTTCCGTGGACAGATTCTTCAGCTCAAAAATAATGGAACGGGACAAAAGCGCTCCATTCACCTCAAAATATGGATTCTCGGTCGTTGCACCAATTAAGATCACGGTTCCGTCCTCCACAAACGGAAGGAGATAGTCCTGCTGTCCCTTGTTGAAGCGGTGGATCTCATCGATAAACAGGATCGTCTTTTTGCCGTACATGCCCTGATTGTTCTTCGCCTGCGCAATGACATCCTCCATGTCTTTTTTCCCGGCGGAAGTTGCATTGATCTGAAGGAACTCAGCACTTGTGGTATTGGCAATGACCTTTGCCAAAGTCGTTTTCCCGGTTCCCGGCGGTCCATATAAAATAATGGAACTTAACTTGTCAGCCTTGATTGCGCGGTAAAGCAGCTTATCTTTTCCGATAATATGCTGCTGCCCCACCATCTCATCCAACGTGGTTGGACGAAGTCTGGAAGCTAATGGCGACTCCTTTTCTCTGTTCTGTTCTCTCATATAATCAAATAAATCCATACGAAAAGCCTTTCTTTTTGTCCGTGTACTGCGTACACTTGACCATATTGAATATTCTAATTTCAAAACTTGCAATATTTGAGATCATAAATTCAATTTTTAGTATTTTATTCCAAAAATATGACGGATTTTATTCGTGAAAATTCATCGCAATTATTACATTACATGAATTTGCCCTGTTTGACAAGTGGATATTTCATTTTATCTTATTTTCCACGATTAAATTATGTTTTCTATAAGTTTTGCAATTACCTATATTGTCATTTTGACCTGTGTCATGTTTCTGAATTTAATGATATTATTGCATACATAGCCCTGCAAAAGCAACCTGTTTTATGTGGGGATATCCAACGAGCAGGAGGCGGTGTCTAACCGCCATCCTCTCAAAATATTTTCTCTGAACTCTTTGTGCCTATCGTTGAAATAAACTCTCCTTATGGGTATAATATAAAGAAACTACCAATACCTCAAAGGAGGGATTTTATGATAGAACAGCTAATTGCTGAAGCAACCGAATGTGATTTCAAAGTTGCACTTGAAATAAAGAAACCCAAAAGCTGGTTAAAAAGTGTCAGTGCCTTTTCCAATGGAATCGGCGGCACTCTGTTTTTCGGAATCTCTGATGACCGGAAACCTATCGGCTTGTCCGATGTTCAAAAGGATGCTGAGGCGATCAGCCGCTTAATCAAAGAACGAATCACACCATTACCTCAGTTTATCTTAAAACCATTACAGGAAGATGGTAAAAA
>OKRV01002319.1_pt1 | contig 10211 bp, 6 predicted proteins | sample 1601201 | NCBI WGS metagenome assembly OKRV01 (sample SAMEA3541540, study PRJEB24748) | human gut metagenome | biome: human gut; feature: human-associated habitat; material: faeces | place: China | collected 2012 | reverse complement strand
CATTATAGGACAGAAAAGGGCTGTGATCCGGGATTTTTCCCCATTCTTCGCTGACCCTGGATAACAGGTCTCTTTGATTTTCCATTGTAACTTCCATTCTGCCATTTCCTTGCAATGCACTCTATCTGCAAAATTTATTTTTCTTCTTCCAGCGTAAACAGAGGTTTATATTTACGCCTGTCAATACTGTGATTATAGGCCATAGCCTCATAGTCTAAAATCTGTTTTCTGTTTGGATTCTCTCCTGATTCTGCCTCTGACCAGGACTGGTAATTTCCATCTTTATCATAAAATCCCAGAAAATGAAGGACCGGATAGATCTGTGACAGGTCTAACAGAAAACGGTTATAAGGAGTCATATCAAGACCTGCCAGTTTTAATACATAAGAGGACAGATACACTGCTCCCAGCTTTCCAATATCCTTTGAGGGCTGCTCATAATTAGTCCAGATGATAAATGGGGTCTCATACCACATTAAACGATCTTTCGTAGGCACTTCATAACTTGGCGTGCCGTATATTTCATCAAAAAACTCATCTTCTACACTTGGCTGGTGATCTCCGAACATAACGATCATAGTCGGCTCATCACTGTGACTAAAATAATCCAGTAAATAAGCAAAAGCTTCATCAGAGCGCTTTACCAGAGAAAGATACTGGTCAGCCTTTGGATATTTTCCTTCCATATCACCAGTCAGCCACACAGTCTGATCAAACTCATCAAAAGTCCCCTCATAGCCACCATGGTTCTGCATGGTAACATTAAATAAAAACAGTTTTTCCTGGGGATTTTCTTTTTCTTCTACTACCTGGATCAGTTTTTCAAAATCTCCCTGATCACTGGTATAATAACGCAGCTGCTCACTGCCCTTAAAATATTCCCCATCTAAGAACTCATCAAATCCCATATTGGCATAACAGGCATTCCTGTTCCAGTTTTCTCCTGGATATGGGTGCATAGCTACAGTGCGGTATCCCTGGTCTTTCATGGTACTTACCATAGTCCTGGCATCCGGCTTTACATTAAACTGATAGGCAATAGAATTAGATGGGAGCATGGCAACTGAATCTCCTGTAAGAAACTCAAATTCAGAATTGCTGGTCATAGAGCCAAATACAGGCATGCACAGATTTCCCTTTATAGTATTTTCTGTCAGGCTGTTGATAAAGGGGAAGTATTCCTGATTTGTGGAAAAATCTCCGGCTACCCGCAAGTCAGAAAGACTTTCGTTCATAATGCAGATCAGATTGACTGGCTGGATAGTTACTTTGTGAGACAAAATCTCATCATCTTCGTTTTCTGTTTCGTTTATTCCTTTCTCCTGCTCTTCTTCAGAAATTTCCTTATAAATACTTTCCAGACGTCCCTGACTGTATTCTGCCGGCGGTTTCTTTACCACATACTGAAAAGACATGGCTGTGGATAAAATATACCCGCAGGATTCATAAGTATCATTAACTGCCCACATATTAATCCCCATCTGATGTGCAGGAACAATACTGTGGAAAAAGCCATAGCCAAAAGCAAAAGCAGTTCCCACACAGGAATGCCGCTCTTGATGGCCACGGCATCGTCCCCTGTAAAGAACTCGCTGGCAAACAGTGTGCAGTTCGTCGAGGAGTCGGGGTCCCAGCCGTCCCCGTTCCAGACGCCCTCCGATACAAAGGTGCAGTGGTCAGTCTGGATATTGTTGCAGTAGATCATGTGGACATTCCACGACGGGCCGTTTTTGAGGGTGACGCCGCTGATCCAGACATTCTCACAGTTGCTCAGGTTGATAAGGCGGGGACGCACACGACCGGGGATCGTGTCGCTGTTCTCGCAGCTTTCGACCAGTTCCTTATTGTCATCGAGGAAGCTCTTGATGCGCGCACGCTCATCCTCGATGATCTTGCGGGCCAGCGTCTGGCCTCCGCCGCAGATCGTGCCCTTGCCGCGGATGATGATGTTGCGGCAGTTCGGCCCGGTCTTGTGGTTCAGCTCACCGGCGTTGAGCAGGCTGGAATAGCAGCGCATCTCGATCCCCTCAAACCGGCTGGGGATGCGGGGAGCATAGTCATGGATATTGGCGGTGCCCTGCAGCACAGCGCCCTTGGCAAGGTAAATCTCAAGATCGCTGTGCAGCCGCAGCGCACCGGTCAAAAAATCACCCGCCGGGATATAGAGAATATCGTCCGGGCCGCAGTCGTTGATGGCGCGCTGCAGATTGTCGGTGTTCAGCAGCTGGCCGTCACCGCGGCAGAAGTAGGGCGCAGCGGTAATGTCGATTCGGTGCTTTTCCTGCCCGAACTGCAGCGTGGCGGAGCCAACGCAATAGCTGCCGCTGACCACATCCACACGGAAGGTGCTGCCGTAGGACAGACCCTCGATCGTAAAATGGGTCTTGTCGGTGCGGCCGATGGCCTCGCCGTTGAGGGAGACCGTGTACTCCGCCCCGCGCGGCGCAGTGGCGGGCTTATCCCAGTACAGCACCGCGTAATCCTCGGTGCATCGTATATTTAAATGGTTCTGTTTCATGTATGACATCCTTTGGTAAAGGGAGAAATTCATTAGTACACATATTGTACCACAGCCCGCAGGTTTATCCAATACCTTGGTATGCCAAAATACCGCGGTCAAAAACCGGCAGGTTTTGACAGTTTGCAGCCTTGACAAATTCGGGGCCGGTACACCGGGCAGGTTTTGCTTTTGCGGGTAAAATGTGGTAGAATAAGTCGATTGACAGGGGCGCGGGCTGCCCGCCCCGCTAACACCCAACGCCGCAGAAAGGAGGCCGCCATGGAGAAAACCGCGTTTGAGACCGCCCACATGGCGGCGCTGAATCCCCAGCAGAGGGCCGCCGTTGCAGCCGTAGACGGCCCGGTGCTGTTGCTGGCGGTGCCGGGCAGCGGCAAGACCACCGTGCTGATCACCCGCTTGGGCTACATGACCGAGGTCTGCGGCATCGCACCAGAGTCTATCCTGACAATGACCTACACGGTGGCCGCCACGCAGGAGATGCGCGCCCGGTTTGCCGCGCGGTTCGGGGAGGCCGAGGCGGCGCGGATGGAGTTCCGCACCATCAACGGCGTGGCGGCGCGCATCATCGCGCTCTACAGCCGGATGTACGGCCGCACACCGCCAGACCTGCTGCAGAGCGAGAGTGAGACAACGCCGCTGCTGCTGCAGCTGTGGCAGAGCATCAACCATGAATACGCCGCCGAAAGCACCCTCAAGGAGCTGCGCACGGCCATCACCTACATTAAGAATATGTGCCTGACCGATGCCGAGCTTGACGAGCTGGAGACGAACCTTGAAAATCTGCCGGAGCTGTACCGCGCTTACCAGCAGGCGCTCAAGGCGCGGCACAAGATGGACTACGATGACCAGCTCTGCTTTGCGCTGCAGATCCTGAACGGCGCGCCCGCCGTGGCGGCGGCGTTCCGTAAGCGGTACCGCTATTTCTGCGTGGATGAGTCGCAGGATACCTCCCGCGTGCAGCATGAGATCATCCGGGTGCTGGCGCAGCAGAGCGGCAACCTTTTTATGGTCGGGGATGAGGATCAGAGCATTTACGGCTTCCGCGCGGCCTACCCGCAGGCGCTGATGGACTTTGAAAAGACCTACCCCGGCGCGCGGGTGCTGCTGATGGAGGAAAACTACCGCTCGCGGGAGCCGATTTTGGCCGCTGCCAACCGTTTTGTGGCGCGCAACCGCTACCGCCGCCCCAAGACCATCGCCCCTACGCAGGGGGCCGGAGAGCCGATCCGGGTCGTGGAGGTGCGCCGCCGTGCTGACCAGCTGGACTTTCTGTTTGCGGAGGCGCAGCATTGCGAGGTCGAGACCGCTGTGCTGTTCCGCAACCATGAGAGCGCGCTGCCCATCATCGACCTGTGTGAGCGCCGCGGCGTGCCTTACGGCTGCAAGGCGGTCGAGCAGACCTTTTTTACCAACAAGATCGTGCGGGATGTCGCGGATATTTTTGCGCTGGCAACCCGCCCGGACGATGCCGATACCTTTCTGCGCTGCTATTTCAAGTTCGGCGTGCCGGTGACACGGGCACAGGCGCTGTACGCCGCCGGGCAGGCACGGCAGTACGGGCAGGGCTGCTGGACAGCGCTGATCAATGAGGACAGCATCCGCCCGCACACCCGCGCCGCGATGGCCGAGGTGGCCGCAGGGCTGGCCCGCCTGCCCCGCATGGCGGCGGACGATGCCGTGCGGTTCTTGACCGACCAGCTGGGCTACGGCAAGTATCTGGACAAAAACGGCATGGACCGCGCCAAGTTGGCTGTGCTGGAAATGCTGGGCGCTCAGGAGCCTACGCCCCGGCGGCTGCTCCGGCGGCTGGCGGAGCTGCGCACCATCGTGCAGGAGCATGTCACACCGCCGGGGTGCAAATTTCTGCTCTCCACGATACACTCCGCCAAAGGACTGGAGTATGACCGGGTGATCCTGCTCGATGTGCTGGACGGCATCCTGCCGGCCAAGCCGGAGCTGTGCTGCCGCACCCCCGCCGAGACGCGCCAGTATGAGGAGGACCGGCGGCTGTTTTATGTGGCGATGACCCGCGCCCGGCAGAAGCTGGTGCTGTTTGACTGCACGGCCGAGCGCTCGTCCTTTGCGCAGGAGGTGCTTTCCGGTCTGCCGGGGCATCGCAGCCGCCCTGATGCCGTCCCCGCGGGGCACCGCCCTGCCCCGGCAGCGGCGCGCAAGCCGCTGCCGCCCGTGGATGTGGCGGCGATTACGGCTGTTGGGGCGCGGGTGCGCCATGCCGTGTTTGGCCCCGGCACGGTGGAAAGCGCAGAGGGCGGCCGCGTGACCGTCCGCTTTGCCGCCGGTGCAAGGACACTGGACGCCCGCATCGTGGCCGACCGACACCTGCTGTGGCCGGAATGACCCGCCCGCACCAGACAGTATGGATTAAAAACAAGAGGATTAAACGGTTATGAAACATATTTTACTTCTCGCCACCGGCGGCACGATCGCAAGCCGGCCCACGGCTGCGGGCGGGCTGGCCCCTGCTATCACCTCGGAGGAGCTGTTGGCCTGTGTGCCGGAGCTGGCCGACCTGTGTGCGATTGATGCAGTGCAGCTTTTCAACCTCGATTCCACCAATGTCGGCCCTGCGCAATGGCAGGAGATCGTGCGCAGCATCCGGGAAAACTACGCCGCCTATGACGGCTTTGTCATTGCCCACGGCACCGACACGATGGCCTACACGGCGGCCGCGCTGAGCTACATGATCCAGAACAGCGCCAAGCCGGTCGTGCTGACCGGCAGCCAGAAATCCATCTACAACCGCGACACCGATGCCCGCAACAACCTCTATCGCGCCTTTGTCTACGCCGTGAGCGAGGGTGCATGGGGCGTGCAGCTCGTGTTTGACAACAAGGTCATTCTGGGCACCCGCGCCCGCAAGACGCGGACCCGCAGCTTTGACGCCTTCTCGAGCATCGACTACCCGGAGACTGCCGTTTTCCGCGACACAAGGCTTATCCCCTTCCTGCGGCGGCCGGCCGATCTGCCGCCGGTGCGGTTTTATGAGCAGCTTGACCCTGCCGTCTTTGTGCTGCGGCTGGTGCCGGGTATGCGGGCAGACATTATCCCGCTGCTGGCCCCGCACTACCGTGCGCTTGTGCTGGAAAGCTTCGGCGTGGGCGGCCTGCCGGGCGGTGAGCAGGGCGAAATGTTTGCCGAGCTGCGCCGCTGGTGCGACAGCGGACGGCTGGCCGTGTTTACGACCCAGGTCCCGCATGAGGGGTGCGACCTTGCCGTCTATGAGGTGGGCCGCGCTGTGGGCGAGCTGCCCGGCGTGCTGGAGGCGCACGACATGACCCCCGAGGCCGTGGCCGTCAAGCTGATGTGGGCGCTGGGCCAGACGCAGGACCGTGCCGAGGTCATGCGCCTGTTTGAAACCCCGGTGGAGATTGATATTATTTAAGCTGCTTTTTTAATAACGCGCCTTGGCCGCTGTCTTTTTGGGACGGCGGCCTTTTGCTTTGCTGAAAAGTGTGCTATAATCCATAAGTAGGAACCAAAAGTACAGGAAGGAGCCTGCCCGTGCAGTATTCTGATGAACATTTGCGCTATCTGCGCCTGCTTTCCCAAAAATACAAGACGGTGGCCGCAGCCGCCAGCGAGATCATCCGCATTGAGGCGCTGCTGCGCCTGCCCAAGGGCACCGAGCATTTTATGAGTGATCTGCACGGCGAGCATGAGGCGTTTGTACATATCCTGAACAGCGCATCGGGCGTTATCCGTGAGAAGATCGACACTGTGCTGGGGCCTGATGTCCCCGCCGAGGAGCGCGCCGAGCTGGCAACGCTGGTCTACTATCCCAATCAAAAGCTGCCGGAATTGAAGGCGCGCCAGCCTGATCTGCACGCATGGTACCGCCTGACGCTGCTGCGGCTGATCGACCTGTGCCGGTTTGTTTCCAGCAAGCACACCCGCGACCATGTGCGCCGCTGCCTGCCCCAGAACTGCGGCTACATTCTGGACGAGCTGCTCCACGCCCATTTTGAGGACCACGACAAGGACCAGTACTACGGTGAGATCATCGAGAGCATCCTGCGCTATGACCGCGCTGACGCCTACATCGTGCGGTTCTGTGAGGTCATCAAGCGGCTGGCCGTTGACCGGCTGCATATCGTGGGCGATTTGTTTGACCGCGGCCCGCGCCCCGACCGTATTCTCGACAGCCTGATGGCGCACCATCAGGTGGACATCCAGTGGGGCAACCATGATGTTGTCTGGATGGGGGCCGCTGCCGGCAGCCCATTGTGCATTATGACGGTGCTGAAAACAACGCTGGCCTACAACAACCTTGACACGCTGGAAGGCGGCTACGGCATCAGTCTGCGCCAGCTTGAGCGCTTTGCCCAGAGCACCTACGCTGACTCCGATGTGTCGCGCTGGATCCCCCACGCCGACCCGCGCACGGCGGCCGGTGACCTGACCGCCGCCGCCCAAATGCACAAGGCCGTGACCGTGATGATGCTCAAGCTGGAGGCGCAGGTCATCGCCCGCAACCCGGATTTCGATCTGCAGGGCCGCGACTTTTTGAACCATATTGATTTTGCAGCAGGCACGGTGGACTACCACGGCACCGTCTATCCCCTGCTGGACTGCGACTTTCCCACTGTGGACCCCGCCGCGCCGACCACGCTCACCGCCGAGGAGGGGCATGTCATTGCCGGGCTGGTGCGCAGCTTTGCCGAGAGCGAGCGTCTGCAGCGCCATGTGCAGTTCCTCTACGCGCACGGCGCGTTTTACAAGATCTGCAACGGCAACCTGCTCTACCACGGCGCTGTGCCGATGACCGAGGACGGCGCCTTTGCCGCCATCCGGTTTGAGGGGGTGGCGCGCAGCGGCAAGCAGCTGTTTGACTACTGCGACCGCCGTGCCCGGCAGGGTTACAGCGCGCCGCCGGGCAGCCCGGCGCGGCTGGCCGGGCAGGACTTTTTGTGGTATCTGTGGTGCGGTGCCAAATCGCCGCTTTTTGGCCGCAGTGCCATGACAACCTTTGAACGGCTCTACATTGCCGACCCCGCTGCCCACCGGGAGATCAAGGACCCCTACTATAAGCATATCGCCGCACGGGACACAGCCGAGCGCATTTTGCGGGAGTTCGGCCTTGCGGGTGCGGGCTGCCACATCGTCAACGGCCATGTGCCGGTCCGTGCCATCGAGGGGGAAAGCCCCATCAAGGGCGGCGGGCGGCTCATCATCATTGACGGCGGCTTCTGCCGTGCTTATCACCAGCGCACCGGCATTGCGGGCTATACGCTGGTCTACAACTCGCGCGGGCTGATCCTGCGCACCCATCAGCCGTTTGAAAGCGCCGAGAAGGCCATCCATGAGGATGAGGACATCGCAAGCAAGAGCGAATATATCTACACGGCGCCGCAGCGCATCCTTGTGCGCGACACCGATGAGGGCGGCCGCAAGCAGGCGCTGATCCGCGACCTCTGCGCCCTTGTGGAGGCCTACCAGACCGGCGTGCTGCCGCAGGGTGTGGCACAGGAAATGTGATTGTTGAATTTTATAAAAACAGGATTATAATAAGAAAGTAAGCAGCCCGTAGGGGCGGGCCTCTGGTCCGCCCGTGCCCGCTTGCGGCAAGGCAAAGTGCCACGGGCGGAGCAGAGCCTCGCCCCTACATGCGTGTATACAGATAGTTACAGGAGGTCAAAATATTATGCCTTGTACAACCATTCTGGTCGGCAAAAACGCATCGTATGACGGCTCCACCATGATCGCCCGCAACGATGACTCCGGCTCCGGCCATTTCACTGCCAAAAAGCTCGCTGTGTTCCAACCGAAGGACTACCCTGCGGTATATAAGTCGGTGATTTCAGGCGTTGAGATACCCCTGCCCGCAGGCGGCCTGCGGATGACCGCCGTGCCCAACGCTGTGGAGGGCAAGGGCCTGTGGGCTGCCAGCGGCGTGAACGCTGCCAATGTCGGCATGACCGCCACCGAGACCATCACCTCCAACACGCGCGTGCTGGGGGCCGACCCGCTCGTCAAGGGCGGCATCGGCGAGGAGGACATTGTTTATCTGGTCCTGCCCTACATCCGCTCCGCGCGTGAGGGTGTACACCGCCTCGGCAGTCTGCTGGAGCAGTACGGCACCTATGAGATGAACGGCATTGCCTTTCAGGATACGGACGAGATCTGGTGGCTGGAGACGATCGGCGGCCACCACTGGATGGCCCGCCGCGTACCCGATGATGTGTATGTCGTCATGCCCAACCAGCTGGGGCTGGATATGCTGGATCTGGACGATGCACTGGGCGAGCAGAAGGACTTTATCTGCTCTGCTGATCTGCGCGAGTTTATCAACCGGCATCATCTGGACCTTGCACAGGGCGGTGCGCTGAACCCGCGCGATGCCTTCGGCAGCCATGACGATGCCGACCATGTCTACAACACGCCCCGCGGCTGGTACATGCTGCGCCATTTCAACCCCAACACCTTCGCATGGGACGGCCCCGATGCCGATTTCACGCCGCGTTCCGATGATCTGCCCTGGTGCATGGTGCCGGAGAAAAAGATCACGCCGGAGGACATCAAGTATGTGCTGTCCTCCCATTATCAGGGCACGCCCTACGACCCCTACGCAGCCACGGCGGCCGAAAAGGGCATCTACCGCCCCATCGGCGTAAACCGCAACGACTTTATGGCGCTGCTGCAGCTCCGCCCCGATATGCCGGAGGATTTCCGCGCCGTGGAATGGCTGGCCTTTGCGTCCAACGCCTTCAACACGATGCTGCCCCTCTATGCCAATGTGGACACTGCGCCGGAATATCTGGCCAACACCACCGGGGATGTCTCCACCGACAACTTCTATTGGGCCAGCCGCCTGCTGGCCGCGATGGCCGATGCGTCCTACGCGAAGTCAGTGTTCCACATCGAGCGCTACACCCTGAGCGTCGGTGCGAAGGCGAACCACATCATCAACACCTGTGACGATGCCCAGCGCGCCGAGACCGACCCCGCCGCCCGCGCCGCCCTGCGCGAAAAGGCAAATGAGGAGCTGGCCGCGATGGCGAAGGCGGAAACGACCGACACGCTGAACAAGGTCCTGTTTGAGCTGAGCAGCGGTATGAAGAACGCTTATTCGCGCTCGGATGCGTAAGAAACCTGCATAAAAAAGGATGCCCCCGCCGCACGGCCCGCTGCCGTGCGGTTTTTTTGCACTTTTTAACAATAATGTCACAATCTTTGCAGAATTTTCAACTTGCTTTTATACCGGAATCTTTGTATAATAAATGTCAGGATGGGGCACTAGGAGGCTGACTTAGTCCCCTGCTCCCCATTCAGCCAAAAGTATAGAGAAAGAGGTATATGTAAACATGGCAAATCTGGATTTGACTAAGTATGGCATTACCGGCACGACCGAGATCGTGCATAACCCCTCTTATGATGTTCTGTTCGCAGAGGAGACCAAGGCTGACCTGACCGGCTACGAGAAGGGCCGTGTCAGTGAGCTGGGCGCCGTCAATGTTATGACCGGCGTTTACACCGGCCGCTCCCCCAAGGACAAGTACATCGTCATGGACGAGAACTCCAAGGACACCGTTTGGTGGACCAGCGACGAGTACAAGAACGACAACCACCCCATGACCGAGGCTACTTGGGCTACCGTTAAGGACATCGCCAAGAAGGAGCTGTGCAACAAGCGCCTGTTCGTTGTCGATGCTTTCTGCGGCGCTAACAAGGA
>OKRV01002318.1_pt1 | contig 10213 bp, 10 predicted proteins | sample 1601201 | NCBI WGS metagenome assembly OKRV01 (sample SAMEA3541540, study PRJEB24748) | human gut metagenome | biome: human gut; feature: human-associated habitat; material: faeces | place: China | collected 2012 | reverse complement strand
TTAAAATATTGTCAGCGAAATAAAGTTAATGGCTACGGATAAGCGTCAATTTTTATGTTCCATTCCATAATTTCATAATCCGGACAATATTTCTGCCAGCTCTTAATACATTCAATTACCAGCAATGGTTTTTCGTTTTCCCCAAACCAACAATAATGAATTTTTTTCGGTATCATATAAACTCCTGGCAATAAATAGAATATTTTGCATAATCTTTATTTAAAATTGCTTTTGCAAGAAAATAATATCTGTCCTTTTTTTTCAAATACTCTTTAAAATTAGTACAGACAAATTCACATTCCCCTGCAAATACAGCCTTTTTTATTTTTTCCGGCAGCATAACAATCCTCCGGCAGGTAAATACAATCTGTCTCATTACCCTTTGATAATTCTCGTAGTCAAAAGGAATCTCCATTTTCTTTTGAATCTCAGCCATTAACAGCATAATCCAATAAGAATCTACTCTTTTTGGATTTTCATCATGCTTCTGTGTAATACTCTCTCCATGAATTCGATATGCATACACTACATCAGACAAACAATCCACTTTATTCGCCATTGGAAAAATCACAGCTCCGATAATTGCATCCTCATACCAATAGCCCTCCGGAAATTTCAATCCTTCCCACAGTTTTGCTTTCATCACCTTTAAACAGGGGCCTCCCCAATATTGATTTCTTTCTTTTGGCAAATGTTCTTTTTTTATCATTCCAAGAAAACCATTTTTATCAAAGCGATAGCCATTTCCCTCTACAATATCCGCATCTTCCAGATACGCTTTTGACAGCAAACACTCTATTGCATTCGGTAATAAAACATCATCCGAATCAACAAACATAATGTATTTGCTTTTTACTCTTTCAAGTCCTGCATTTCTTGCACCCGAATACCCTTTATTCTCCTGCCGAATAACTTCTACACATGGATTTTTTATGTATTGATTTAAAATTTGCCCGCTTCGATCCGTCGATCCATCGTCAATTGCAATTATCTGAAAGGAATATTTTGTTTTTTGCAGGACGATCGACTCCATACATTCCTTCAGCCAGTTTTCCGAGTTATATACAGGCACTATAATCGTGAGATCATATCGAATCTCTCTGCTCCTGTTTTCAGAAAATACATCCGGCGACACGGGCGGTGCAACATCCATCAGTATTCTCTTCGCATCCTGTGAAGAAAGTGTAATCTTTTCTTCCCGTATCTCATAAGCAATCCATGCCGCTATTCTTTTAAAAATCATTTTCAACCTCCCTTTAAATCAGGCTGAATATCCACCACCAGTTTTTCTTTATCATATACAACAATATTTTTTGTTTTTCGGGCACATCAAATTCCTGTATTTTTAATGGACATCTTCTCACTACAGGATCGTTCAGTAGTTTCCTACAATACACTTTTCTCTCACTCCTGTCTGTCATTTTACCTCTTTCCTTCAGTCCAACTAATATAACAAACCATGTCAGCCAGTTCAATTGCTGCTCAAAACAATACTCTTTTCTATTTTTGAATTCTATCTCTGCATGTTCTATTATTTTCTTACACGATTCCCATCTTCCCTCTCGAAATGATTTCGAAATAGAATCTGGATTATACCAGTAATGATAAATTCCGGCTTCTTCTTTATAGTAAAATTTTTGTGTACATAAAATCACTTTTGCACTGAAAAGGATGTCTTCACTAAACTTAATCTCTTCGAAAAAAAATATCTGATTTTTCTTCAAAAAATCCGTTCTATACAATGCTCCCCATGCCCCAACAACAGGTCCCAAAGTTAATTGCCTCGTAGCCAGCAGTCTTGGATATATTTCTTGTAAAATTCTCTTTCTATCATAAATTCCTCCCTGCATTTCTCTTACTGTTTCCACTCGACATGGAACATCTCTTTCCATCCCTGGCCATTCTGTCCGAAATGCTCTATATCTGACGAAATCTACCTGATATTTCTGCGCCAGCTCATAGAGCTGCTGCAGACCGTCTTTTTCCAGCCAGTCATCACTGTCCAAAAAGAAAATATATTTTCCAGTTGCCACTGTTATTCCCCTGTTTCTTGCAGATGCAAGTCCTCCATTTTTTTTATGAATCACTCGCACTCTTCTATCTTTTTCCGCATATTGATCGCATAAAACCGGACTCTGATCCGGTGATCCATCATCAATCAATATGATTTCTATATTTTCTACTGTTTGATTCCGCACGCTGTTTACACAACGTTCTATGTAGGCTTCGACGTTATAAACGGGGATAACAACAGATATTATCGGCCTATTCATTTTTCTTTTCTCCTGTTATTTTCGCTAAATATTCTTCTGCTTCTTTCCTCTCTTTCTGCAGGATGAACTCGATCCTTTGCCAGTTTATCTTTTTTGCTGTCTGCAGTTTTTTCACATGATCCATCTTCCTGTCCTCCACTCCAAATACTTTCAATAAATCATTCATCCGCGTATTGATACGTTCTTTTCTTTCGATCACAAAAAATTCTTTATGGAAAATTAATGCAAACGCTGTTGCATGAAATGAATTAGAAACTACAGCTTCCGCATTTAAAATTAAATTTACAAATTCCAACGGCCCAATATCTGCACATACTTTGTCACAGATTTCTGTTTTAAAAACCGACCAGATCTCTGTTTTTGCTTTTTTAGAAATTTTTTCCGCAATTTCCTCTGCCACGCAGTTTTTATCAAAATCATAAAGCAGCACATACTTTTTATTCGTCTCTGTTTCCGGCAATATTTTTTTCCACTGACACTGTTTCAGCAAAAAAACGGGATCACAATTTCTTTGAGACTGAAGTCCCATTTGCTTCACCAATGTAGCTCCTTTCTGCTCTCTGACCGAAACAGCATCAAAGGATTTAAGCCATTCCTTCATACGCTGTCGGTCTTCTTCTTTTAACGCATCAACTGCAAAACTCGCCGCATACGATGCCCTTCTTCCCTTTTCCGTAAATTGCAGAAAGAATGCAGGATCTTTTCCATTTGGAAAGATTGGATTCCATATCTGATCGCTCCCTGCCAGATACAGGTCTGCTTCTTCTATATTTTTTAGTTCTTCACACGTTCTATATGTTGCATCTGTCAGTTCTAACGCATTTTTCCGGAAAGCATCAAATCTATATTTTCTTTTACTGAATAATTTTTTTATTCTTCCCGGCATCTTCACCAGCAAATAAATCTCTCGAATTCCTGCCCTGTCATATTCTGGATTATTTACCGCTTTCAGACTATAATACCTGCTTAGGTAGTCCGGCTTATAGTCAATAATTTTTACCTCATGACCGCAGTCTTTCAAATATTGCATTAATGCATATGCCTGTAAGCTTGCGCCTGCATTATATACATCATGGCAAGTGATAATTCGTATTCTCATTTCTATCCTCTGCAAATACACTCTATTTTGTTGATTTCCTGCCTGTTAGAATAATCCTTTTTCCTGCACTCCTGCACCAGCTTTTCAAGCCGTTTCGGTTCCCGTAATATTTCACTGATTTTTTCTCCACACGCTCTGTTTTCCAGCGGCACTATGATTCCATCTATTCCGTTTCTCAGCTGACTTTCTGCTGTTGGATATCCCGTAATAATCACCGGTTTTCCAAGCATTTGAGCTTCCCTTACAGCTACACAATTCCCCTCATATCTTGATGGCTGCACATAAACATCACACGCCCTGATATATGGATATGGATTCTCTTTTTTCCCCAGAATTTTTACATATTGTTTCATTCCTGTCTCACATATTCTTTTACAGATTTGCTTTTCATTTTTTCCAAAACCAATTAAATACCAGGTTACTTCCAATCCATTCTGCCTGATTTGCCGACAGATATCCGGCACATTATCAAAATTTTTAGCATAGCAGAACCTGCCAATTGACAATATTTTTATCCCCGATGCATTCATTTCTTTTTTCACCGAAAAACTTTCTGCCTGTCTTTTGATGAGCTGTTCCGGCAAAATATTTTTTATCAATATAATTCTATTTTTTAATGTAGGAAATTTCTTCAAAAATTCTTTTGTAACTGCCTCTGAGATAGATGCGATATAATCATATGCCTTCCACATTTTTGTTTCGGATAAAATATCAATCTGCACCTGGGAATAGTCCGTATGGATCCATGCGATCTTTTTCTTAGCATTTACTTTCTTCGTTACAATATAATGTGGTGTCAGAAAACTTACCGCCAGATCATACTCCTTTTGGGGTTGTATTCGCGGCATAAAAGGGCTGGTATATTTATGGCTATATTCTAAATTCACATCACTGTCTCGGTAATTATGCTTATGATCATAAATCACCGCCGCTGTTTTTCCATATAACCTTGTCATTGTTAATAAAACATGTCCCTCTTTTAAAGTTGCCTTCATTGGGTGCGCCAAAACTGTATACGCAGCTTTTTGCGGAAGCAGATGGACTTTATCCGGAATCGCATCCATTAATTCTCCTTCCTGACGAAGCAAAAAAAGATCTATTTCCCATTTGCTTTCATCCAGTGCTTCTAAAAATCCTATCAGACTTCTTTCCGCACCACCCAATTCCAATGCATGTGATACAATTAACATTGTTCTCTTCATATTCGAAACCTCTTAAATACATCTACTCCCCAAATCCTATGAATCGGTCTTGTTATCTTCCCTCGTAATTTTTGTGTCTTGTTCATCCAGGATGCCGCATACCAGTGAATAGAAACCGTATCTGCTGTTTTTTCCAGCTTTCCCGTTGCACTGTCATATGGATTCAAAACATTCACCGGATACACTGCCGCTTCCCATACTTTTTGTTTCTGCCCATTCTGTTTTAAGCCTAATACTGTCAATGCTTTTGTATTCAGTTCCGGACACATTCTTACTCCATTCTTTCCATCCAACAGTGCATCATATTCTTTCAGCATCGCCTGAATTACTGTTCCATGCGCAATGGACCCAAAGCCCAGTCCCGTATTTACATACCGCTTATTTTCAAATCCGAAATATGCATCTTCCTGCAATAGCTTTTCCAGTGGCCGAATCACTTCCACGTCTGTATCCAAATAGATCCCTCCATACTTTTCCACCGCCCAAAGTCTGACATAATCGCTTAAATATGCATACTTTTTTTCCGCATAGCACATTCGTGTATATCCATTCATGTCTATGTCAAAATTTTCTTCATTCCATTCGATCATTTCATAGTCCGGGCAATACTGATGCCAGCTTTCTATGCACTTTAAAGCTAATCGGGATTTCTTCCCTTTCCCAAACCAACAATAATGTATTTTCTTCGGTATCATGTATCCATCCCTTTCTATCACATCTTTTATTCACTGGCTATCATTCCTGCATTGCTTTCTAATTTTCTTTTATGAAAATAGTCATAGACTTTCTCTGGCAAAATTCCCACAAGAATTGGCCGCATCGTATATAGGTATCCGCTTATCGGCAGCCCCAGTTTTCGGACCGCTATTTCTTTTACGTAGGCCTCATTTATTCTGTATCGAAGCTTTCTTCTCTTATATGCTGCTCTGTCATCCCGCATGAGATAAAGCTGTTTTGGAATATTTTTACCTCTGTATCCCGCCTCATACATTTTTATCCATAAATGATAATCTTCTACCCGTAAAATACTTTTTTTCTCTGTGTATCCATCCACTGCATCGTATGCTTCTTTTCTTACCATACATGGTGCATGGCAAAACGGAGATCCATACAGAAAATCCTTTTTCTTTGGATATTCCGGATGACTTATCTTTCCCCATATTCCTGTTTGATCAAAATATCCCATATCTGTGCTTACGATTGAAATTGTTTTCTCTGTTTCCAATGTTTCATATTCAGCCGCAAATCGTTCCGGCAGACAGATATCATCCCCATCCATTCTTGCAATGTACTTTCCTTTGGCCGCTTTCAGACATCGGTTCAAGGTATAATTAAGTCCCCTGTTTTCTCTGTTTCTCAGTAAGATCATTTTTTCCGGATATCTTTTCCTATAAAGCTCTGCCACTTCGTACGTTGCATCGGATGATCCATCATCGCACATAATCAACTCCCATTCTTTCATTGTCTGGTTTAAAATCGATTCAATTGCTTCTGACAGCGTATCCGCACAGTTATACATTCCCATAATTACACTGATCTCTGGATTTTTCATATAAGCCCCCATATAAAATGCATCTGATAATAAAAGAATCCAATATATCCCAAAACAGCAGCACTTTTTATAATTTTCGCCGAATTCTCTGTAAAAATATTTTCCATTTCCCAGGGAAGCAAAATGGACGCAGAATACACAGATCCATAGGAAATCAGCCGTCCTATGAATATACCGGAAGTTTTCATCGATACAACTGCAATTCCACTTGTTAGGATTGAGAAGTTTGTCATAATGTTAATTACCGGGTTATCCGCTTCTTTGATCTGCCTGCGTCCAACCACAGAAAAAATCATAGGAATAGAATAGACGAATACTCTGATTGGATTGGTTCCATTATCCTCCCACTCTTTCCAGTCCGTTACCATATTAGAATACTGTGTATTTGACAGCGCATCGTTCATCCCATCTGTAAACCTGTTTACAAATATCAGTATTAAAATGCATCCTAAAATACACAGCACACTCTTTTTATTCCATGCTTTCCCCTGCACAATAAAGATAATCGGTACCATAAGAAGCGCTGACGCATGGAACGTTGCCCCTAACAGGATAATTACTGTCAGTGGTACATATTTTCTTTTCAGAAGCAATGGAAATCCCGCCATAATAATTGCAATTGCCAAAAACTGGCGAATACCATTCTGACACCAGGACATGTAATCCGTTCCTGCAACAAAAATAAATATACTCATCCAATAGTTTTCACTATATTTCCGGTAGATAAATGCCATGCATAACATTTGTATTGCAGCTATGATCAGAAAAAAACAAACAGATGAATTTCCAATAAAGCTTTTGAAAACCACCATGAAAACGGAAAAACCTTTATCTTTTTTTATTCCCTGAAGATAGAATGGGAGCTCAGCTATCCTATTCGGTGCTTCGCTGAAAACTCTCCGGTATGCATAGGTATCTCCAAAATTATCAGATCGTAATGCTGCTGCTATTATGTACGGAATCACCAGCAGCACCGCCGGTGCCATCTGCCATCTTTCTTCGGTCCTTCCCATAACGATCTCCTGCTTTTTCGGCAGAAATCTTGTCAGAATTATCCCTGCTGTCAAAATCCAAATTAATTGAAACCAATAGTTCGTTATGGACATCTTTCACATCTCTCCTTTTGTTTTACTAAAAGTCTCTTTTTTCATCCTCTCGCAGACTCTGCACTGTTTTCTCCACCACAACTTCTTTCCGAAACTCTCTCTCCATCTTCTCTCTCCCCGCCTGTCCCATCTGCTCTCGTTCTTCTCTGCTGCAATGCAGCATCTCTTTCATTGCGTCATACAGCATCTCTTTATTTTTTACCTCAACCAGCAGACCGCTTTTCCCATTTTCTACGCTCTCCCTGCACCCCGGAATATTGCTTGTGATGACTGGGCGGCCTGTGGCGGCGGCTTCTAAAAGGACATTGCTCATTCCCTCATGGTAACTGGGGAGCACTACGCAGTCTGCTTCTATGTAAAACGGACGTGGATCCGACTGAAAGCCGTAGAAATGGGCGATGCTGTGTTTTTCCAGTTCTTTTACCTGCTCTTTGTATTCATCTTCAAAAAAACCAACCAGATCAAGGACAAAGTTTTCGTTTTCTTTTTTCAGATGCCGGACGGCATAAAACAGTTCGTCGATTCCTTTTTCTTTCATAATTCGTCCAAGATACAGGAAATGGATTCGTGTGTGCTTCGGATAAGGCTGCATTTTGTATCTTTCCAGATTAATTCCTGCCCCGGCCAGGACGATCTGGCGATCGGCGGATATGATTTTTCTTTTACAAAATTCACTGGCATTTTCTTTGTTTTCAAAAAAGACGTATTTCACTTTTTGGAACGCTTTTCGATATAAAATTGTAACAAGCCCAGTTAAGACTGGTTTTTGAAATGCTGTTCCCAACCCCTGTACATTGGCATAATACGGAATTTGCTTTTGACCGCTGAGCAGGCCTATGTAGATATTCGGTTTTATGGAATAGGTGAGTATAAGATCTGGTTTCACTTTTTTCAGCAGACGCTCATAATCCCATAGCAGCTTTGCTTCCGTAAATGGATTCACCCCACGGCGGTTCATGGATATTGGAATGCACTGGATTCCCATGTTCTGGAAATCTTCTTCATGCCCGACAAATGGCATCGCCAGAATCACTTCATACTCTTTCTGCAATGCTTCCGCCAGTTCTCTTCGAAACTGCCAGAACATATACGAATGGTTTGTTACAATCAGAAGTCGTTTTTTCATTGCTCTTTCCCGTTTCATGTAATATCCCGCATCATTTAATTACTTATTTCATTATTTCTTTTGTAAATTATATCATCTTCCCATTAATATGCAATTACTTTTCTCATTATTTTCCAGTAATTTTCTTTCGTTTTCGACAGCATCCACTTTGCTTTTACTTTTTTCTTCTCTCTTCCCCATTTACTGCCATCTGTTTTCCATCATTCCCTCATGAATTCCATCCTGCCGCAGTACCGCGCCGGCTGTCTTACAGAGGCATTCGAGATCCATTCCTAATGCAATGTGATGCACATAATATCCGTCCAGTTCCGCTTTCTCCCGGATCGGAAGTTCATCCCGCCCATGGATCTGTGCCCAGCCGGTGAGGCCCGGACGGACACTGTTTGCGCCGTACCGCTCCCGCTCAGAGATCAGATCCTCCTGATTCCAGAGCGCCGGACGCGGACCGACGAGCGCCATGTCGCCTTTTAAAATATTGAAGAGCTGCGGCAGCTCATCGAGGGATGTTTTCCTGAGAAAGCGTCCGACTCTTGTGATAAAGAAATCGGGATGGTTCAGCAGATGTGTCGGCATATCATGCGGCGTGTCGATACGCATCGTGCGGAACTTGTATATGTAAAAATACTGCCCGTTCCGGCCCACCCGCTTCTGCCGGAACAGCACCGGTCCCGGAGAATCCAGGCGGACTGCAATGCCGACTCCCAGCAGCAACCACGATAATGCTGCCGTTCCCACAAGCGCCAGCAGACGGTCCAACAGATTTTTCAGATACTTTTGATAAACTCCTTTTTTCTTCTCCCTCATGCTTTTCCTCCCTGCTCCCTTGCTGTCCGGTCACTGTTCCGGCGTTCCTTTTCTTTCCCATAGCCGTACTTTCCGTAACCGTAACCATATTTTCCATACCCGTAGCTGCCATAGCTGCTGTATCCGTAGCCCGTCGTGCCCTCCTGCACGCCGTTCAGCACATAGCCGCAGACCGGAATCTGCGAATCCTCGAAAAATTCCAGCGCGCGCCGGACTTCCCGGTCTTTCGTTGTTCCCTGATGTACCACGAGAACTGCTCCGTCGGCAATTCCGCCGAACAGTGCCGCATCCGAAAGCACTCCGCACGGCGGCGTGTCGATGATCAGAAGATCGGCCTCTTCTTTCAGGCTTTCGATCATGGTCTTCATCCGTACCGAGCGCAGCAGCCCTGCAGGATTCTGCGTGCTTCCCGCTCCCGGCAGGATTTTCAGCGTCAGATCCCGGCAGTCGGTAAGTGCCTCCTCCCAATCCATCTGTCCCTTCAGCACGGCAGCAATTCCACGCTCTTTCCGTCCGATCAGTCCCATACACTTCATCACCGAAGGATTCCGCAGATCTCCGTCCAGCAGTACTACGCGGTATTTTTTCTTTGCGAATGCTTCTGCGAGATTCACGGCAACGGTTGTCTTTCCCTCTCCCGGCACAGAGCTTGTCACAAGCAAAACAGGACAGTCGGCTTTTCCAAGCCCGTCCTCTGTTCTTGTCCGGATGAGCTGCATTGCTTCTTTGAAGGAATCCGGCACTTTGGGGTTACAGATCGTGATGGTCTGTTCTTTTACGTTGCTTCGTTTCTTGATTTTCGCCTCCGGCAGATTTCCAAGGAACGCTGCGTTCGTCAGCTTTTTCACGTCATCTGCCTGGCGAATTGTTTTTCTTGTTCTCACATAGATGAAGACCAAAAGCAGTGCAACGGCAAGTCCCGCCGCTGCTCCGATCATTCCGGCATGTACCGCATCCTGGCTGTTGATCGGGGATACCGGTACGCCGCTGTCGTCTACCACCGTCAGCGTTGTCGCACCGATTATGTACTCTGCTACCTCCGGATAATTGG
>OKRV01002316.1_pt1 | contig 10217 bp, 10 predicted proteins | sample 1601201 | NCBI WGS metagenome assembly OKRV01 (sample SAMEA3541540, study PRJEB24748) | human gut metagenome | biome: human gut; feature: human-associated habitat; material: faeces | place: China | collected 2012 | reverse complement strand
GGGGGCTTCGGGGCTTTCGGCCTGTGCGCCCAGCAGCGCATCCACGCCGGTGCCCAGCTCCGCCGCCAGCGCCTGCAAATTGTCCAGCCCGGGCAGGGCGGTGTCCTTCTCCCACTTGCCCAGCGCCTGCCGGCTGACGCCGATTTTTTCGGCCAGCGTCTCCTGACTCATTCCCTTTGCCTTGCGCGCGTTCTGGATGTTCTGTCCCAGTGTCATTGTCTCGCCCTCTTTCCGCTTTGTTCTGACAAGATTTTACCACAGCCTGTGGTAAAATGCCAGCAAGTCGAGTGTACAAAACGGTAACGGCAGGTTGCTCTGCCGGGAAAGGACAATGATCTCATGTGCGGAATTGCGGGATTCATCGCCGGGCAGGGCGCAGCCGATGCCGGGGCGCTTACCCCCATGCTGGCGCGCATCGCCCACCGCGGCCCGGACGGTCAGGGCACCTTTGTGGAGGGGCCTGCCGCCCTTGGCCACTGCCGGCTGGCGATCATCGACCTTGCGGGCGGTGCCCAGCCGCTGTACAGCGAGGATAAAAATCTGGTCATCGTTTTCAACGGCGAGATCTACAACTACAAAGCCCTGACCGCCGAGCTGACGGCGCTGGGCCACTGCTTTGCGACCCGCACCGACACCGAGGTCCTGCTGCACGGGTGGGAGCAGTGGGGCCGCGAGCTTTTGCCCCGGCTGCGCGGCATGTTTGCCTTTGCGCTGTGGGACCGCCGGGCCGGGACGCTGTTCTGTGCGCGGGACATGTTCGGCATAAAGCCGCTGTACTACTGCCGCTGTGCGGACGGCACGCTGCTGTTTGCCAGCGAGATCAAGGCATTTCTGGATCACCCGTCCTTTGAAAAGCGGCTGAACGCGGCACAGCTGCCGCTGTATCTTTCCTGCCAGTATTCGCCGGGGCGGGACACCTTTTTTGCCGGGGTGGAGAAGCTGCTGCCCGGGCATTTTCTTATCTTCTCTGACGGCATCGTGCGCACAACGCGGTGGGTGCAGCCCGCCTTTCTGCCCGGGGAGACGCCGGTCCCGCCGTCCGAGCTGGAGGCCGTTCTGCGGGACAGCGCCGCCGCCCACAAGATCGCTGATGTTGAGGTCGCCGGCTTTCTCTCCGGCGGGGTGGATTCCGCCTACATAACGGCGCTGGCGCGCCCCGGCCGCACCTACACGATCAGCTACGCCGAGCCGCGCTATGACGAGTCCTTCCCCGCCCGGGCGCTGGCGCGCAGCCTCGGCGTGCGCAACCGGGTGCGGCGCATCAGTCCCGGGGAGTTCTGGGACGCCGTGCCCGCCGTGCAGTACCACATGGACGAGCCGCTGGCCGATGCCGCCGCCGTGGCGCTCTACTTCCTGAACCGCGAGGCCGCGCGGGAGGTCAAGGTCTGCCTGTCGGGCGAGGGCGCAGATGAGCTGTTCGGCGGGTACAACATCTACCGCGACCCCTTTACCGCGCAGTGGTATGACCGTCTGCCGCCCTGGCTGCGCGGCGGTCTGGGCGCGGCGGCCGGGCTGCTGCCGCCCGGGCCGGGGGTGAATTTTCTCGTGCGGCGCGGCTGCCCGCTGGAGGAGCGGTACTTTGGCCCCACCGCCCTGATGACCGAGCGGGAAAAGCGCCGTCTGCTGGCCGACTATGAGGGGGACGGCGACCCGATGTTCCTGACGGAGGTCCTGTGGGACAGCACCGAGGGGCTGGACCCGGTGAGCCGGATGCAGCAGGTGGACATAAACCTCTGGCTGGCCGGGGACATCCTGCTCAAGGCGGACAAGATGAGCATGGCCCACAGCCTTGAGCTGCGGGTGCCGTTTCTGGACAGGGAGGTGTTTGCCCTGGCCGCCGCCCTGCCCGCCGCCGCCAAGGCCGATGCCCGCATGACGAAGATCGCCCTGCGGCAGGCGGCTGCACGCACACTGCCCCCGGCCAGCGCCGCCCGCAAAAAGCTGGGCTTTCCCGTGCCGGTGCGGGACTGGCTGCGGCAGGAGCCCTACACCAGCCGGGTTCGTGCCGCCTTTGCCCGTCCGGCGGCCGCGCAGTTCTTTCGGCCGCAGGTGCTGCATAGTATGTTGAACCGGCACCTGCACGGCGGCGACTGCTGGCGGCAGATCTGGTGCGTCTACAGTTTTCTGATCTGGTATGAGCAATTTTTTGGAGCGTGATGCCGAATGGATCTGCGCCGCCTTATCCGAGATACCGGCTGCCGGCTTTTGCGGGGGGATGCCCTGACCGAGATCACCTGCGTCTGCTGCGACTCCCGCAGTGCGGAGCCGGGGGCGCTTTTTGTCTGCCTGCCCGGCCGCCACACCGACGGCAGCGTCTACGCCGCACAGGCCGCCGCAGCCGGGGCGGCGGCCGTGCTGTGCGCACCGGGCTATGCCGGGAGCGATCTGCCCGACTGCTGCGCCGTTTTGCAGGCAGACGAGCCGCGCCGCATGATGGCCGTGCTTTCGGCGCGGCTGTACGGCGACCCCGGCGGGCGGATGACGCTGGTGGGCATTACCGGCACCAAGGGCAAGACGACCACCGCCCACCTGCTGGCGGCCATCCTGCAGGCGGACGGACGGCGGGTGGGGCTGATCGGCACAAACGGTGCCTGTTGGCCGGGGCACCGCCACGATCTGAACCACACCACGCCCGAGAGCTGTGACCTGCAGGCGCTGCTGCGCCGGATGGCCGACGACGGCTGCGACACCTGCATCATGGAGGTGTCCAGCCTCGGCATGAAGGCCGACCGCACAGCCGGGATAGCATTTGATACCGGGGTGTTCACCAATCTCTCCCCCGACCACATCGGCCCCGGCGAGCATGCCGATTTTGCGGAATATCTCTACTGGAAAAGCGCCCTCTTCCGGCAATGCCGCGTAGGAGTTTTCAACAATGATGACCCCTATGTGGGGAAAATCACGGCCGGATGCACCTGCCAAATGATAACCTACGGCATCACACATCCCGCCGATGTGCGGGCCGGGGCAGACTTCACCCTGCTGCGCACCGGCGGGCGGCTGGGGGCGGCCTTCACGGTGGACGGCGTACCCTACACCGTGGGAATGCCGGGGGCATTCAGCGTGCAGAACGCCTTGGCCGCGCTGACTGCGGCAAGGCAGCTGGGGGCGGGCGAGAATGCCATTCGGCAGGGGATGGCCCGCGCTGTGGTGCGGGGCCGTGTGGAGCCTGTGCCGCTGGACGCGCCGTTCACGGTGCTGATCGACTACGCCCACAACGAGGCCGCCGCCGAGAGCCTGCTGCGCACACTGCGGGCCTACAAGCCCGCGCGGCTGATTGCCGTGTTCGGCTGCGGCGGCGACCGCAGCCGACTGCGCCGGTTCGGGATGGGCAGCGTCTGCGCGCGGCTGGCAGATTTCTGCGTCATCACCGAGGATAACAGCCGCACCGAGCCTGTTGAGCAGATTCTGGCCGACATCCGCGCGGGGCTGCGCTTGGGCTGCCCGGCCACACCGTTTGCCGAGATTCCCGACCGGCGGCAGGCGATCTATTACGCCCTCGACCACGCCCAGCCCGGGGATATCATTGCAATTTTAGGCAAGGGCCACGAGACAACAATCGAGCGCAACGGTGTCAGGGAGCCGTTTGTGGAAAGAGAGATCGTGGAGGAGTATTGGGAGGTGAAGAAGATATAAAGGCAAGGTTGCAACGGCAAAGTTACGGGCCGGGCATGCCCGGCCCCTACCGCACAGCAAAAAACACCCCTGCGCCATCCCAAAAACGGCGCAGGGGTGTTGCCTATCCTTGTAAAATCAGACCAGCTTATACAGCCGGCCGCTGAACGGGGCCAGCGGCACCTTCAGCGTGCCGTCGCACGCCTTGCCGGCAGCCCGCTTCGGCTTTTCGGTCTTGCCGCCGAAGCACTGCCAGTCGGTGTCCAAAAGCAGGGTCAGCTTGCCGACGCGGGGCAGGGTCAGGGTGTAATCCTCCAGCGCGGTATCGCCAAAGTTGAACGCAGCCAGCACAGCCCCCTCGTTCCCCTCGCGCCAGATGGCACAGGCGTCCAGCTCGGGGTGGGCGCAGTCAAGCCACTGGAACGCCGCCGGGTCATACTCGCGGCTCCAGAAGGCCTCGTTTTTGCAGTAGGCCTCGTTCAGCGCTTTGCGGTAGCGGTGGAAATCATCGTGGTTGGGGTACTTCAGCACCATCCAGTCCTGCTCGCGGCTTTCATCAAATTCACGCAGCTGCGCAAATTCGTTGCCCATAAAGTCGAGCATCTTGCCGGGGTGGACCGCCATATACAGATACAGCGCCCGCGCCTGCGGGAACTTGCCCTCGTAATCGCCGTACATCTTCTGCACGATGGTCGCCTTGCCGTGGACATTCTCGTCATGGCTGAACGGCAGGATGTAATGCTCGTTCCATGCGTACATCATCGAGAAGGTCAGCTTGCCAAGATTTTCCCGACGCTCCTCGCTGGTCTTTTTGAAGTAATCCAGCGTGTCATTCATCCAGCCAAGATCCCACTTGTAGTCAAAGCCGAGGCCGCCGTACTCCACAGGGGCGGTGACCTTGGGGAAGCTGGTCGAGTCCTCGGCGATGAGGATCGCCGTGGGGTGGCGCTGCTGCAGCCCCTGATTCATCCCCTTCAAAAATTCCAGCGTTGAGCCGTTCACGCCGCGGTTGGGGTCGCCCTGCCAGTAGATCAGGCGGGAGACTGCGTCCATGCGCAGACCGTCCGCGTGGAACACCCGCAGCCAGTAATCGGCGCAGGACTGGATAAAGCAGCGGATCTCCCCGCGGGAGTGCATAAAGTTGCAGCTGCCCCACTCGCTCTGGCCCACGGCGGCGGCCGGGTACTCATACAGAGGGGTGCCGTCAAATTCCTTCAGGCCGTAGGCATCCACGGCAAAATGCACCGGTACAAAGTCGAGAATGACGCCGATGTCCTGCTTGTGGCAGGCGTTGATGAAGGCGGCCAGCTCGTCCGGCGTGCCGTAGCGGCTGGTCGGCGCAAAAAAGCCGGTGATCTGGTAGCCCCAGCTGCCGTCAAACGGATGCTCGGCCAGCGGCATCAGCTCAATATGGGTGAAGCCGTTCTCCTTACAGTAGGCGGGCAGCAGCTCGGCCAGCTCGGCATAGGTGTACCAGCTGCCGTCCTCCTTCTGCCGCCAGCTTCCGGCGTGGACCTCATAGATATTCATCGGCTTATCAAAGCATTTTGTGCGGCTCTGCATCCATTTGTCATCGCTGAAGCCCCGGGGCGTATCGGTGATGATGCTGCGGCCGTCGGGGCGCAGCGTCATGGCGGTGCCGTAGGGGTCGCAGTGGGCCACGGTCTGGCCGTTGGCACCCCGGACATAGTACTGGTAGACCATGCCCGCGTTGACGCCGGGGGCATCGCACTCCCACACACCGGGCTGGGTGCGGTGCATGTCAAAGGTGCCGGCCTCGGTCTCGACCGCGATATGCTGGGCGGACGGTGCCCACAGCGCAAAATGTGTGCCGCCGAAGTAGGTGTGCGCCCCGAAAAATTCATACGCATCAAAGGCGTGCCCGGTGTAGAAATCCTGCATGTTCATGATGAAAACTCCTGATTGTAAGGATGGCTTCCCCCTCAGGGGGAAGCTGTCAGCGGCCCCGACCGCTGACTGATGAGGGGCGGCGCTGGTCATTATTGCCCGGTAAAGGGGCTGCTGCGGGAAGTCTGCCCCTCATCCGCCCCTTCGGGCCACCTTCCCCCTCAGGGGAAGGCTTTTTCTCTAAAAAAATTGTACCACACCCGGGGGTGTGGTACAACCTACAATATTGAACACGGTGTCTAAAATTAGATTTTCAGCAGCGTTCGTGCAATGTTGAAATAGACGAGCAGCGTCGTGGTATCGACAATGGTGGTGATGAGCGGCGATGCCATGACGGCGGGGTCCATCTTGAGCTTCTCGGCAACGACCGGCAGCAGACCGCCGATCAGCTGGGAGAGGATGACCGTGCAGAGCAGTGTCAGGCAGACGACCGCTGCGACCGGGGGCAGGATGCCGTCCAGAAAGATAAGCTTTGCAAAGTTGCAGAGCGCCAGCGTGCCGCCGCAGAGGATCGCCACGCGGAACTCACGCCACAGGATCTTGGGCAGGTCGTGCGGCTCAATATCGCCGACCGCCATGCCGCGGATGATGGTGGAGGTACTCTGGCTGCCCGCGTTGCCGCCCGCGTCGGTCAGCATCGGGATGTAGGCGGTCAGCACCGTCACGGCGGCGAGGGCATCCTCATACCCGCGGATGACCATGCTGGAGAAGGTGGACGAGATCATCAGGAACAACAGCCACGGCGCACGGCTTTTGTACAGATCCAGCATGGACTGTTTGAAATACGGCTTGTCGGACGGGCCGATAGCGTTCATCTTGGCGATATCCTCGCTGGCCTCGTCCTGCATGATCGAGATAGCATCGTCGATCGTGACGATACCGACCAGACGCTTCTCGTTGTCCACAACGGGGATGGCCAGATAGCCGTACTTCTCGAACATCTGGGAGACATCTTCCTGATCGGTCGTGGTGTTGACGCTGACCACATTGTCATCCATCATGTCGCGGATCAGCTCATTGTCCGGATCCTTGGAGAGGACGAGTGCGCGCAGCGATACAACGCCGATCAGCGTGCGGTCGCGGTCGGTGACATAGCAGTTGTTGATGGTCTCCTTGTCAAAGCCGTTCTTGCGGATGGCGCTCATCGCCTGCGCCACCGTCCAGTCGGGGCGCAGCTCCATCAGCTCGGTGGTCATGACGCCGCCGGCGGAGTCCTCGGGATATTTAAGCAGTTCGTTGATCATGCGGCGGGTCGCAGGATCGGCCTGACCCAGAATGCGCTTGACTACATTGGCAGGCATTTCCTCGACAAGATCCGTCGCATCATCGACGAACAAATCATCTACAACGGCCTTCAATTCCTTATCGGTCAGGCCGTCGATCAGGTTTTGCTGGGTTTCGGTCGTCAGCTCGGCAAAGATCTCGGCCGCCAGATCCTTGGGACACAGGCGGAACAGCACCGGGAGCTTCTCCGGCGGGAGATCCTCAAACACGGCGGCCAGATCGGGCGCGGGCAGGGTGGACATAACATCCCGCAGGCTCTGGTACTTTTTGGCATCATCCAGATTGGCGAGCATTGCGCGCAGGGTTGCGATCGTGGTATCGGACATAAAAAAGCTGCCTCCTTTTCAGGCGGCAGCCGAGCACATTTAATTATAGGCAATGCACAGCAATACCGTGCGTTTTTTTAACGCGCAGTTTGCCTCAGATTGCCCGGTATAAACATGGTGGCTGCCTTATTCAAGATACATCGGTACACAGGACTGGGACTGGGGGTATCCATTGTGACAACCACCTCACCTTTGTTTGAATTTTTACTACACGGCGCTATTCGCACCTATAGTTACTTTACCATCTGGGAACGTATTAGTCAACGGTAAATTCCGGCAATTTGAGAAAAAAATTGCCGACATTGGCAAGAAAACCAATATCGGCAATCTATTTCAATCGCGCAGTTCCTTACGCAGAAAACTTCCGCAATTACAGATTCCGTCATTTCGGATTTGCTGAGTCACAGCACATTTTCTGAATTGCCAATATACGCAGTTGCTGCATCGCTCCTCTGTCATGGTATATTCTCCGTTTCACAGGTGGCTCGGCAGATTTTTGCCTCGCCCGCCGGGTCGATTTCCCAAATCATCAGTTTCCGTAGGTTATTCTGTTTTTCCGGCAGTGCAAGAGCCGAAAGACAGTTTCCCAAGATTTGTGCAAGTCTCCGATTCGACTCTTCGTCTTGCAGCGAAAACACCGCATCTCCCCAAATATGACTGTGCCATACGCCGATAATTTCCGGTGTATTCGTGTAGCGCCCTGCCAAAGCCTCTGCCTTTGCTGTTTCCTCTGCACCATCCAGCACAAAGGACGCCACACTACTGCACTTTTCACAGTCCGGCACGGTTGCATCCACAATTCGATATTTTGAAGAATGTCGGTATCCCATAAACAATCCGCCAACCTCTCGGGAATTGTTTACTGCCGCAATGGCTGCCGCAATTTTTCGGATTGCTTTTTTTGAAATCGTAACTTGTGTGCTCACTGAATGCGCTCAAGCGTCGAGTTGCCGCACTGTTGGCAGGGTGTGCCATGCGCCACATTCCCCAGTACACGCAGCGGTCCGGGATAAATCCAACCGCACTTTGGGCACTTAAAGTAGTCCCCGTTAAACGTAAGCGTAGGAATGACAATCTTTTTCTTTTCCATTTTCGTTTACCTCCCAAATTAGTTATACACCAAGATTTTCCCGAATAATACGGGAAAGGATACTGTAGTAATCATACTCTGCGGCAAGGGCGTTTTCGTCCAGTGTGGATACCGCGCTCAAAATATTCAATAACAAATTGCTGCTCTGACGGCGTTCATCATCTGCATTTTTCTTGGCAATCAGTGGGCTTCTGCCACTGCGATAGACGCTGATTGTTGTCATATTCCCGGTTGTACGGGTTGCAAAGACAAATTTGAAATAATCGTCCGGGTGCTCACTGTTTTTCACGATCAAGCAATCCTGGTAATTTTTTTTGATAAGATTTCCTGTTTGGATTTGATCACGTTCATAGGTGACAGGCAGTCCGCTGGTAGCCAAGCCCGTGTCTGCCCTTGCAAGCAATGCCTGCACGTCATCAATCGTGTAACGCCCCGCCACCTGCACATGGGTCGGAATATCCTCCCACGCACCCAAGCCATCCGGGTTCATGTCAACATTTACATTGCCGTAAATCATCTTGTACCTCCTAAGCCGCAATTTTTATACAGAGTATCGAAATTTGCGAAGCAAATCCCGAACATCCTCATTATCCAGCGTGTATTTTGCAATTAATTGCTTTTGAATTTGCCGCAGTGCTTCTTTATCCTGCGTGTCATTGGCTGCCTCTATGGCCGATTTGTAGGAATAATAGTCTTTGTTTGTCATACTCTCCAAACCGAGCACCTCCCACAGTTTTTTCACCAAATCCAAAACAGATTTTGTATCTTTATTATAGTAAACATCTTTACTAAAGTCAAGTAGAATAATCCCTCTGTGTTACCATATTCTAATAGAAAATTGCGATTTGCAAAGGGAAAATTTCTATGGACTACATCCGCCGAATGCGCGACTTGCGGGAGGACGCCGACCTGACTCAGGCACAAGTCGCCGCAAAACTTGGTACATCACAAACAATGTACGCCCGCTATGAGCGCGGTGCAAATGAGCTGCCGATCCACCATCTTATTAAACTATGCGAACTGTATCACGTTTCCAGCGATTATTTCTTAGGTCTGCGTGACACGCCGTGACTGCGTCCTCCATGGGGGCGCAGTTTTCTTTTACGCTTTTATATCCAAACGGATATTACGTAGACAAAATAGCACAAATCCATAGTATTGTCAATATAACCAATCAGTTATCAAGGAGCAATGCTATGGCTTACTATCCCCGTCTGCGGGACATGCGCGAGGACCACGACCTGACCCAGCAGAAACTTGCAGAATATCTTGGCATGCCTCAACCGCAGTATTTCCGCTACGAACAGGGCCTGCGGGACATTCCCACCGACATTTTGATTCAACTTGCCAAGTTGTACAATACAACCACGGATTATTTGTTAGGTCTGACTGACGACCCGGTCATTCCCTGGCGGCAGGGCGGGGCGTCGAGGACGCCGCCCCCTACGAATATGCGGTAACACAAATAAAAAGCCGACTCCCGGCAACTGGCGGGTCGATGCAAGCATCGCCCCCTACAGCTTGTCGGGAGTCGGCAGTTCTTTTATTTCACAGCAAAGCTTACGCCATCAGTTCCTTGACGGTGGCGGCCAGCTTCTCATCCTTGCAGGCGGGGAAGAAATACTCGGCGAAGTGCTCACCGGCGAAGGCGCCCTTGACGAGGTCGCGGTCGAGGTCCTTCAGGATGTCGGACAGGTCGCGGAACGCAACGGCGCGCACGCCGTCCAGAATCTTCTTGTTGCGCTGCTCGGGGACAACGCGCTCCTTCGGGTAGCCCTGACCATGGCCGAAGCCGAACAGCTTCTCGAAGATGTACTCGAGATTCAGCTCGCCGCCCCAGCCGAAGCCCTTGGCAAAGGGCAGCGCCACAGCGTTGCCATCGTTGACATGGGCAAAGGTGTAGGCATCCACAGGGTCCTCAACATGGCCGCAGATCACACCGGGGAAGCTGTTCAGTGCCAGCATGGCACCCTCGCCGGTGCCGCAGCCGGTGA
>OKRV01002314.1_pt1 | contig 10224 bp, 9 predicted proteins | sample 1601201 | NCBI WGS metagenome assembly OKRV01 (sample SAMEA3541540, study PRJEB24748) | human gut metagenome | biome: human gut; feature: human-associated habitat; material: faeces | place: China | collected 2012 | reverse complement strand
CTATGCGCCGGAAAAAATCGGTGGGATGGATGATTATGATTTTTACCTATGGGGTGCAAGAGCGCTTCTGACCATTCAGAATCCGGAGTGCCATAATGGAAAGAAGCTGTTGCTGTTTAGGGATTCTTTTGGCAGCAGTATCGCACCGCTTTTAGCCGAGTATTATGAGGAAGTAACACTTGTTGACCTGCGGTATGTCTCTGCGTCGTATGCGCTGGAACTTTTAGGGGACACGGAATATCAGGATGTGTTGTTTTTGTACAGTGCACCGATTTTGAACCATGGAGACAGCTTGAGATTTGGTTAGTTTATAGAAAAGCAGAGATCAGAAAATCCGCAGCCTTAAAAATAAGGTGCGGATTTTTTGATATGTGTAAAATTTGTGTAACCAATCCAATTCATTTGCGTCTTTCCAGGTGAAGAGAAATATGAGAAAATGAAATAAATCCGTGTAAAAACAATGGGGAACATGAGGATACGTGCAATGGAAGATGAAAAGATTATTGATTTATATTGGAACCGAGATCAGGGCGCGATCGGACACACGGCAGAGAAATACGGCAGTTATTGTGGCAGGATTGCGAAAAATATTCTTTTGAATAAAGAAGATTGTGAAGAATGTGTCAATGACACCTGGCTGAGGGCGTGGAACGCTATGCCGGACGAGAGACCGGCAATTTTATCTGCGTTTTTAGGTGCGATCACAAGAAATTTAAGTCTGGACCGATACCGGAAACTGCATACGGCAAAAAGAGGAAAAGGGGAAGTGGAGTTTATTTTTGATGAACTGACAGATCAGGTGGACAAAAAAGAGCCATCGCACTACATAGAGGAACAGGAATTAGTGGCGTGTATCAATCATTTCCTCAAAAATCTCCCGAAGGAGCACCGCGTGATGTTTGTGCGGAGATACTGGTATTTTGATAGCATTACAGAGATTGCAGAGCGCTGTGCATGCAGTGAGGCAAAGGTGAAGACAACACTTTTTCGTGTCAGGGGTAAATTGCTGGACTATCTGAAAAAGGAGGGCTATGCATTATGAAAAAGACGGACTGGATAGATGTGATCGGAAAAATCAATCCGGCTTATGTAAAAGAAGCGGAACAGTGGAGCAAAGCAGCACAGAAAAAGAGAAATCTTAAGCATTTCACCGCAATGGCAGCGTGCGTGTGTATTCTGCTGGCTGGAGCAGTGGTATCATTTGATCTGTGGGTGCAGAACAAAGATACAGGCGCAGAGACAGAAAGTGCTGTCGCAGAAGGGATGAACGAAGGTGCATCAGCCCCAAACGAGGGGAACGAAACTGCAGTGGCAAAGGCGGAAGAGGAACAGACAGAGAGTGTGGAGTCAGAATCTTTTGCAGATACAGACGAGCAGATCACGATCAACGAGGTCAGTGAACTGACAACGATTGCGATCGATGTGGGGAATGGACAGGAAGAGCGTATGAGTGCAGAGGAATTAGAGCAGTATTATGGAGTGACTGTTTTTCCAAAAAATCTGCCGGAAAATCTTGTGGCATATGCAGAGGAGCATGATACAGATACAGCCTATGTACAAAGCAGTATACAGCCATTGGACGGGGAAAAAGAGAAAAATCAGACCACGGCTGAAAGAAGTATTTATTATAATAAAGATCATCAGGTAGTGGATGATAATAATACATTTCTGTATGAGAGTGAGGATGGAAACAGAAGCCTTGAGATCGGTGTCCGCACGATGGAATCCGGGATTATCACGGAATTTGAGGATGATGATTTAAAAACTTCTGTGATCAATAATAGGGAAGTGACAATCGCACGTCTTGCAGCGGAGGATGAATGTTATCTCGCGATTTTTACAAAGGAAGGTGTGACGTTTACCATCCAGACGAAGAATCTGACGGAGGAGGAACTGCTCATGGTATTGCGTGAGCTGTGTTGACCGCAAAGGGGAAAAACGACTGGAAGTAAAAAATAAAATTTCCGTGTAACATTTTTCAAAAAGGATTGTTATATAGATAAAGTTCCAAAAGCGCAGGCTGAGTCACAGGAATGGGGATGGTCGTTTTTATACGGGAGAGGAGGAGTCATGGAAAAAGATATATTAAAGCAGCTATATCAGAAATACCGCAAAGAAATATATCTTTACCTCTACTCTTTGTGCAAAAACAGCAGTCTTGCGGAGGATCTTTTGCAGGAAACTTTTTTAAAAGCACTGCTTTCGCTGCCGGATGACCACACAAACATGCGTGCATGGCTGTATCTGGTTGCGCGCAATCTTTTTTTCAATTATTACCGCAGGGAAAAAGAGAAAGTACCGCTTGGTGAAGTGCAACAGATACAGAATACCGCATCGCAGGAGGTTCTGGAAGGCATTTTGAAAGAGGAGAAAAACAGGCTTCTTTATCAGGCAATGAATGAACTGGAAGAACGGAAACGGGAGATTCTGCTGATGCAGTATTTTGGCGGACTGTCACAGAAAGAGATTGCGGCGATCTTAAAAATGACACCGGAAAATGTACGGGTACTGTCATATCGGGCAAAGCGTGAACTGCGGACTTACATGGAGGATCATAACTATGACTTATCGTGAATTGTTAAAATTATATCAGGAAGGAAAATTAGACAAGGCACAGACAGATGAAGTGGAACATGCCATTGAGAAGCAGGAAGCTATCAGTGAGTATCTCTATGAAAAAGAGGAGATTCCGGGACTCGAAGTACTTCAAGGGCAGGAGAAAGAAGAGGTTTTTGTGCAGGGCAATGGTGCAGAATCCGAAGAGGAACAGCGTTTTGTAAAAATGATACAGAAAACGATCCGGCGAACTTTTTTGAAAATGGGTGCGATCGTCGGAACAGGCGTGCTTGCCGTCGTGCTCTGTGTGATCTTTGTTCTGCCGCAGGTTGTATCGGCTTTTTACTATAATCCAAATGAAGTGGTGGGAATAGGCGAAGGCAGTGATATTACAACAACACGGATGAGCCTTGACCTTTCTGTATATTCCGAACTGTTCTGGCCGGGCAGTTACCGGAACACAGTCAATGCGGTGGCAGAGGGTTATGGAACATACAATATTTCTATTCCGCAGGGGATTTCATTTGGCGGAAAATTTACAACCGTCAACGGCAGGCTAAAGCGTGGGAAGCTGACGCTTTATAATACAGATGAGTTCAAAATGCCTTATGGAAATACATTTATGGTGCCAAAAGAGGTGGAAGAATACTCTAGAATGCATTTTTTCGACGAAGATACCAGACAATTCTGGGGACCGGCAGGAAGTGAGGAGGAAGCATATGCGTCTATTGAGAAACTGGATGATAATGCGTATTACATTGCATATGCGTCCCTGGAAAAACTGACTGGTTATGCAGATTTTTATAACTGGGCGAAAAACAGGGAGATGGACGCACAGCTGTGGTGTGCAGTCTATACATCCGATGAAGATGGCTATATGTGTGACTCTGTACCGGTTGGGATGCTGATTAATCCAAGTGGAAGCTGCATCGACTGGGACAGGGAGACTTATCCATATCTCTGCCAGCTTGATAATCGTGCGGATACAGACAGCTGGCATATGCCAGAGGATACAGAGAAAATGGAGACGCATTTTATCAGTCTTTTGAGCTATCTGCGCGATCATCCGGAGATTGTGAAGATTTTAAATGGGTATCAGGAAATTCCTTACGATATGATGATCGAGAGTGTAAAGCAGGATGGACTGCGTATTTATGGATTTTCAATCGTCTGCCAGAAGGAAAAATTATTGCAGCTGCGGGATGAAGAGGAGATTTCCTATCTGTATGCAGTGCCGTTGGATTAAAGAAGGGAGGACAAAGCATATGAAACGAAAACTGGTTACAATTTTGATCGGATGTATGGCGTTAGGATTATTCGGGTGTGGCAGTGGATTATCTGATACGACGAAGCGGTTGACGCCGCAACAGTCGGAGGACAGTGAACAAAATGTCGATCATACAGGAAATGAGGATCAGCAGGCAGAGGCTGATACGACAGAAAAGAAAGCGGAAGATGACAGCACAGAAACCACCTTTGGTTACCGTTACCGTCAGTTTGCCCTGAATCTGCTGCAGCAGACATATGAGGATGGAAAAAATGAGATGATATCTCCATTGTCAGTATTAGCAGCGCTTACCATGACAGAGAACGGTGCGAAGGGCGATACCCTGACGCAAATGGAACAGGTTTTATCGGGCGGCATGCCAGCCGAACAGCAGGGCAAAGAACTTTCTTCCTGTATGAAGAATTTACCGGATACCGAAAATGCGCATTTGAATATTGCAAACTCTATCTGGCTGAAAGATGCAGATACTTTTCATGTGGAGGAAGATTTCCTGAGAAAGAACACGGAATTATTTGATGCGGAAATTTTTAAGGCACCATTTGATGACAGCACGTTAAAGGATATCAATACGTGGGTTTCCAATAAGACCGAAAAGATGATTCCGGAGATATTGGATCAGATTGAATATGATTCGGTGATGTATCTGATCAACGCAGTTGCCTTTGATGCAAAATGGCAGTCTCCGTATGAAAAGGAGGATGTGCAGGACGGCACTTTTACACCGGAAAATGGAGGCAGCCAGAGTGTCGATATGATGTACTCCACAGAGGGCTATTATCTGGAGGATGACAGTACGACAGGCTTTATCAGACCTTACGAAGAAGGTTACAGCTTTGTCGCACTGCTTCCAAAGGAAGGAATCAGCATGAGCGATTATATCAGCCAGATGAGTGCAGAAAAGCTGGTAACTGTCATTGCAAATGCAGGCACGGATTACGAGGTGGACGCCGCGATTCCAAAGTTCAAGTCGGAATATTCGGTAGAACTGAATGACACTTTGAAAAATATGGGAATGACAGATGCGTTCGATCCTGAAAAAGCAGACTTTAGCGGAATCGGAACGAGTGACCGCGGAAATCTTTACATTGATATGGTACTTCATAAAACGTACATTGAGGTAGATGAGCAGGGAACAAAAGCAGGAGCGGCAACAGTAGTTGGAATTGCAGAGTACGCCTCGTTGGAGACACCTGTTGTCAAGACCGTGCATTTAGACCGCCCATTTGTCTATGCCATTATTGACAACGAAACGCAGATGCCGATTTTCCTTGGTGTGACAGAAACGATTACACAATAAAAATTTTTTTGTAGCAAAAAATTTTATCAGTTTATGTCAAAAAACAGTAAAATCGTTAAAAAATTAACATGTACGAAAAAAGATACTTGAGATTATGGCAGAATTCCTTTATACTTATTCTCGGTCTGACAGGAAAGAGAAACTGACCTGAATATTTATTTTTAGACCAGAAGGAGAATTTATATTATGAAGAAAAAACTTGTATCAGCACTGGCTCTTATGATGTCCTGTGTGATGCTGGCAGCATGCGGCGGAAACAAAGTGGAAGAGAATACAGCCACTCCGCAGACTGAGACCAGCGAAGCAGTCACAGAATCAACAGAGGAAGCAGCAAGTACAGAAACTGAAGCAGCAGGCGAATTGACAGATGTGAATGTAGCCGCCTTAAAAGGACCGACAGCTATGGGAATGGTGAAGCTGATGGATGATTCCGACAATGGAGATACCGGAGCAAATCATTACAATTTTACCATTGCAGCATCACCGGATGAGATCACACCGCAGATCGTGCAGGGAAATGTGGACATTGCAGCAGTTCCGGCAAACCTTGCATCTGTTTTGTACAACAAAGAGGGTGTGGATGTCAGCGTTTTGGCAGTCAATACGTTAGGTGTATTATATATTGTGGAAAATGGCGACAGCGTGCAGAGTGTTGCTGATTTAAAAGGAAAAACAATTTATGCCAGCGGAAAAGGTGCAACACCGGAATATGCATTAAACTACATGCTGACCGCAAATGGTATTGATCCGGAAAAAGATGTGACGATCGAGTACAAATCCGAACATTCCGAATGTGTGGCTGCTCTCGCAGCAAATGAGGATGCAGTTGCAATGCTTCCACAGCCATTTGTGACAGTGGCAATGACACAGAATGAAAACATCCGTGTGGCATTGGACCTGACAGAGGAATGGGAAAATGCTTCCGGTGAGGGAGATACAAAAGCAACGTTAATTACCGGTGTTGTCATCGCAAGAAATGAATTTATCGAGGCACATCCGGACGCAGTGGATACCTTTTTACAGCAGTACGAGGCTTCTGTGAACTATGTGAACGACAATGTGGCAGATGCAGCAGTTCTTGTTGGAAATTATGATATTGTTGCAACACCAGTTGCAGAGAAGGCAATCCCGGAATGTAACATTACCTTTATTGCCGGAAATGATATGAAAGCAAAATTAAGCAGCTATCTTGGAATTTTATTTGAACAGAATCCGGCAGCAGTCGGTGGAGCATTACCAAATGATGATTTCTACTACAACGCAGACTAGGAAGAAAAATAAAATAAAACTCTGGACCATTGCATTCTGGCTGTTACTCTGGCAGTTTGCAAGCATGGCATTAGACAAGCAGATATTACTGGCATCGCCCCTTTCAGTGGGGCGGTGCCTGCTTTCGTTGGTGAGAACCTTTTCCTTCTGGGAGTCAATCTGGTTTTCGCTGGAGCGCATCGCACTTGGTTTCTTCTGCGCAGCGGCAGGCGGCGTTTTGCTTTCTGCATTGGCATATCATGTGAAATTAATACGCGATATCCTTGCACTTCCGGTGGCTGTATTAAAGGCTACCCCGGTCGCATCTTTTATTGTGCTGGTGCTCATCTGGATGCCATCAAGAAACCTGTCAATACTGATTTCTTTCATCATGGCATTTCCAATCATTTATACAAATCTTCTGGAGGGATTTGAACATCTGGACCGGAAACTTTTTGAGATGGCAAAAATTTTTCGGATGAAATTCTGGAACAAAATGTATTACCTTTATTTTGGGGGACTTTTTGCGTATTTTCGTTCTGCCTGTGCAATTGCGATCGGTATGTGCTTTAAGGCGGGGATCGCAGCAGAGATCATTGGCATTCCAAAAGGCTCCATCGGAGAAAACCTTTACAATGCAAAGATTTATCTGGAGACACCTGACCTGTTCGCCTGGACATTTGTCATTATTGCAGTGAGTGTGCTTTTTGAGAAAATTTTTCAGTGGTTGTTGTCATTGCTGGCGCATCGGTTAAGTGTAAAATAATTTGCGGTTTACGTATGTGAGCAAAGCAAAAAAAGGTAGTAGAAAACAAAAATGGAATTTGTAAAAGAGAAAAGAAATGGATATCATAGTAAAAAATTTATGTAAAACATATGATCGTAATCAGGTGTTAGATCATTTTTCCTGTACGTTCAGGGAGAAAAAAATGACATGTATTATGGGAAAATCAGGCATCGGAAAATCCACGCTGCTATCGATTCTGATGGGACTGGAGAAGGCAGATGAGGGAACTGTTTCCGGTATGGAGCATCAAAGGATCAGCGCTATATTTCAGGAAAACCGCCTGTTTGAAAATCTGGATGCGGTGACTAACATTCATATCACAACCGGAAAAACAAAAGAAGAGATCACAGGCTTTTTAAAAAAGATGGAACTTGACGATATTGCCGGAAAGCCGGTAAGTGAGTACAGCGGCGGCATGAAACGCCGTGTGGCGATCGCAAGGGCACTTCTGGCAGAGTATGATATTTTGATCATGGATGAACCTTTGCAGGGACTTGACGCAGAGACGAAGGAGAAAGTTGCCACAGTCATAAAAACGCAGACTGCCGGAAAAACGGTTCTTTTTGTCACGCATGATGAGAAAGAGGCAGAATTTTTCGAGGCAGAGTGCATGGAACTTGCCTGAATTTACGCAAAAAAAGAGGCAGATCAGCACAGTAAATGTGTGGTCTGCCTCTTTTTTTAACGGTTCATTTCAGACTGATAGCCTGAAGTATTCTTATGCTGTTTGATAATGCTGTCGATCTCCTCTAAGTCCGTGAAGACCATATCGCCGATGACACTGTGTTTGATGGCAGCCATGGCATTGCCGTATTCCAAAGCCTTCTGGCAGTCCCCATGTTTTAAATAACCATACAGTGCACCGGATACATAGGCATCGCCGCTTCCGATACGATCTACAACGTCAATATTATTGTATGGATTTTCTCTGTAATAAGTATCATTTTTTGCAGAATAGATGATGGAAGTAAAATTGTGCTTCTTCGGAGTGATGACAGTCCGCTCTGTGGAAGCGACAACGGAAATCGGGTATTCCTCACAGAAAGATTTCTGGATCTCGTTGATCGTACCTGTTTTTCCGAAGGTAAGTCTTGCGGTGTCCTCAGAGCAGAAGAAAATATCGACATATGGAAGGATGGCTTCAATGCATTTTCTTGCTTCCGCTCCGGTCCAGAGATTGGCACGATAGTTTACGTCAAATGAGATCAGGGTTCCCTGCTTTTTAAATTCTTTGATACAGTGGATCGCAAAATCCTGTGCCTTTCCGCCGAGCCCGAGCGTAATGCCGCTTGTGTGGAACAGACGGGTGTTATAAAAAAGTGTCTGTGGCACATCTGAGATTTCTATATTATTAATGGAAGAGTGTTTTCTGTCATAGACTACGCGCGGCTTTCTAGGGTAAGAACCATATTCATAATAGTAAATACCGACACGGCTGTCGTCGGAATGGTCTTCGATCAGATAATTCTCGCTGACTCTGGAAGCATTCAGCTGATTCTTGATAAAGGCTGCCAGCAGATTCGTTGGTATTTTTGAGATGATGGCAGTGTTTAAACCAAGCTGCCCGATCTCAGATGCGATATTTAACTCTGCACCGCCGAGATGTTTCATAAATGTATCGCCCTGTGCAAGGCGTCCATTGATCGGTGTAGAAAGCCTTAATAAAATTTCCCCTAATGTGATGACATCATATTTACGATCCATAGTCGTTTTCCTCCTGTTTTTGGAAAAAATATGTAGTTCGGTTCTGTCAGTTTGTAATGATCGGTTACAATTTTACTGGTAGATGTAAAATTGTAAGTTTTGTATTACGAAATAAAGTTCTGCAATATGAACCACTTTTGAATAAATTATAGCGCATGGGACAGGAAATGAAAAGTCCTTATTTAAAAATATTTTTGAAAAGATTGAAAAAACATATTTGACATTTGTGAGAATGATGTTATAATGAGGTTACAAATTGTGAAACACTGTTTCACTATATGAAACATACGGATTTGAAATATGGAGGATTTAAAAATGGCAAAGAAAGTCGTTACATTTGGTGAGATTATGCTTCGTCTTGCACCAGAAGGATATTATCGTTTTGTACAGGCTACATCATATGGCGCTACCTATGGTGGTGGAGAGGCTAACGTAGCTATCTCTTTAGCAAACTATGGTATGGATGCAAGCTTTGTAACAAAATTACCGGCTCATGAGATCGGACAGGCAGGTGTGAACTCTTTAAGACAGTTCGGAGTTGATACTTCCAAGATCGTCCGCGGTGGTGACAGAGTAGGTATCTACTTCTTAGAGAAGGGCGCAAGCCAGAGACCATCCAAAGTTATTTATGACCGTGCAGGATCTGCAATTGCAACTGCAACAACGGCAGATTTCAACTGGGATGAGATCTTTGAGGGAGCTGACTGGTTCCATTTCACAGGTATCACACCAGCACTCGGTGACAATGTGGCAGAGATCTGCTTAGAGGCTTGTAAAGCTGCAAAAGCAAAAGGAATCACAGTAAGCTGTGACTTAAATTACCGTAATAAATTATGGTCCAAAGAAAAAGCCGGACAGGTTATGGGCGAGCTTTGCAAATATGTAGATGTCTGCATTTCCAACGAGGAAGATGCAAATGATGTATTCGGAATCAAATCTGAAGGTACAGAAGTAACAGCAGGTGAGTTAAACAAAGCCGGATACAAAGAGGTTGCCCAGAAATTAACAGATCGTTTCGGATTCAAGAAAGTAGCTATCACATTGAGAACTTCTATCTCTGCAAACGATAATAAATGGGCAGCAATGTTATACGAAAACGGAGAGAGCTATTTCTCTAAAGAATATTTAATGCACATCGTTGACCGTGTAGGTGGTGGAGATTCCTTCGGTGGCGGATTAATTTACGCTTGCTTAAATGACTACGCTCCACAGGATACAATTGAGTTTGCAGTTGCTGCAAGCTGTCTGAAACACTCTATCGAAGGTGACTTCAACCAGGTTAGCGTTTCTGAAGTTCAGAAATTAGCTGGTGGAGATGCTTCCGGACGTGTTCAGAGATAATAA
>OKRV01002295.1_pt1 | contig 10290 bp, 9 predicted proteins | sample 1601201 | NCBI WGS metagenome assembly OKRV01 (sample SAMEA3541540, study PRJEB24748) | human gut metagenome | biome: human gut; feature: human-associated habitat; material: faeces | place: China | collected 2012 | reverse complement strand
GAGCCAGCAGATGGCGGACGCCAGGCCCATAACGAACGTGACGGCGAGGCCCATGCCGGCGGCGGTGTCGATCTTGCTCGAGCAGCCGAGGAACGGGCAGCAGCCGAGGAACTGCGAGAAGATGAAGTTATTCGTCAGCACGGCGCTGAGGATGATGGCAAAAATACTGGTCGTAGAACTCATGTTATGCCGCCTCCTTTTCCTGCGCTGCGAGCGCTTTTTCCTTGGCTTCCTTCTTCTCGGCAGACTTGCGCAGCGCGTACTGCATGAGCGCAATCAGGCAGCCGAGGGTGATAAAGCCACCGATCGGGAGCGTGAGCACGAGCGCGCCGTACTCGGACGGGAAGATCTGAATGCCGTTGCCGGTGCCGATGACACCGTCGATGGTGTTGATGATGCCGGTGCCGAACGAGCCCTTGCCGAGCAGCTCACGGATGACGCACATGGCGATGAGCACGAGTGTGTAGCCGAGGCCCTGGAAGATGCCGTCGAAGAACGACGGGCCGACGGGGTTTTTCTGGCAGAACGCCTCGGCGCGGCCGATGATGATGCAGTTAACAACGATCAGCGGGATGAACACGCCCAGAGACGCGCTCAGCGCGGGAACGTAGGCCTGCAGCAGCAAGTCAACGATGGTGACGAAGCCCGCGATGACCAGCACGAAGATGGCCAGACGGATATCGTTCGGAATGACTTTGCGGATGAGGGAAATGACCACATTGCAGCAGGTCAGAATGACGAGCACGGACAGGCCCATGCCGATGCCGTTGAAGAGGCTGGTCGTGATGGCCATGGTGGCGCACATGCCGATGAGCTGCACGAGGACCGGGTTATTGGTAATGAGGCCTTCCTTGAACTGTTGTTTGATATTCATGTTTCAGCCCTCCTTAACCCAGCGACTTGGCCGCGTTGATGACGGTCTGCACTTCGGTAACGACGGCGCGGGACGTGATCGTCGCGCCGGAGATGGCGGTGATGTCGCCGCCGTCTTTGGCAAGCTTCATACCGTCGCCCTGGCCGACGAGGTTGTCGCGCCAGGCGCCTTCGTTCGTGTCCGCCGCCTTGGCGCCGAGGCCGGAGGTCTCGGAGTGCTTGGTGACATACACGCCGGTACAGTTATAATCATCGTCCAGGCCGACGACCATGGTGATCATGCCCTGCGCGCCGGAGAACGTGGTCTCGGCGACATAGCCAGCCTGCTGGCCGCCGGTGGTGGCGGTGCTGAGCTTGGTGATGGTGCCGTCGTTCTCAAAATCGGCCTGCTCGGTGTATTCGTCAGCCGCGAGGACGTTGGCATATGCTTTCTTGGTCGTCTCGGCCGCGCGCATGGCGATGGTGTCCTTCGTCAGCTCATTGACGAGACCGAGGGCCAGCGCCATGATGGCGGACACGGCAAAGAGCACGAGCGCGAGTTTGATGATCTGGCCGCCGCCGGATTTCTTTTCAGTCTTTTCAGCCATTTGCAGCAGCCTCCTTTGCTTCTTTCTTCGCAGCCTTTGCAGCGGCCTTCTTGGCCTTGACGTCCTCACGGCTGACGCCGAACTGACGGCGCTGGGTGTGCTTGTCGAACATCCATGCGCAGCAGTTCATGATGAGGATGGCAAAAGAAACGCCCTCCGGGAAGCCGCCGAACACGCGGATGAGCACGGTCAGCGCGCCGCAGCCGACGCCGTAGATGATGCGGCCGGGAGCGGTGACGGGGCTGGTGCTGTAGTCGGTCGCCATGAAGAACGCGCCGAGCAGCAGGCCGCCGGACAGGAGGTTGTTGAGCATCCACTCGACGTGGGTGTAGCCGCCGCCGTTTTTGCTTCCGAAGATGAGCGTCAGCAGCGCGACGGTGCCGATGAACGACACGGGGATGTGCCAGGTGATGACCTTGCGGCACAGCAGGTACACGCCGCCGATGAGCAGCGCGAGCGCGCTGACTTCGCCGAGGCAGCCGGGCATGGTGCCGAGGAACATGGACTTATAAGTGAAGTACTGCGGCAGCGCCTCGCCGGCCTTCATGTAGCTGAGCGGGGTGGCCATGGTGGCCGCATCCGCGCCGATGACGGACGTCAGGCTGCTGGGCACGACCCAGGTGGTCATGAACAGCGCGTAGGAGGCGAGCAGGAACGCACGGCCGGCGAGCGCCGGGTTGAGGAAGTTCTTGCCGATGCCGCCGTAGAGCTGCTTGACGACCACGATGGCGAAGAACGCGCCGATGATCGGCAGCCACCACTTGCAGTTGGCCGGCAGGGTGTACGCGAGCAGGATGCCCGTGACCACGGCGGACAGGTCGCCGATGGAGTCGGGCTTTTTCATGAGCTTGCGGTAAGCCCACTCAAAGAACACGCACGACACGATGGACACGGCCAGCGGGATGAGCGCCTGCGCGCCGAACTGCCACACGCCGACGCACAGCGCCGGGAGCAGGGCGATGATCACGTCGAGCATGATCTCGCGCGTGCCGCGCTTGGCGCGAACCTGAGGCTGATAGGCAGCGTCAAAGGTATATTCTTTCGGTGTCATTTCGTTTCAGCCTCCTTTGCAGCGGCTTCCGCGCGGGCCTTTTCTTCGGCCGCACGGGCGGCGAAGAGGAGCTTCGCGGTCTTGAAGGTATGAGTCAGGGGCAGACGGCCCGGGCAATTGTACGAGCAGCTGCCGCACTCGAAGCAGTCGAGAATGTGGTACTTCTGCATATTCTCGAAGTCGCGCTTCTGATAGTACTTATACATGTACAGCGGCTCGAGCTTCATCGGGCAGACGGTCAGGCACTTGCCGCAGTGGATGCACGTCGGGTTCTCGACGGAGCGGTCTTCCTTGTCGGTGAAGAACAGGATGCCCGCGGTGCCCTTAATGTTGGGCGCCTCGAGATTCGTGGCGATCAGGCCCATCATGGGGCCGCCGAGGACGATCTTCTTCGGCTCGACGACGAAGCCGCCGCACTGCTCGACGATGTAGCTGAACGGAGTGCCGAAGCGGCACTGCAGGTTGTAGGACTTATCGCCCATGGCGCTGCCGGCAACGGTGAGGACACGCTCGATGCTGGGCATGCCTTCGTAGCAGGCGCGGTAGATGGCGTAAGCCGTCTGGGTGCTGATGACGTTGCAGCCGACGCCGGACGGCAGGCCGCCGGGCTTGACCTCACGGTTCGTGATGGCCTTGATCTGCATCTTCTCAGCGCCCTGCGGGTACTTGCAGGTCAGCGGATACAGCTTGAGGCGGGAATCGTCCGCGATCAGCTCCTCGATCTTGGCGAAGGTATCCTTCTTGTTTTCCTCGATTGCAATAATCGCGGTCTGTACGCCCATGATGTCGGCCAGCATCTTCAGGCCGCCGATGGTCTCTTCCGGACGCTCGAGCAGCAGGCGATGGTCGGACGTGATGTACGGCTCACACTCTGCAGCGTTGATGATGACCGTGTCGCACTTGCCGATACCGGACTGGATCTTGACATGGGTCGGGAAGGTCGCGCCGCCGTGACCTACGATACCTGCCGAACGGATGCATTCGATGCGCTCCTCGTTGGACATGGATGCGAAGTCGTAGGGATGTACGGACTCGTGCGGACGGTCCTCGCCGTCATTCGTGATAACGATGGACAGGACCTTGCTGCCGTTCGGATGCAGGCGCGGCTCGATTGCCTTTACCTTGCCGGAAACGGTAGCATGGACAGGAGCGCTGACAAAGCCGCCGGCTTCCGCGATAGGCTGTCCCAGGTCCACGGTGTCGCCAACCGAAACGATCGGCTTTGCCGGTGCGCCGATGTGCATAGAAACCGGCAGGATTACCTCATCAGGCAATGCCAGCTTCTCGATCGGCTTGGTGTTTGTCGCGGATTTATATCCCGGATCTGCATGAGTACCGGGATGTATGCCGCCACGGAACGAATACGCCATTTCTTTCACCTCTCTAATATTTTGCGCAAGAAGAACCGGACGCGCGCCCGGCTTCCTCTTCTTCAGAAATTGGCTGGCTACGCGTGGAGCATAGCCTTACAGTATAGATTATACTGGTTTTTGTACAGTATTGGCAAGACCAAAAGCAAAAAAAAATCGAATAAAATACAGAGAAACTTTGTACATCTTGTTAAGTCTATCATTTTTATCCGCTTTTTCTTTGTGAATAACGCTCGGGTTCGGTCAGTTTAAACGGATGCAGGTATTCCCTTTCCGGCTTGCATTTTTCGCAAAACCGGCTGAACTGCGCGCAAAATGCGAAGTTTTGCCCTCTGCCTTTTGTGCACATTTTTCGTATACTGCTATTGACTTTCCCTTTCTTCGGTTATAATATGAATACATGAACATATGAGCAATCGTTCATATATTATCAACCATCACCGACAGGAGGCGATCCGAAATGGCAGACGAACACAAGCATGAGGATACCTTATTAAATGAAGACGTGCATGAGCACGAACATCATCATCACGAACACGATGAAGATGAATGCGATTGCGGCTGCGGACACCATCACCACCACGATGAGGACGAGGAGCACGAGCACCACCACGAACATTCTGCAGGCGCGCACAGCGTCAAGCGCGTGTACACGCTGCAGAATGTCGGCTGTGCACACTGCGCGGCGAAGATGGAGGAGCGCATCAGCGAACTGGACGGCGTGGAGGACTGCGTGCTTGTCTTTGAAACCAAGCAGCTGCGCGTGACCGGCGAAAACCCGGATGCCCTGCTCCCGAAAATCCGCGAGATTTGCTCGGGCATCGAGAGCGAGGCGAAGGTCATTGCTCCCGCGCCCAGACACTACGGCAAAAACGGCCAGCGTGTCTACACGCTCGAAAACCTCGGCTGCGCACACTGTGCCGCGAAAATGCAGCACCAGATCAGCCAGCTCGACGGTATCGACGACTGCGTACTGGTCTATGAGACCAAGCAGCTGCGCGTCAAGGGCGACAATCCTGATGCACTGCTTCCCGAAATCCGTAAAATCTGCTCAAATATCGAGAGCGAAGTCAAGGTAATCGCTCCCGAGGAGGAAAAGGAAGAGAGCAGCAGCCATCCGCTTGCCGAAATGCTCATCGGTGCAGCGCTGTTCGTTGCCGGTCTGCTCATTCCGGCCATGGCTGTCAAGCTGGTGCTGCTCATCGCGGCTTACCTGCTGCTCGGCCGCCATGTCCTGCTGACGGCTGTCAAGAACATCGGCCGCGGTCAGGTATTTGACGAAAACTTCCTGATGGCTGTTGCAACCATCGGTGCATGGGCGGTCGGCTCGTTCGACGAGGCCGTCGGCGTTATGCTGTTCTACCGTGTCGGCGAATACTTTGAGGACCGTGCGGTTGACCGTTCGCGCAAGCAGATCATGGACGCGATCGACCTGCGTCCCGAGACGGTAAATCTGGTCAAGGACAACGGCAAAATCGAGGTTATTCCTGCTGAAGACGCACAGGAGGGCGACATTGTTCTGGTGCGCCCGGGCGACCGCGTTCCGCTGGACGGCGAGATTGTCGAAGGCGAAAGCCGCCTGGATACCTCGGCTGTTACCGGTGAGCCGGTTCCGGTTCGTGTCGCTGCCGGCGACAAGGCAACCTCCGGCTGTGTCAACACCGACGGCGCGATCAAGCTGCGTGTCACCCACATTCTCGCTGAGAGCATGGTACAGCGCATTCTCGACAGCGTGGAGAATGCAGCGGCCCGCAAGCCGAAGATCGACCGCTTTATCACCCGTTTCTCCCGCGTTTACACCCCGGCTGTTGTTGCGATTGCCCTGCTGACCGCCATTATCCCGAGCCTTGTTACCGGCGAGTGGCACAAGTGGGTCTACACCGCGATGACCTTCCTTGTAATCTCCTGCCCGTGCGCACTGGTGCTCAGCGTACCGCTGACCTACTTCTCCGGCATCGGCGCAGGCTCCAGACGCGGTATCCTGTTCAAGGGCGGCGCTTCTCTGGAAGCACTGAATAACGTTAAGACCATCGTTATGGATAAGACCGGCACCATCACCAAGGGCAACTTTGTGGTACAGAAGGTCGTTCCGGCACAGGGCGTTCCGCTCGATGAGAATGAGCTTCTGTGGCTGGCTGCCGCCTGCGAAGGCGCTTCCACCCACCCGATCGCCAAGTCCATCATCAACTCCTACGAGGAGCGCAAAACGTCCGCGGCAAAGGCCGGCGACTTTTCTCTTGTTGCCGTTGGTGCAACGGTTGAGAACATCCGCGAGCAGGCCGGCGAAGGCGTTTTCGCCGAACTGGAAGGTAAAACCATACTCTGCGGCAACGTAAAGCTGATGGAGCGCAATAACATCGACCTTTCCGGCTACCACGGCACCCCGGGCAGCACGGAAGTGCTGCTGGCGATGGACGGTCACTTCCTCGGTCATGTTGACATTGCCGATACCATTAAGGCAGATGCCAAATCCGCAATCAGCCGCATGAAGGCTCAGGGACTCACCACCGCCATGCTGACCGGTGACGGTCAGGCCAGTGCGGACGCGGTTGCACAGGAAGTCGGCATTGACGAAGTGCGTGCCCGCCTGCTCCCGCAGGATAAGCTGTCGGCGCTGACCGATATCCGCGAGAAGCGCGGTGCGGTTATGTTCGTCGGTGACGGCATCAACGATGCTCCCGTACTCGCCGGTGCAGATGTCGGCGCGGCAATGGGCAGCGGCGCAGACGCGGCAATCGAGGCTGCAGACGTGGTGTTCATGAACGCCGACCTGACCTCCATCCCGATCTCGATCAAGATCGCCCGCAAGGCGAATATCGTCTCCAAGGAGAACATCGTGTTTGCACTCGCGGTCAAGATCCTCGTTATGATCCTCGGTCTGTTCGGTATCGCATCCATGTGGCTGGCCGTATTCGCCGATACCGGCGTGGCTATGCTGTGCGTACTCAATTCGATCCGCATGCTGTATATGAAGACCGAATAACACATACTCTTTGCACCTCTTATATAGAAAGGCTTCCGTTCCGTTTGGAATGGGAGCCTTTTGTATACCATATAGTCCGTGCTGATACGCAGGGTTTCCGCCCGAAAGGCAAATAGAACTCGCCTGCGCGGCGGTGCGGCACAAGAGGATAGAAACCGCAGGTGTCTATCCTCTTGCCCACCGCCGTGGGTATGGCGGTTACTTATGGAAAACATACTCTTTTCTGAAAGTCCTCGGCGCCATACCAACCGCCTTGGAAAACTGCGCATTGAAATGGCTCGGGTTGTCATACCCCACCTGCGATGCAATCCGCGTTACCGGCAAATCAGTTGTGATGAGCAGCGTCTGCGCTTCGCCAATCCTGCGGCGCAGAACATACTGCAGCGGCGAATATCCGGTCACTTCCTTGCAGATATGCGCCAGATAGTACGGACTGACGTGCAGCGCATCCGCCATCTGCTGCAGAGAAAATTCGTCCGCAAAATGCTTGTCGATGTAATCCTTGATACGCTGTGCAAAGGCATTGCCGCTGTGCGTGCTGCCCTCGGCTGCGGTCGCGCGGAACTGCTGCACAAGCGTCAGGATCGCAAGCAGAAGATGATGTGCACCGTCGTCGTTGCCCTCGGTCAGCTCATCGTAAAGCACGTCGTACAGATGCTCCAGCCGCACGGTCTGCGGCTCGGTCAGGCGGCACACCGGACAGGAATCCTCCGCGATCAGCGTATTTTCGCGCAGTCCGGGCACAGCCAGTCCGCCAAGCGCCAGACTCGAGGTTGCCACCGGACGATCCGGTCCGGACGGCTCATCGTGCACGACGCGGCTGTTGAAGATGAACAGATCGCCGCGGCGTGCCTCATACGGCGTGCCGCCGACAAAATAGCGGCTCTCGCCGCCTCGCACGAGTACAATTTCCACTAAATCGTCATGCGCGTGCATAACACGCGGATGCGCCGATGCCTTCTCATCTGTGCGGCTGACCGAAAACAGACGCGGCATCTGCGTCAGGCCGAATGGCGCTTCATATTCCTTTTTCACAAAGCATTGAATCATAAAAACACTCCTTTTTCCTCAATTCCGCGGCAAAAGCGCCTTTCTGCGGCGGAGATAGTATCCGCAGTCTGCAAAATCCGCGAGACACCAGCCGATCGGGATAGCAATCCGGATACCGACCTCACCGACCGGCCCTGTCAGCGCAAACCAGATCAAACCTTTGGCGATACTGCCTTTTGTCCGATCGCGGTACATATCATCAGATAAACTTATTATAGCGCTCCTGCGATGAAAACTCAATGCAGCGCTTCGCCCGCTGCGGTCCGGCAGGGCTGCGGATAACAGAAAGCCTGCCACCTATGGTGACAGGCTTTCTCTATGCTGATTTTATCGAATCGGCAGCATCTTGCCGGTCTCAAAGGACTCCTTGCAGCGGTAAGCAGCCTCGGAGACTGCGGTGCCGTCATAAACGGTGAGGTCAGCCGGCTTGGTGTTGTCGCGGACATGGCCGGTGAAGGCAACCATCTCGGCTACGAAAGCCTCGTGCCAGCGGCTCATGAAGTCCGGATAATACTCTTCGCGGGAGCCGTGCTCATCCACGATATTCAGCAGGTTCTTTGCGCCGACGTTTGCAATGCGCAGCGTGCCGTGGGTGCCGATGATCTCGGTCTCGACATTGGAGCCTGCGGCATGGGTGCGGTTGGTGAACATGAAGCCCATTGCGCCGTTCTCCATCTGGATGGTAGCAGCTGCGTTGTCCGCATCGTTCAGCTCCTTGTACAGGTCGAACTCGAATACGCCGCCGATTGCCCATACATTCTTGACATCCGAGCCGGTGAACCAGCGGATGAGGTCGATATCATGTACGCACATATCGAGGTACTGACCACCGGAGTGCGGTGCGAACTTCAGAGTGGACTCGATGGTGGAACGCGGGTCCTGCGTGTAGGAGCGAACCAGAACAACCTTGCCGATATCGCCGTTGTCAATCTTGCGCTTTGCCTCGGCGTAGGACTTGTCAAAGCGGCGCATGAAGCCAAGCTGGAAGATCAGGTCAGGATGTGCCTCGATGACCTTCTCGGCAGCCTTGCACTGTGCAACATCCGTGCCGAGCGGCTTCTCGCAGAACACATGCTTGCCGTGGTTCATGGCAATTTCAATCTGCTGGCAGTGCAGGAAGGACGGGGAAACGATAACGATCGCGTCCAGCTCCGGATTCTTGCACATTTCCTCAAAATCGGTGTAAGTATTCGGCACGCCGAGCTCTGCCGCAACTTCCTTTACGCGGTTTGCATCTACGTCGCAGATGGCTGCCAGTTCGCAGCCCGGAACCTGCGTTGCAAGGTTCTTCGCGTGCTCATAACCCAGACGACCCAGACCTACCGAACCAACCTTAACAGTTTTCATGGTATATTCTCTCCTTTTATATGTAACTCTCTCTCTCTTACGCGGCGGTTTTGCCGCTCTCCATTTGATGATTCTATTGTAGCGTTTCGGGGGCTGAAAAAACAGAGCATTCTTGCGAAAAGAACGCCCCTATTTGCGGGATATGAGCGGGGCTATCGGGCAAACTTTCAAATTCTTGCGGTCGATGCAAAAAGGCAGACCCGACGGTCTGCCTTTACGCTTACGTTCTCAGCTGACATGAATGACAGCCACCGGACAGCCGCCTGCGGCCTCCTGCGCGCCCGCCTGCTCCTCTGCGGTCTCCGGCTGATGATGGACTTCGGCAAGGCCGTCCTCCGCAATGCGGAACACGGAAGGACAGGTTCCTTCACACAGACCGCAGGAAATACAGCCGTCTCGTTCGATTGTAATGTGCATACCGATACACTCCTTTCGGAGATTCAGTTTGCCTCGTTTCCGATGATTTATGCGTGCCTGCGCAGAAATTCCCGTACTTCGTCTGCTGTCGGCACTCCAATGCCGCCACACCATGTGATATGCTTTTCCCAAGCCTCCTGCAGCGCGGTCTGCACCGATTTCCCTGCGCTGACCGCCGCAAGAAAGTATCCGCAGAAGGTATCTCCGGCAGCGGTGGTGTCCACGGCCTTTACCTTAAATGCAGGAAGCTGAAACTGACCTTCCTCTCCATCATACAGCACACCGTCCGCGCCGACGGTCATAGCGACCGACGCATTCGGATATTTTGCCCGCAAAGCCGTCAGCGTATCCTCAAAATCTGCATTTGCATCCGTTCCCGCAAGCTGTGCCGCTTCGATTTCATTCACCATAAACAGGCTGACGCACGCAAGAGGCAGTGCATCGAGGTTTTCCGGCATGGGAGACGGATTAAACACCACCCGCAGTCCCTTTTCATGCGCACGGCGGATGATCTCCGGCACGAGGTTGACCTCATTCTGCAGCAGCACCCAGTCGTCCGGCTGCGCGGTGTCGAGCACCCGCTCGATATACTCGCTCGTCATGCTGCGGTTT
>OKRV01002293.1_pt1 | contig 10292 bp, 7 predicted proteins | sample 1601201 | NCBI WGS metagenome assembly OKRV01 (sample SAMEA3541540, study PRJEB24748) | human gut metagenome | biome: human gut; feature: human-associated habitat; material: faeces | place: China | collected 2012 | reverse complement strand
CGGAATACTTTTCCGGGAGTTGCCGCCCATTCTTTCATGGCCTGTATTGCTGCTTCGGGCTTGACTACTTTGCTGATCAATTCATCTTTTGGGCAAGTACCTTGTTCCATGTAGCGGATAACTGCTCTGAAATCTGTGGGCAATGCATTACGTGATCCGCGGATATCAAGTTCTTTCTGGACAAAATATTTAGTTTGAAAAGAAACTTCTGATTTTGCATACCCTATACATACCACTCTCCCGGTAAATCCGACTTCATTGACGGCCATAACATAGGTTGCAGGACTGCCGACAGCTTCAATGACTACATCAGGACCGAGTCCTTCCGTAATCTTTGTCAGGCATTCATGTACATTTTCTGTCATGGAATTGATGGTATGGTGAGCACCTATCCGTTTGGCAAGTTCCAATTTCTCGTCGTCCAGGTCTACAGCGATAACGGTAGCTCCGCGAAGAGCTGAACGTACAATAGCTCCCATACCGATCATTCCGCAACCAATGACCATCACTATATCAATATCTGTAACTTGTGCCCTGGAAACCGCATGAAAGCCTACGCTCATCGGTTCGATCAGTGCACAGTCACGAGGAGGAATTCGATGGGCCGGGATTATTTTACTCCAAGGCAATGCGATATATTCACACATGGCTCCGTTGCGCTGAACCCCTAAAGTTTCATTATGTTCACAGGCATTTACTCTGCCGTTACGACAGGAAGCACATTTACCGCAATTGGTATAGGGATTAACTGTAACGCTCATGCCGGGTTTTAAAGAATCCGGCACATCCTTGCCCACAGCTTCTATGACAGCTCCTACTTCATGTCCAGGAATAACGGGCAACTTTACCATTGGGTTACGGCCTAAGAATGTATTCAAGTCCGAGCCGCAAAAACCGACGTATTTAATTTTCACAAGAACTTCTCCCGGTTCCAAGACCGGTTTCTCGATGTCTACTACCTTCATTTCGGAAGGAGCGGTAATTTGAATTGCTTTCATTTTTTATTTATTTTTAATCAGTTTAATCAATCACTTTGTATCCTTTCCAGCCATAATAGGCGCAAAACAGGAAACAAATCATAGGAATAGTATAGGCTATATGATAGATATGTTCGTTCAGATGCATCATATAAGCTGTGAGTTGGGGTAAGCAAGCATTTCCAACGATGGCCATAACTAGAAATGCCGAGCCACTTTTGGTGTTGTTGCCTAAATCAGTCAAAGCGAGCGAGAACTGAGTGGGATACATGATAGACATGAAAAAAGAGATGCCCAGCATGGCATAAAGACCTGTCCAACCGCCAAAACAAACCACAACAATACATAGCAAGACATTAATCAGCGCATATACCAATAGCATGTCTTGTGGACGGAATTTTACCATGAGTAGTGTGCCTGTCCATCTTCCTGCCAAAAAAGCCAGCATATAAAGACCGAAAAAGGTGGTGGCTGTATTTTCAGGTAGTTCTGCATAGGTACAACAGTAGACTAGAAATAAACTGTTAATGGCTGTCTGACCACCATTGTAGAAGAATTGTGCAATAACTCCCCAACGAAGATGAGAACGTTTTAAGACTCCGAAATCAATTAATTTTTCTCCTTTATATTCTACTCCTTCCATCGTATTTCCTTCTTTGATTTTAGGTAATTTGGAGAAGATAAAGATGATGGCAATAACAATGAGTAGCATAGCTAGCAGCAGATAAGGAAGTTTCATGGCGTCTGTTTCTGTTTGAATGTAACCTTCCCAGCCACCGGGAAAAGAAGTGGGCAGGGTGTCGCGGGTATAGTGGTTGCCACTCAGAATCAGTTTGCTGAGAAACATGGCAGCTATAAAAGCTCCCAGCCCATTGAATGATTGTGCCAGATTCAATCGACGGGGCGCACTTTTCGGATCTCCCAAAGCGGTTACATAAGGATTGGCTGCCGTTTCTAAAAAACACATTCCGGTGGCAATGATAAAGAATATGCATAGATATGCCCAATATTCTTTCAGCATGGCAGCGGGGAAGAACAGTAACCCACCACATGCCGCCAGTAATAACCCGAAAATAATTCCCGATTTGTAGCTGTATTTTTTCATGAACATAGCGATGGGAATGGGACAGATGAAATAGGCAAGCCAGTAGGCTGTTTCTGTGAATGATGCTTCGAAAGCGTTTAACTCACAGGTTTTCATCAGCTGTCTTATCATAGTAGGTAGCAGATTGCTGCTGATAGCCCATAGGAAAAACAGGCAGAATATGAGCATCAATGGTACATAATAGTTCTTATTTTTCATGGTATGGATTTATAAGTGTCAGTTGATTATTCTGACATGTTTTTTATGTAAGGAAGAGATATGATATTTTTGAAACCATAAAATCTTTCGGCGTTTTTAACTAAAAAAAGTGCTTTCTCTTCTTGTGTCATTTCAGTCGTTTTAAGGATGAAATCGTAAGACATCTTGTAAGTAATGGCCGTAATGGTCCGAGGGTAATCCGATCCCCACATCAGTTTGTCCATACCTACCAGATCTGCTGCTTCTTTAATGGCTTTGACCGCTCCGTGAAACGGATAGAATTCACTGTTGAACAACCAGGTGATCCCCCCGGATTCTATCATGACATTTTTATGGCGGGCCAACTTTATTTGTTCTTGCCAATGAGGTGTGGTGACCATACCGAAATGTCCGATAGCGATTCGAAGCTGCGGATATTCCTGAATGATTTCTTTCATTTCCTGTACTTGTGTATCCCCATCGGCTAAATCAATGGAAAGGATAATGTCTTTTTCTTGCATGTAATGGAACATTTCCATCATTTCGTCACTGTTCAGCATGACTCTTCCTTCTTTTAGAAAAAGGCGGTGTGCCGGGATTTTTATTGCTTTGAAACCGGAACTTATTAATTCCTTGGCCTGTTGCAGATAACCGGGTTTACGAAATTCGCACATACCGCATACAAAGAAACGGTCTGGGTATTTATGGGACACTTTTGCGAGGTATTCATTTTGGATGCCATCAATAAATTCCTGAGTGACTACGGCAGCCGATACTTGTGCATAGTCCATGTTCGAGAGAAAAACCTCGGCACTATTCCGCCCGTCAATCATAAAGGGCGGAACCATCTGACGTTCTTCCCCCATAAATAACGAACGTCCGTTGGTTAAAGTACGGATAGGCAATCCGTTGACTTCCGTATCTTGCCGTAGCCAAAGATGGGAGTGTGCATCTATTATGTTAAAATCCATCATTATTTTCCTTTGTATTATGAATTAGCCCAACTGACACGCATTTGTTCTCCGATAATTTCTTGCACTTCCTTTACAAGGTTCCAATCAATGGGTTCTTCGGCATATGTTATATTTTTCAATACATTATCCGGATTGGCCGAACTGAACAAAGTGGTGGCGATACGTGGATTGCTGACAGAATATTGAATAGCCAGTTTCTCTATAGGATAATTTTTGGACAGGCAATGTTGAACAGCTTTCCGACAGGCTTCTACCAGTGATTGGGGGGCCGGATGCCATGCAGGAACCCCACGTTGGGAGAGTAAGCCCATTGAAAGGGGGGAGGCATTGATAATGCCGATATTCTTTGATTCAAAATAATCCAGATAATCAGTCAGTTTCTCGTCATTCAGACAATAATGGCAGAAGTTAAGTACGCTTTCTACTGTTCCCGGTTCCGAGTGATCAATGATCCATTTTAAGTTTTCTAATTGCAAGTCTGTGATACCTACATGTCCCACAATACCTTTCTTTTTAAGTTCTACCAGTGCAGGTAATGTTTCGTTGACTACCTGATTCATGTCTGAAAACTCTACATCGTGTACATTAATCAGATCGATATATTCAATGTGGAGTCTGTCCAAGCTTTCATACACACTTTCCGTTGCACGTTTTCCGGAATAATCCCATGTGTTGACTCCATCTTTTCCATAGCGTCCCACTTTGGTAGAGAGATAATATTTGTCACGTGGTATTTCTTTCAATGCTTTGCCTAATACGGTTTCGGCCTTGTAGTGCCCGTAGTAGGGAGATACATCAATAAAATTCATTCCATTCTCTACTGCTGTGTAAACAGCTTTGATACCCTCTGCTTCGCGGATATCATGAAAAACTCCTCCTAATGAAGATGCGCCGAAACTAAGATTGGAAACCCGCATACCGGTTTTCCCGATTTCATTGTAATTCATAGCTCTATTTATTTTTAGATTTATTTCCGGCATCAAAAATAGAGGAATAACCTTTAGGTATATGGTGGAAGAGGTTGAAAAAAGTACGTAAACCTTTGCGTAAAAATAATAAGACGGTTACTTTTTATATAGTTCTCTATATTGCTGTGGAGTAACGTCTGTGATTTTTTTGAATAGGCGGTTAAAATAAGAATGGTCTTCATAAGCAAGGAGATAGGCTATGTTTTTTACGGGAATATCCTCTGTAATCAGAATTAATTGGGCTTTCTCTATTTTTTTCTGATTAATATATTGTAGCGGTGTGGTACCGACTTCTTTTTTGAAAAGACGGATAAAATGATCTTTTGAGAGGCATGAGATTGCTGCCAATGAGTCTATATCTACTGTTTTATAGATATTTTTTCGGATGTGGGACAAAACTTTTTGGATACGGTTATCGTTGACTTCCACTTTAGGTTTGGCGTCTTTTAAAAAGCGGGCAATAAGTTGATATACTATACCTCTGGATTCGACTTTGTCACAGAAGGTACGCTGTTTATTTTTAATGATGTTTCTGATTAATGTGGGGTTGTTGTCATAGCTTGTCGGGTCGGATTGAGGAAGCTGCATGGTAGGATTTATTTCACATAACCTTTTAATAAGTGGTAATTCCAGGTTGCCCGCAGGTATTTCTATCGGGAAATTCCAATCTTCCAGAATGCCGGATTCCGATTGATGGTCTTCATATATATGGAGATAATAATGAGTGAAATGAGAATTGCACTGATAACTATGGGTAGTGAATGATGGCACCAGATATAGATGATGTGGTTTTAGTTCCTGCATTCCATCGGGAAATATTATTTGGGCGGTTCCTTCCATTATATAATAGAGTCGGGTAAAAGGGCTGCTTACGTTTTTCCAGTTCCAGTCTGCATTGTGAATGGCTAGTCCTACATTTAATATAAGTAAATGTAATTGGTCGATTGATTGTGTCATATTCCTTAAGTTATTAGAATGAAAGATTCAGTTTCGTACAAAGTAAGCAAAAGTATATATATAATCCAATGGGAAATCGATATTTTCATATCAAATCACCTGTTTTGGTATTTGTTTTTGAATTATTTCAGGTAAAAGTCGATATTATCCTACATAATGGCGCATTTGGATAATATAAATTGGTTTCAACTCTGTATATTTGCACTATTGATAATTGAAAAACATATAAAGCAATTATACTATGAAAGCAAAACATTTTCTTTTGGCTTCGGCTTTGTTGCTTTGGACGGGAGTTTTGGAGGCTCAGACTTACCAGGTACCTGTTTCAGAGAAAAATGAAAAAATGCAGGAGGGAGAGTTCGAACCTACTTGGGAATCATTGCAGAACTATAAAGTTCCTGAATGGTTTAGAAATGCCAAATTTGGTATTTGGGCACATTGGGGACCGCAATGTGTGGAAGGGTCCGGCGACTGGATGGCGCGTTCTCTCTATTTGGAAGGTTCGCGCGAGTATAAGCACCATGTGGAACATTATGGCCATCCCTCTGAAGTGGGCTTCAAGGATATATTGCCTTTGTTTAAAGCCGAGAAATGGGATCCGGACAAATTGGTTTCCTTTTATAAGAAGATTGGTGCCCAGTATTTCTTCGCTTTAGGTAATCACCATGATAATTATGATTTATGGGATAGCCAATATCAGGAATGGAATTCCGTGAATATAGGCCCTAAGAAGGATATATTGGCGGGCTGGGCTGAAGCAGCTAAGAAAAACGGTCTTCCATTTGGTATCAGTTTCCATGCGGACCATGCGTGGAGCTGGTATGAACCGGCTCAACGATACGACCGTCATGGCGAGAAGGCAGGTGTACCCTACGATGGATGTTTGACTAAAGAAGATGGTAAGGGTAAGTGGTGGGAAGGCTACGATCCTCAAAAACTTTATGCACAGAATCACCCGTTAAGCGCTGGAAGTTGGGCTGACGGTATGATTCACCGTCAATGGGCATGGGGAAATGGTGTTTGTATTCCTACTCAAGAATATGTGACAAACTTTTATGATCGTACAGTCGATGCAATAAACCGTTATAATCCCGATTTGATTTATTTTGATGTGACTGGTGTACCGTTTTATCCTATCAGTGATGCGGGTTTGAAGATTGCCGCACATTTTTATAATCACAACATGGTTGTTCGTAAGGGGGATTTCAGTGCTGTTATGTTTGGTAAAATTCTTACCGATGAACAACGTAAAGCTTTGGTATGGGATGTGGAAAGGGGATCTCCCAATAGTATTTATGAAGAGCCATGGCAGACTTGTTCTTGTTTAGGCGGTTGGCATTATGATACCAGACTGGCGGAGAACGGCTGGTATAAAAGTGCTTCCGATGTAGTGAAACTATTAGTGGATGTGGTCAGTAAGAACGGTAATTTGTTGCTTAGTGTTCCTCTTCGGGCTGACGGAACTTTCGATGAAAAGGAAGAAGCCATTTTAAATGAATTTGGTGACTGGATGAGTATGAATAAAGAGGCTATTTATGATACACGCCCGTGGAAAGTCTTCGGAGAAGGTCCGATAGCCAATGCTGATATCAAGATTAATGCCCAAGGTTTCAATGAAGGTGCTTACACTAAAGCCACTGCATCTGAAATCCGTTTTACTCAAACCAAGAAATATCTCTATGCTACAGTCCTTGCATGGCCGGAAGAAAAGCAAGTTGTCATTCAATCGCTGGCAACGGGAAGTGAGTTGTATCCTGATAAAATTACTAAAATTGAATTGTTAGGTTATGGAAAGGTATCTTTTACTCGTACAGCGCAAGGAGTTGTTATTGATATGCCTGATGTACAGTTGAATAAGATTGCTCCCGTATTTAAGATAAGATGAAAGAAAATGGATATGAAATGAAAAGATATGGCTATCCGGTAAAGAGATATTGTCAGACAATGGATTTGAAGGATGATCCGGAGCTGATAGCGAAGTATCGGGAGTGCCACAGTAAGGAGAAGTCGTGGCGGGAGATCAGAGAGGGGATCCGTTCAGTTGGTATTTTAGAAATGGAAATATATATATGCGGTAATCGGTTATTCATGATTGTCGAAACTCCTATTGATTTCGATTGGGAATCTGCTATGGCTAAACTTGCGACTTTACCCCGACAGCAGGAATGGGAAGATTTTGTATCGGTATTCCAACAATGCAGGAAAGGGGAACTTGCTAAAGAAAAATGGAGTATGATGGAACGTATGTTTTATCTATATGAATAATTAAAAAAGAGAGGAAAGAGAGGGTGCTGATAAAGTATTCTCTTTTTCCTTAAAATATAATAGAAGGTACATTGAACAATTTAATGATTATGAAATATTTTACTATCATTGCACTGTTGTGCTTATCCTGCATTTCATGTACGATGCAAAACAATTTATTACAATCTCCTAACGGTAAGATAGCCATTGAATATCATGCTGAAAAAGGTTTTTCTGTTATTTATCATAGTGGGCGGGATAAAGTTAAAATGATGTCATTACCTGAAATAGGTCTAAAAACGTCGGATACGGATGATTGCTTTAAATTGATAAGCTCAACTCCTGTAACTTCTGTAGTTGATGATTATGAAATGCTGACTGGTAAACGCAGGCATTGCCATAATGAGGCTAATGAATGTACCTATCGATTTGAAAATGTCAAAGGACTTCGGGTAGATCTTATTTTCCGGGTTTATAATGATGGTATAGCTTTCCGTTATCATCTTCCTAAAACCAAAGAAGAGATTGTGGTTCTTGATGAGTACACTGCATTTGCTTTTACTCCAGGTATCAAGCGTTGGACACAAAAATTTACTGTAGGTTATGAGGGCTTTTATTGGCCAAATACGGACGGCGTTGCAGATAATGAGGGACGTGAGTGGAGTTTTCCAACATTGTTCCAACCTTCGGACAGCGCTTTTGTACTATTAACCGAAGCCAACATATTACGTGATAACACAGGAGCTTATCTTACTAATGCAGCTGATTCTTCTATCTATAAGATAAAATTATCGGATGAACGGTTGATATGCCCATCCGGCTGGTATTCACCTTGGCGTGTCGCTATCATAGGAACATTAGCTGATATTGTCGAATCGACTTTGGTAACTGATGTGAGTGAACCATGTAAAATCCAAGATACCCAATGGATAAAACCTGGATTGGTCTCTTGGATATATTGGGCATATAATCATGGTTCTAAGGATTATCAAATAGTGAAGAAATATATTGATTTTGCCGCAGACTTTGATTTGCCCTATATGTTGATTGATTGGGAATGGGATGCAATGGGGAATGGAGGAAATCTGAATGATGCAATGAACTATTGTAAAGAGAAAAATGTAACTCCTTTGATATGGTATAATTCTTCTACTGCATGGTGTGATCCTACTCCGTTATATCGGTTGAATACCCCGGAAGTGCGTGACAAAGAATTTGAATGGCTAAAAGAAATAGGTATTCAGGGAGTTAAGATAGACTTTTTTGGTGGAGATTCTATAGGTACGATGAATTATTATATTGATTTGCTGGAGGATGCAGCCAGGCATAAATTGTTAGTCAATTTTCATGGGGCAGCTATTCCCAGAGGCTGGCAACGGACGTACCCAAACCTGATGAGTGTGGAAGCGGTATATGGGGCCGAATGGTATAATAATAAACCGACATTGACTGATAATGCAGCTTGGCATAATTGTACCTTGCCTTTTACCCGTAATGTGATAGGTCCGATGGACTATACGCCTTGTACATTTACCAATTCACAACATCCACATATCACTACCGATGCGCATGAATTGGCGTTACTTGTTATTTTTGAGTCGGCTCTACAGCATTTGGCAGATCGTCCTGAAGGGTATAGGCGACAACCGGTAGAGGTACAGAACTTTATCAGGTATCTTCCGGTTGCATGGGAGGATACCAGACTGCTGTCCGGTTATCCGGCTGAAAGTGTTGTTATTGCTCGTAAAAGTAAGGATAGTTGGTATATTTCCGGTTTGAATGGTACGGAAAATACAAAATCATTTCGTGTGAATTTGGAGTTTATTAAAGATTCTATTCAGCTTATCCAACTGTTTTCGGATACTACTGATGGGAAACAAATAAAAATTGAAAATTCGGCATTCGATACCAAAGAATTGAATATAGAGTGCCAGCCTCGCGGAGGTTTTGTGGTATGGGTTAAGTTGAGGAAATAGGATAAGGGTAAGTGTTTTTAGCATATAGACAATTGTTTTGATATTGCTATGGAAGTTTTTATTAATGATGATAGATAAGCTTATCCCTTTGAGGAGATAGAATAAAAATAGTTTATGCTGGATTGGTGGAAGGTTAATTAATACTTATTGATAACTAATATAAAGTTAGAGTTTATGAAACGAGAACTTATTTTTACATTCTGTTGTCTGTTGACCACTTTGGTGTGGTCGCAGGAATATCAGCGGACAGAAACAGGCATTAAGGCTTCTATTTTTGGGAAAAAGATAGATGTGGAAGTGCAATGGTTTAATGCTAATAGTCTGCGCGTGTTGAAAATGCCGCATGGGCAATCGGTAGATAAGAAAAGTCTTTCGGTTATTGCAAGACCTGAAAAAACGGTTCTTAAAGTTTCTACGTCGGAAGATGGCAATATTGTAATGAAGAGCCGTTTACTGACGGTGAAACTAGACACAAAAACAGGTGTTCTGATTTATGAAACACGTAATGGGATGCCCCTATTGAAGGAATTGGAGAATGTGAAGGCATTCATACCTGTCAATGACGCAGGGCGGGCTACTTATTCTGTTTACCAAAGTTTTAAAACCGATAAGGATGAAGGGCTTTATGGACTTGGACAACTTCAAAACGGACAGATGATGCAACGTGGAATAGAGAAGTATCTGGTGCAAGGCAATACAGAAGACGTAACTCCTGTTTTTCAGTCGACTAAGGGATATGGTGTATTTTGGGATAATTATGCAGGTACGATGTATGTTGACAATGAAGAGGAAACGTCGTTCCGTTCAGATGTAGGCGATTGTATCGATTATTATTTCATGTATGGTGGTTCGGCTGACGGTGTAATTGCACAGATTCGCTTGCTGACCGGTTCTGTTCCTATGATGCCTTTGTG
>OKRV01002283.1_pt1 | contig 10327 bp, 10 predicted proteins | sample 1601201 | NCBI WGS metagenome assembly OKRV01 (sample SAMEA3541540, study PRJEB24748) | human gut metagenome | biome: human gut; feature: human-associated habitat; material: faeces | place: China | collected 2012 | reverse complement strand
GCCACCGAATATCGGCAGTCCCAACAGGTTCAGAAAAACATACAAAAACCACACAAAATGTTGGCTAAATACGTCTTTTCAGTAGTCTCTGCGATGCAAACACCTCACATAGCACCGCTCTCCATTCACTTTATGTGGGCGCAGAGAAGAAGAATTATAATAGTGGGAAATGGCATGTTCCAGTCCATTTTGAAAATAATCGCGTGCAGTTGCTACAATGGTTGTTACCGTTGTATTCAATGCAGAAGCAATCTGTCTATGATTCAGATTGGAATTTTTCTTATCATCCAGAGCCAAAAGAATCAGGACACGTTTGGAAACACGTGCTGCAAGTTTGTTATCTTTGCTCATTGCCTGCAGCTTGTTTTTCTCTTCCTGACTAAGAGAAACTATATATAGCGTATGACGTCCCATAAAAAACTCCTTTTTGATAAATGAATTTGGTTAATTTATGGTAACACATTTTGCGTTAGAAATCAGCTTGTCGTCACACTAGATAAATTGGCATAGTAATAAAACTATATTCTGTTCATTTTCTTTCTTTCCAGTTTACCCCAGTTCATTTTGTTCTTCTTGTATCCCACAAATGCAGTCACACGGACAAACTCCAGATAAAAGCGGAGAAAAGTTGTTTCAAAAAAACAAGCAGTAATAGCAAGGATCAGCTCTCGAAAAGAAAACCTCTGGTCAATGGTATAGATTCTTGAAAAATATGCAGTTAATGTGAGTAAAATACCATACAGGGCATAGTATGCAAGAAATACCAGCATAAATTTCACGTTCAGCATATCCATCATCACAGATAAAACCATTGTAAGTACACCCAAAAGTTCAATAAATGGTGACAATAATTCGTAAAACAGAAAATAAAGATAGGATAAAAGTCCTACAGCTCCGTACCGTGGGTTTGCCAGCATTTTACGGTGTCCCCACATACACTGGAACAATCCTCTCTGCCATCTTTTCCGCTGCTTGCCTAATTCACTTAATTTTTCCGGAGTCTGCGACCAGCAGATGGCATCCTGTGCAAAATCAATCTTATATGGCTTACGATTCATGCGGCTGAATTCATGAAGTCTGACTACCAGCTCCATATCCTCGCCCATTGTACTGTTGTCATATCCGCCTACGGCAATCACTGTTTTTTTCTCAAATAATCCAAAAGCTCCGGATATGATCATGTTTGCATTGATTTTATCCAGCAGGATACGTGCTGCCAGAAAAGAACGGGCATATTCCAGGGATTGCATTCTTGCTATTATATTTCTGGGCAGCCTGTATTTTATCACATGACCTTTTTTTATGACAACACCATTGGCTGGGCGGACACTTCCACCAACGGCTATTACATTTTCGTCCTCCAGAACCGGGCGAACGATTTTCTCCAGCGAATCATGCTGTAAAATAGAGTCCGCATCCATACAGATAAACCAGGGATACCTGGCTGCATTGATTCCGGCATTTAAACTGTCTGCTTTTCCGCCATTCTTCTTGCGGATCAAAGTAATGGGCACTTTCTGGTTCGGGCATTCATAAATTTCTTCCTCAGGCTGACATTGGATCAGATGACGGATCGGGCGTTCCACTCGCTCCATATGAAATGCATCAATCAGAACCTGAGATGTTTTGTCTTTAGAACCATCATCTATTACTATAATTTCATATAGTTTATAATCCAGGTTGAGAAGTGAAGTGACTGTATCCTTCACCGTAACCTCTTCGTTATAAGCCGGAACAAGAATGGAAACCGGTATGTAATAGCTTTGCCACAGTTTATTGTGCATCTGTTCAAGGCGGTATGATCTGTACAGCTCAATTGCGCCTGCTACAACCGACAAAAACAAAAAGCTGGAATATCCAATCAGGTATATAATAAAAAACAGATTGACACATTCCAGAAAAAAACGAAATGCATCGGTCATAAACCCGCCCCCCTTTGTACTTTTACTTCATCCAGCTGGTACTCTAACATTTCTTTTGCGTAGCGGTCATTTCCCTGTAAAATATCAGCTAATGCATCCCTATCTGTATTCAGAACTGCAAGGCTTTTTGCAGCATTATAACGGACATACCAGTTTTTACTGGAAGTCTCTTTTTTCAAGATTTCCAGTGTCTGCGGTCCGGGATACACAGCAAGAGCAGAAATACAGGCATTCTGCAATTCCCAGAACCCTTCCTTTTCTTCTTCGGCGTGATGAAGCAAAAAAGAAACACTTCTTTCATCCTGATATCTGCCAAAATAGCGGACACATGCGATTTGAATTTCCATATCCTGGCTTGTTTCCAGCATAGACAGCATTTCATCCTTCCAGTTTGACGATGCATATCGAATATAATCCAACAAGTTTACCTGCATCCTTGGATGAAATTCACTCAATTTTTTCCAAAGGAGTGGTATCAGTTCTTCTTTTTTATCGAAGGAAAGAAGTCCATCTGCAAGTATTTTTTTATGCGGAAGCAGCTGCTCATTTGCATCCAGAAATGTCAATGCCTGCATAACCGCTTGTATATCTTCTGAACTGTATAATGCCCGCAAAGCATTCTCCCTGCAATAGAGACTTTTATTTCCAAGCAGGTCAAAAAGAAATGGGAAAACAATTTCCTTAGTCTGGAATTTCGTCATATGAAATATGGCAAATACATAAGCCAGGCAGGCCTTTTCCATATCCGGTTTTCTTTTATAAACCGGTATCAGTTCTTCCATCAGCCGACTTACAGATGCTATTCCCTGCTGGAATTGTTCCGGCATACTGTTTTCAACTTTAGATAATGCTTCACTGAACGTCAGAAGTCTACTGGTTGAATGAAGCTCTTTAACCAGCCTTTTTTCCTGCTTTTTATTTTCCGTTATATTTTCTAAAAACCACTGTCCGTATTCTTCGCAATATCGTTGTTCCCTCCTTTTCAGAACACAGGAACGATATCTTGAAATTATCTCTGTAAAGCAGTTAAAAATGATAATCCCCACACAGACAATAAAATAAAAAACAATCACAAGCTGCGCTATCATTCGTATTCCTTTCCTGTCCAGTATGTCTTCAGAACCTGGTATGCTTCTTTTAATCTTTCATGGTAGGATACTGTATTCTCCCATCCTTTCAGTTTAAGGCCTCCCATCTCGATTGTATTTCCTTCTCCGCCAAAACCTATAAACATCTCTTTGATCCCCACTGATTCAATGCCATAATTTCCGTCATAATAATCATCATGGATCTGCATTCGGGACGGATCAGAAAAATTCAGCAGCTGCCATGGGATTCTAATTTCCACATCATCTCCATTACAGATAAAATCTGCCCTGGAATCATAAGCAGATGCAGATGGATTTCCATTACCATAATACAGCTTTCCACTTTCAAAGGTTTTTAACGGTGTGGCAGCATCCTGATACTGACCAATAACATCCCGTAATACCATGCAGATATTTTCGAATACAGCGCTGTCCCTGGCTGGTGGATCAATATAAGGATCTTTTCCTGTAATATCTTCCTCATAATTGGCATGAATGGGATTATACCGATCCTGAACCAACAGACGAGTATTATCTTTTCCATTTAAGATCAGTACAAAATCTGCAGGTCTTTCAAATTCTGCTGTACAATTTTCCATACGGGTACTGCCTGTTTTTTTGGTCGTATCAACCGGAACATACAGCGTGTCATTTTCCAGATCAAAGTCCTTTTTATGGAGATATAAATAAACACCGGAGGCATCATACTTCACACTGATGAAAGAGCCGTCTTCATATTGGATCACCCTATCTTTATCCGTCCATTCGGAAGTATCACCGTCCACGTAACAAACACTTTCTTTTTCCCCACAGTCAAATGCCAGCAAGCCAAAATGCTGGTCATTTGTCTGAGCATCTTCCCAGTAAATATTACGGCTTAAATCTACAGCATACATGGTATTCCAGGTATGCTTGAACCATTCATCCTGCCAGGAATAGACACAGCCTCCGGAAAGTCCGGCAGCCATAATGTCTTCATAACAATCTACCAGAATCTTTCCCTGTTCTTTTTCAGAATAGTATCCAAGTCCTCTGCTGGTCACCTGATTCTCATGAATCTCACCTCGTCCTGTGGCTGCACCAAATTCAACAGCCAAAACCGGCATTGTATGATGTTCGTTTAAAAGTCTTAAATATGCCCGATAAGTATTCCGTTTTCCGTCAGGAGTGATACAGTCACTAAAGTCAATCTTTTTATCAGACAAGCTGTTCCATGTTGTGTATTCCATACAGGAAAAGTAATCCTGATCATATGGAGATGCACTGTAGCTGGCAAACTGACCTGATATAAATTTATCAGTTGCAGTTATATGTTCTGTGTCGATCCGGGCACATTTTCTGAAATATTCTGCAATCTCTTTAGGATAATCAAAGGGATCTGTTGCATTTCCACTGGAAAAGGAGATCAGACGCTGCTCATCATATCTTGTTGATTCATAGTGCAGCATCCTGTCACCTGTTTTGGCAAGCAGGGATTCAAAGGCAGAGGCATCTTTTGAAGCAATAAGATAGGTTCCTTTATAAGGTTCCATATCCGGATATTTCTCATCTGTATATGCAACTGTTGTATCTTCCCATCCATTTCCGATAATATATCCCAGCACCCATTTCGAGACATCGTGTAAATAAAGTCCTGTACTTGTATCTGCATCATTATTGATGATAAGTCGTTTTCCATGGATCACATCTACAGTGACCAGGCAATTATCCAGAAGCTTTCCTGCAAAGGAGTCGGCATATGCATCCACTCGGGAGTTCTGTATATAATCATTTACCCAGATTCCCTGAAGTAAATATAACGGCTCCTCATGTTGGGAATTGTATTCATAGAACGCTTTATAAAAAGACGGATTCTGGACAGAATAGACTCTCAGCGTATTTGCTCCTGCTTCCTGGATCAGCTGAAACCAGTGCAGATAGGTTTCTTTGGTGATCGCATAATCTGTAGACCATTCACCAGGAATACCGCTTCCCATATCAATTCCCCTGACTTCAAATGGTTTCCACTTATCTTTGTCCTTTATAAGTATCTCTTTATTCTCAGTCCGGACAAATGTGTTTATATGATTGTCCCGGTCTGAGTCCATATAAAATCCGCCATAAAACACAGCTATAAATCCAATAAATAGAAGCAGAATGATGGCAGATATGCTGATAATAAATCGTTTCATATTTTAATCATTAACCTCATTATACTGCTTTACACGGGAGGATGCTGAATACTGACGCAGAGTCTCAATGTTTTCATCCAGCCATTTTCCTCTGTTTCGCAAGTAACCTTTTAACTGTCCTTCAGCGGCAGATCTGCTGTCCAGATTTCTTGATACCGGAACCAGAAGTCCCTTTGCCTGCTGTTCTACACTTCCCCATCGTGCATCGTTTCTTGCAAGAGCTGGTGCGATAAAATCAAGGGTTTCATCAATATAACGATAAAGTGATTCCTCACTTAACAGACCTTTTCGCAAGGAATGATATCGCTGGATGATCCGTTCAGTAAAATCCTCATCTTTGATAAGCATTTCAAACCATAATCGGTTGTTCAGGAAAAATCCAGTATAAGGAAGTTCCTCCTCGAAATAGTTATTACAGGCATTATTAAAATCCCATACACACATATGATACAGATTATCTGTTCCCTTATAAATATAAGTGGAATAGTTTCCGGCATCTGCATTACTGGAAAGCTCATTGATAATAAAGTAATCTACAAAGCTGTCTACATCTATCATAGAAGTGTAGCCATGTTTTTCCCTGTCATAATCATATGAATACAGAGTTTTTTCAAAATTTGAAAAATCCTGTCGGATTTCTTCTGTCAGTCTGGCATCCCTGTTCCTGCTTCCGGGATATTCTATCTGCAGCATGAAGGGGGTTTTGTAGGTATACGTTGTAAAGCTGTTTAAAGCTTCTTCGCCCGCATGCTGATGATCCAGGCGAAGCAGGTATCCGGAAAATGTGCTGCGCTTGGCATTTACACGAAGTCCCAGCCTGGCGCCATCTTTTCCGCCGGTTATCATTTCAGTCATTACATATAGACCTTCATATTCACCATTAAGAATTACTTCGCAGAATCTTACATTTGGCGCATAAGACATCATTTCTCCGGCAAGATTGTAAAACATATAATTTCGTATGGCTGTTTTATCGAGCCAGGGACCGTATAATACCCATTCATGGTGCGCATCCATTCCCATAATGGAAAGCGGATTGTTTTCCCCTTTTTTATCTACAAGTCTGATGGCATAGCTTGGCTTATCAAACTTTCTTGAGGAATTACCTCTCATTCGTATGCGGATTGCAGAAGATACATCTGCCGTTTCATTTGCATGATGGTACTCTTTGCTGTCATTTCCGATTATATCCATCTGAGCAGCAATTGTAGTTTCCCCATCAGCAGCACGTGTATAAATGCGGTTGTTTCCATCATCCTTAATGGGTCTTCCCGGGATTACCACCCCATCTGTATCAATTTTGACAATCGGAAGATATGTACACAGACCGCCATCCGCAGGATCCGTACATGGTTCTTGGGGAATTTCCTGTTCATGCTGATGAATTCTCTCTGTTTTTCGGTAGTCCTTATAAAACAATGGCGCAAAAACGGCAATCAGAATAACCGCAAAGCAACATGTAAATCCTATTATTTTATATTTCATATCAGTTATAAATCTCATCGCTTTGAGCTACAATATTAACACTTTCAATTTGTCCAAGGTTATAGAAATCATCTGTTAAAGCCGGATGCTGTTTCTGAACTTTTTCCAGTATTTTTCTGGATAATTCATAGATGTACTCAGCATTCTCCTCTGTCGTATTTTTTACCCGAAGAACGGCACCAGTCCCAAAATAACGAAAGATCTGGGATTCTATATTTTCACAGCGGCTTCTTTTTGCACGGATGATCAAAAGCATACGGTTATCACTGCGGATTGCTCCCATGATAAGAAAGATAAGAAAAATAGCAGAACTGCCTACTGCAGCAACCAGATAATCTCCAACTCCACAACATATTCCCACAATGATCGTCCAGAAAATATATACAGTATCTCTGGAATCTTTTATTGCAGTTCGAAAACGCACAATAGATAATGCACCGACCATACCAAGCGACAATGCAATATTGTTTCCTATGACAGTCATAACTGTTCCTGTCATAACAGTCAGAACGATTAGTGTTACTCCAAATTTTTTGCTGTAAATCGTTCCCTTATGTGAGATCACATATGAAATAAAAATAAACAGACCAATGACAGCACTTACCAGAATATGCATTGTAATTTGCTGCCAGGTCATATCCCCCTGCTGGGCAAGCAGGTTATAAATCGTCTCTTTCATTTCCTTTCCTCCTAAAATCTGTAGTCACAGCCAATTTGTCTTGCCATACAGTATTTGCTCACAGAAAGCTCGCTTTTCTGAACGGGCAGAAGCATATGCTTGATATAGCTTAACAAAAAACCGTTATATTTTACTTCCAACACTACAGCAAAAGGAGACATTACACTGTTTAACACCAGATTTCTATCAAATATATTGAAATTTACTTCATTAGCCCGTATTCCAGAATCAAAAGTTATTCGAATAGAATTTTCCGGCGCGATAAATGCAAATCTGTCATATTCTACAACTGTTTTAGGACGGTATGCCCACATTTCCATAATTGAATAACATTCCTGTCCAAACTCACTGCCACTGTTTAAAAGTACAGAATAATCACCCTCAATGAGAGCCTGCGCTTCCCTTCTGGATAATCTTAATGATCGCTTCCGCTGATAAGGTCCCTGCTTCTGCTTCATTTCAAACAGTGCAAAATCCGCATCAGGACTATATACCCGCAAACGAAACTTCCTTCTTAACTCCAGACCATCTTCCTTTTCCTGAAAATCCCGATTTGACAAAGAATCAAAGTACAAAGAACGTACCTGATAACCATCCGGTCCATTATGCGAGTCAGCATGAACCACATTTGACAAATAATTCCGAAGTTTTAACGCTTCTGCCTGATTAAGTAGAAATTTCTTTTCTTCCCGCAGTACATCGCGCACAGTATTATTTCCTCCTGCTTTTGCTTTTTAGTAAATACTACAATAGTATACATCCATAATTTTTTTTGTCCATATATGGAATAAAACTTTGTAGTATACAATGAACTCTCGATAAAATCAACATTTATTGACAATATATACCAAAAGATATGATATTTTATAAACAAATATATAAAAATCATAATGGAAATGGGGATTCCTTATGAAATGGGGATGTTGTATGATATCAAACTACCAAAAATATCTTGAAATACTATTAACATTTATCTGTGTGATCGTACTGTATCCACAATCGCCCTATGCCACCGAAGCCATTTCACAGCGTGAAACCATACGCGTGGGATTCTTTGAGATGGACGGATACCATATGCAGGATGAAACCGGAAAACGAAGCGGCTATGGATATGATACCTTACGTCTTATGGCACGCTACTGGAATGTTCATTTTGAATACATCGGCTACGACAAAGCTTGGTTTAATTGCCTGTACGGATTTACGGGAAGATAATCCTTTCAGCTTTGACTTAAACTTCTTCCATGACTACTCCATTCTCCATTACACCGCTTTTCAGATAACGCTTAATCAGCTGCACCACTCGTTCATCCTTTTCATTCCTGCGAAGTAAGTTCATGAGAATTTCATGATTGAGTGTGTCAAAGTATTTTGATAAGTCCAGCTCTGCCCATTCTGTGTCCGATTTTAACGCCCTTATTGCCTCCGTAATCATTTCTTTAAAATCCTGAAGAAAGGCTTGTTTCTTCTCACTCACTTCAGCAGTTCTCTGAGTCTCCTGATATTCCTGTATGACCCCTTTCATATCAATCCGATTGGACTGCAGCTTATTCTGCAAAGCTAACATTTTCTGTATATCGTTGATCTGTGACCACCAAAAAAATATAGACCACACGAGATTGGCTACAGCTTCCGGTGCCTGTCCCCGAAAAAAATGAGGAGAAAGTACTGTAAGAAATAATTGACTCCCTTAGGAGTAAATATGTAGTAGCAATAATTCATACCTTTTTAGCTGTATTTTGTATCGTAAACAGAAAGAAAATACACTATAATCCAAGGCAATGAAAGTACTTAAAAAAGTAGTTTCGTTGCCTTGGTTCCATTTTTAGAAAGAATAATACTTAGGTGGGAAAATTCCCAGGCGCTGTGTGGAGTTTTCTGTAAGAAGCCGGGGACAGACCGCACTGTTTCTTGAAAAAGGAAGAAAAGTGGTGAGGGTCTAAGAACCCAAGCTGTGTGGAGATGGCAGAAACAGGAAGAGTGGTGCGGCTTAGCATGGACTGGGCCAGCTTGCACTTCTGGGACAGGTAATACTGGTAGGGAGCAACATGATATACCTCCTGGAACAGGTGGATGAGCCTGGAGCGGGACAGGGAAACGGTATCTGCCAGATGATCCAAGGACAGACTTTCTGTTAAGTGCATATCGATATAATTGCGGATCGCCAGTGCAGTAGGATTGATGGGAACTTTGTTTGCCAGAAAATCCGCCAGCTCCTGAATATATTGATGGAGCAGTACAGCCAGCTTGTCAGCAGAGTGTACAGGGTCGGCGGTAAAGGCATCAAGGATCCGGGTCAGAGGTGTTTCGTTATGGAAGCGGGGGATCAGGGTGACACCGTCTAAGCCGTAATCGGAGAGAAGATGCTGTACCAGACTGCCGCTGACATTGAACCAGATCTTGGTCCAGGGATCAACTTTGTCTGAATAGTAGTGGTGGTAGGTGCCGGCAGTAAGGATATAGGCATCTCCGGCATTTACAGTGAGGATACTGCCGTTTCGCTCGATATGTCCACGGCCGCTTAAAACGTATTCAAACACACACAGGGGTCTGCGATAAACCAGGATCTCATAGGCAGGATCCGGGTAAGTGATACCGGCCATGGTGGGAGAAAAGCTTTCCGCGGTAGGGCCGGTGTAGACAGTGTATTTTTCAGTCTGTGTGCGTGTAATTTCCTGAGGCATGGTGGTTCCTCCATTTTTTGAAAGCAAATTGCAATAATGTAATAACAGCATTGTAGTAAAAAGGAGCAAGCCTGTCAACTATGGCTTTCACTATATAAAATAAAAATGAAATCAACCCAAATAAATGATCACAGGAGGACAAAATTATGACACAAATACCCAGACCGGAGCATCCCCAGCCCCAGATGAAGAGGGAGCATTGGAAAAACCTGAATGGAGAATGGGATTTTTCCTTTGACTTTGTGCTTTTGTCTTGGGATTGAAGAAACGGAGGGTCAGCTCTCCGATAGCACCAATC
>OKRV01002278.1_pt1 | contig 10333 bp, 7 predicted proteins | sample 1601201 | NCBI WGS metagenome assembly OKRV01 (sample SAMEA3541540, study PRJEB24748) | human gut metagenome | biome: human gut; feature: human-associated habitat; material: faeces | place: China | collected 2012 | reverse complement strand
ATCACCAGAACTTAAAGCTGATCGCGATCCGCAAAGGCGATTCGCTAAAATCGGCTGCTGGATGTTGCCAGACTGGCATGGATCTTTAATCTGGAAGCAAATCAGGAGATATCGAAAGAGCGGATCTATGCAGCCGCTCTTCTTCACGATATAGGGAGGCATATTCAGTACGAAAACGGAACTCCGCACCAGATTGCAGGGCTTCCGATCGCAGAGCAGATCCTGACGGACTGCGGATTTTATCCGGAAGAGATGAAAGAGATTCTCTATGCGATCGAAAATCACCGCAACAAAGAGATGTTAAAGCGGGATGATCTTGCCGGGATCTTATACAGGGCAGATAAAATGTCCAGATGCTGCTTTGGCTGCCGTGCCGAAAAAGAGTGCAACTGGAGCACGGAAAAGAAAAATATGGAGATACAGTACTGAGGCAGAATATACGAAAAGAGGAAAAGCAGATGAAGATAGGAAACAAAGAATTTGATCTGAAAAATCACGCTTATGTGATGGGGATTTTAAATGTGACACCGGATTCTTTTTCCGACGGCGGGAAATGGAACGACAAGGGTCGGGCAATGCGTCATACACAGGAAATGATAGAACAGGGAGCAACGATCATTGATATCGGTGGCGAGTCCACAAGACCAGGTTATACACTGATCTCCGATGAGGAAGAGATCTCCAGAGTGGTTCCGATGATTGAGATGGTAAAGAAAAACTTTGATGTGCCGGTTTCTATCGACACTTACAAAAGTAGAGTGGCAGAGGCAGCACTTGACGCAGGAGCAGATCTGGTCAACGATATCTGGGGACTGAAATATGACCCGCACATGTCAGAAGTCATTGCAAAATCCGGGCTGGCGTGCTGTCTCATGCATAACCGGGACAATACTGAGTACCGGAATTTTATGGAGGACATGAAGCAGGATCTGCGGGAGACAATCGCACTTGCCAAAGCGGCTGGAATTGCGGACGATAAGATTATCTTAGACCCGGGTGTTGGGTTTGCAAAAAGTTATGAGAACAATCTGGAAGTGATCCGCCGCCTGAAAGAGTTCAATGAATTAAAATATCCGGTGCTACTTGGCACCTCAAGGAAGTCTGTGATCGGATTGACACTTGACCTTCCGGCAGCAGAGCGTGTGGAGGGAACGATCGTCACAACGGTCATGGCGGTGGAAGCAGGCTGTATGTTTGTCCGTGTGCATGATGTAAAAGAAAATCACCGGGCAATCCAGATGGCAGAGGCGATCCTGGACAGAAAATAAGCAATTGCCAAACACCTGTTTTTTCAGGAGTTTTGCAGGCTTTAGATAACAGGAAGATAGAAGTGCTGAAAGGAAGTATCGGGATGACAGGAGATTTTATTAAAATAACGAATTTAAAAGTATTTGCACATCATGGGGTTTTTCCGGAGGAAACAAGGGATGGACAGGACTTTTACGTGAATGCAAAACTTTTTTTGGACTGCAGAAAAGCTGGAAAGACAGACAATCTGTCGGATTCTTTGAATTATGGCGAAGTCAGCCATTTTATCACAGATTTTCTACAGGATCATACATACAAATTAATTGAGAGCGTCGCAGAGCAGTTAGCGGAAGCGATGCTTCTTTCTATGCCGGTGTTAAAAGGAGTAGAGATTGAGTTATGTAAACCACATGCTCCAATCGGGCTTCCATTTGAAAATGTGTCGGTGACGATGAAACGGCAGTGGCATGAGGTGTATCTTGCGGTCGGTTCCAATCTTGGGGACAAGAATGCCTATATTGGGAATGGAATCGACGAACTGCGCCGGATCAAAGAGATCAAAGAGGTAAGAGTGTCAGAACTTCTGGTGACAAAGCCTTACGGCGGAGTGGAGCAGGACGATTTTGTTAATGGGGCGATCGCATTAAAGACGCTGTTATCACCACAGGAGCTGTTGGAGAAACTGCATGAGATCGAGCAGCACGCTAACAGGGAGCGTATCATTCACTGGGGACCTAGAACATTGGATCTTGACATTATTTTTTATGATAAGCTTGTGTACGAGGATGAGAATCTTATCATACCGCATATTGATATGCAGAATCGTGACTTTGTGTTAAAACCGCTGGCAGAACTTTGCCCGAATTACCGTCACCCGGTTTTGGGAAAAACAGTGTCGCAGTTACTTGGAGAGCTGAAAGAGAGGTAATATGATAAAAGCAGTCTTATTTGATCTGGATGGTACGATCATTAACTCAGAAGAGGGAATTACAAAGTGTGTACAATATGCATTAAGCAGTTTTGGAATTGAGGAACCGGACCGGAAAAAGCTGTTGTGTTTTATCGGACCGCCGCTTGATCCTGTTTTCCGTGAAAAATACGGCTTTGATGCGGACAAGGCATGGCAGGCGGTATTAAAATACCGGGAGAGGTTTGATAAGACCGGAATTTTCGAGTGTGAATTATATGAGGGTGTCGCAGATACGATCCGCAAGTTAAAAGAAGCAGGCTGCGTCATCGCACTTGCTTCCTCCAAGCCGGAGACAGCGTGCAGACGTATTCTGGAACATTTTTCCCTGACACCGTATTTTGATGAGATCGTCGGTTCCACTTTAGATGGAAGCATCAGCACCAAACAGCAGGTACTAGAGGAGCTTGGCAGACGGATGGAGCATATGCAGATCACAAAAGACCAGATGTGCCTGATCGGAGACACTGAGTATGACGTGATTGGAGCGGATCAGTTTGGAATCCGCTGTATCGGCGTATCCTATGGATTTGGAAAAAGAGAGCTGTTAGAGCGTGCAGGGGTATACTGTGTCTGCGACAACATGGCAGAGGTTGTGGAAGCACTGCAGCAGATGTGATAGAAAGGAAGATATCATGAAAACGACAGGCGGTTTTAAACTCTGGCAGATCATTTATCCGATTGGTATTTATTATGTTGTGTCGAGCCTTATGTACTTCGTGCTGGGACTTTTTCTGGGGGATGGGCAACAGACCTATATGCTGCGTCAGCTGATCTGCTCGGCGGCAACGGTCCCGGCGACGATGAGTTTTTATAAGCAGAATAAAATTGCAGAGCAGGTTGTCTATGGAACCGAAAAAGAAAAATTGGATACAAAATGGCTCGCAGACGCAGTTTTGGCGGCTGCGGGTGCAGCGACACTTGGCATTGCCGTGAATAATATCATTGCAATGACGCCGTTAGTGCAGATGTCGGAGGGGTTTCAGGAGGCAAACCAGTCCTTTTTTGCGGGAACGGTTGTGTTTGAACTGCTCGGTTCCTGCCTTGTGATTCCAATCGCAGAAGAATTGCTGTTCCGCGGTGTGGTGTACAAGCGTCTGAAGCTTTATTTTGGCGTGACACCGGCATTGATCGGTTCAGCACTTATCTTTGGTATCATGCATGTCAATCTGGTGCAGTTTTTGTATGCGGCGGTGATCGGATTGCTTCTTGCGTTTGTGTTGGAAAAAACAGGGAAGCTTTCCATGGCAGTTTTTGGGCATATTGCGGCAAATCTTGTGGCGGTGCTGCGGACGGAGACAGGATGGCTGGAGTTCAGTTTTTATCCGACGGTAAACGGCATTTTGTTTACGGTTGTGATGGCAGTGGCAGGAATAGCCGTTGTCAGCCTTTTTTACCGGAGAAAATAATTCGTTACATAAAAACGACATTTCATTACATATTCCATAAGAAAAGCTTATGAGCTGGTCGATATAAGATAAAGTACAGAGTATGGAGTGAAGAAAATGCCGAAAATTGCGATATGTGATGATGAACAGCCTATAAGAGAGTATTTAAAAAGTCTGACCGAAAAATGTATCCCGGATTCACAGGTTCGCCTGTTTGGCAGCGGAGAGGCACTGTTACGAGATCAGACATCCTTTGATGTGATCCTGCTGGATGTTTCCCTGCGTGGAGAAGATGGAAATCAGACGTTAAACGGCATGGAGACAGCCCGGAAAATCCGGGAGACATCCAATGCGATGATCATTTTTGTGACAGCGTTCAAAGAATATGTGTTTGAAGGTTATGATGTCGGGGCGTTTCACTATCTGTTAAAGCCGGTGGACGAGCACAAGTTTGCGGAAGTGATGCAGCGCGCCATGTGGCAGCTTGAGCGGGAAAAAGAGGAAATGTCCCTGTTGATAAAAGCAGATGGCAGTTATATGGAAGTTCTGGCAAAAAATATTTTGTATGCGGAGAACGAGGCGCGCAAGATTGTGCTGCACACGAAAAATATGCCGGAGAGCAGTTATACTTTTTATGAGAAAATGGAAGTGTTGGAGAAGCGGCTGGGAGAGGGTTTTTTCCGTTCGCACCGGGGATTTCTGGTAAATCTGCGGGAAGTGTACAAGTATGATGCGACCACGATACAGATGAAAAATGGTGACAAAGTTTATCTGGCAAAACAAAAGTATAACGATTTTGTCATGGCTTATATGAAATATCTGAGAAGCGCAGGATGAAAAGGACTGCAAAATAGCGGAAAAAAGCAAAAATCAGCGGAACATAGATCTGCTGATTTTTCATTACATAAAAGAGCCTGTTCGTTACAATTCGCTAAAATCAGAAAATGCCCGACCGATATACGGAGTAAAGAAAGGCAAAATGCATCGTTATGGTGCAGTTTTGGCAAGACATACAGGGAGGCAATAATATGCGAATTACAACACAAATGCTTGCACACTCAGCCGCAAAAAGCGGAATTCCATTTCAGCAGACAACACTGTTAGATATCCTGAACAAAAAGTCATCTTTTTCCGGTCTGCTGAACGGAGTGAATGCCAGTGCGGATGCAACGGCGATCGCAAAGAAAAAGAATTATTCGAAGCTGGAAGATATTTCGGGGAACCTGAACGGATATGCTTCTAGTCTTGTGGCAACAGATAAGAACTCCATTTATGACAGGGCAAAGGAAAGCGGCAGTACAAAGGATATTGTTTCCTCGGCAAAAAAAATGGTCGAGAGCTACAACGCAACGTTAAAACAGCTCAGGGAAACCGGGGATACTTTAAATGAGTTTTACAGACAGCAGTTAAAGGATATTCCTGCCGGGGACAAAGAGGCATTGAAGAGCATTGGTATCACACAGGCAAAAGACGGCAGTCTTTCCATTGACGAGAAAGTGTTACAGAGTGCAGATGCAGACACGTTAAAGAAAGTGTTGGATGGAGATACCGGGCTTGCTTCCAAGATCAGTTTTGTGAGCGGAAGAATCAGCCAGAACGCAGCGTCCAATGTTGTGAGCACATCGAGCCAGTATACATCGAACGGCTCTTCATTGCTGAGTGCACTTGAGACGAGTAAATACGATTTCTGGGGATAAAAAAGAAAATTGACAAATTTGCAGAGAAGATAAGACAGGAGAACTATTATGAGTGTTACGATCAACTTTTCCAAAAACACGTCCGCACCCTGGCAGTCAAATGCAAACATGTTAAAAAGCACGAGGGAAAAAATACAGAGACAGGAAGAGCGGGACGGAAAAATTGCTTTTTTTGAGACACAGAAGCAGAATCTCAAAAATCAGAAAGCGGATACAATCGAAGAAATTGCAAAAAAGCTGGAGAAGTTTCATACTTACGAGGATGAGATTGCGGCAGCAAAACAGGAGTACAACAGCTCACAGATGTTCCACATCTTAGATGAGGCAGAAGAGCGCGGAGAGCAGATGGCGAAAGCGGCTGAGAAATATAAGCCAAAGACCGAGGAAGAGCAGAAAAAGGAGGCTCAAGGCGAGGCAGCAGGAACAGACGGCAAAACCGATGATAAGGGTGTTTTATCCGAAATTATGGATGATATGTCGGAATCAATCGATGCGCAGGAAGGAAATCTGGAAACTACCGGACAGCTTTCAGAAGCAGAGTTACAGCAGAAATTGTCCGACGAGGAATTGCAGAAAAAACAACAGAGATATCAGCCGTTTGACGTGCGGGCATAATAAAAGCCGATATTTCACTGATGCCTGTCTTGGTTAGTGATCAGATAATCTACCATGTATCACAACTTTTTATTACAGAAAACAGAATATTAAAATCTGCCGTAACAAATAGTAATATTCTATACTCCGACAATTCAAACACAATTCCAGAAAAACACCTGAAGTGATATTTTATCACTTGAAAATCAAAAATTTTTTTATTATAAAACAAGGAAAGAATTGTTTGTATCCATATATTACAGTAAGAATATAATTATAATAGTATAAACAATACTGCTATAAATAATAAATATTCAAATTATCAGACAATATTGCAAAAAAATAGATAGACAGAAGTATCAAAAAGTTGTATATTAGAAAACAAGAAAAATAAAATAATTCATGAAGCAAAGGCGCTTAGATACCCAATCGATCATTGGGTTATTTGAGTGCCTCTTTTTATTACAACAATGAGATTGTCTGCAAAGCGGCAGTTTCAATCTGGATTAAGAAAGGAATTTGCGTATGAAAGAGCAACAGAAAGAAACATCTGCAAAAATGGTCACTCTGAACAAATTTGCACCAAAGGATTCCCAGACAAAAACAGACGGAATGTATGATCCGGCATTTGAACATGACAACTGCGGTATCGGTTCGGTTGTCAATATCAAAGGTATCAAGACACATGAGACCGTGGAGAATGCTTTAAAAATTGTTGAAAACTTAAAGCACAGAGCAGGAAAAGATGCAGAAGGAAAGACCGGTGACGGTGTTGGTATCCTTTTACAGATTTCTCATAAATTTTTTACGAAAGCCGTAAAACCGCTCGGTATTGAACTTGGTGGTGAGAGAGATTATGGTATCGGTATGTTTTTCTTCCCGCAGGATGAGTTAAAACGCAATCAGGCAAAGAAAATGTTCGAAGTCATTGTCCAGAAAGAGGGCATGGAATTTTTAGGATGGAGAGAAGTACCGATCGATCCGACAAAGCTTGGACAGAAAGCGATCGACTGTATGCCTTGCATTATGCAGGGGTTTGTAAAGCGTCCGAAGAATGTGGAAAAGGGACTTCCGTTCGACCGAAAGCTGTATGTGGCAAGACGTGTGTTTGAGCAGTCGAATGATGATACTTATGTTGTCTCCTTATCCAGCAGAACGATTGTATACAAGGGAATGTTCTTAGTAGAGCAGCTCCGCTTGTTCTTTGCAGATCTTCAGGACAAAGATTATGAATCTGCAATCGCAACCGTACACTCCCGTTTCTCCACGAACACAAACCCAAGCTGGGAGAGAGCACATCCAAACCGTTTTATCGTACATAACGGTGAGATCAACACTATCAAAGGAAATGCAGATAAGATGCTTGCCCGTGAGGAGACCATGGAGTCCGAATTTTTAAAGGGCGAATTACAGAAAGTGCTTCCGGTTGTCAACACCGAAGGTTCCGACTCTGCAATGCTTGACAATACACTGGAATTTCTTGTCATGAGCGGCATGGATCTTCCACTCGCTGTCATGATCTTAATTCCGGAGCCGTGGGCGAACAACAGCCTCATGTCCCAGAAGAAAAAAGATTTTTACCAGTATTACGCAACAATGATGGAGCCGTGGGATGGACCTGCATCCATTCTTTTCTCCGATGGTGATATTATGGGAGCGGTGCTTGACCGTAACGGACTCCGTCCTTCCCGCTATTACATTACAGATGACGATTACCTTATTCTTTCCTCTGAGGTCGGTGTACTTGATATTGATCCGACGAAGATTGTGGTAAAAGAGAGACTTCGTCCGGGAAAAATGCTTCTGGTAGATACCGTAAAGGGAAGAGTGATCGATGATGATGAGTTAAAAGAGACTTATGCAGGCAAACAGCCTTACGGTGAATGGATCGACCGCAACCTGCTAAATTTAAAAGATTTGAAGATTCCAAACCAGCGTGTGCCGGAATACACCAAGGAAGAGCGTCAGAGAATGCAGAAGGCATTTGGTTATACCTATGAATCTTTGAGAGATGCAATTTTACCGATGGCAAAAAATGGCGGCGAGGGAACGTCCGCCATGGGCATTGATACACCGCTTGCTGCACTGGCAACCGATCATCAGCCGTTATTTAACTACTTCAAGCAGCTATTTGCACAGGTTACAAACCCACCGATCGACTCTATCCGTGAAAAAGTGGTAACATCCACAACTGTTTACATCGGAGAAGACGGTAACCTTCTGGAAGAAAAAGCGATTAACTGTCAGGTGTTAAAGGTCAACAATCCAATCCTGACCAACACAGACCTGATGAAAATTAAAAATATGAAAGTAGATGGTTTTAAGGTAGAAGTCATTCCGACGACCTACTACAAGAGTACAAGTCTGGAAAAAGCCATTGAGCGTCTGTTTGTGGAAGCCGATCGTGCATACAGAGACGGTGCAAATATTTTGATCCTTTCCGACCGTGGCGTGGACGAATACCATGTGCCGATTCCTTCACTGCTTGCCGTATCTGCTTTGCAGCAGCATCTGGTAAAGACGAAAAAGAGAACTGCCGTTGCCATGATCTTAGAGTCCGGTGAACCGCGAGAAGTACATCATTTTGCAACACTGTTAGGCTATGGTGCCTGCGCGATCAATCCGTATCTGGCGCAGGATACCGTAAAACAGTTGGTAGACGAGCACATGCTTGACAAAGATTACTATGCAGCAGTGGACGATTACAATGCAGCGATTTTAAACGGCATTGTAAAAATCGCTTCCAAAATGGGTATTTCCACGATCCAGTCTTACGAGGGTTCGAAAATCTTCGAGGCGATCGGTATTGATTCGGATGTGATTGACAAGTATTTCACAAATACGGTCAGCCGTATCGGTGGAATCACTTTAAAAGATATTGAAAATGATGTGAACGAATTACATTCCGCAGCATACGATCCGCTTGGTTTGGAAACAGATCTTACTTTAGACAGCAGAGGACGCCATAAGATGAGAAGTGGTGCAGACCAGCATCTTTATAATCCGGCAACCATCCATCTGTTACAGGAATCCACAAAACGTGGAGACTACAATCTGTTCAAACAGTACACAGATCTTGTAAACAGTGAGGAAAAGGACGGCTGCATCCGCGGACTGATGGATTTCAACTATCCGAAGAAAGGCGTTCCGATCGAGGAAGTGGAGAGTGTCGATTCCATTGTGACAAGATTTAAGACAGGTGCGATGTCCTACGGTTCCATTTCACAGGAAGCACATGAGACACTTGCCATTGCGATGAACAGACTTCACGGAAAATCCAATACCGGTGAAGGTGGTGAAGATTATGAACGAATCGCAAGCAAGAACACAGCCGTAGACAGATGCTCCAAGATCAAACAGGTTGCATCCGGTCGATTTGGTGTCACAAGCCAGTACTTAGTCAGTGCGGAAGAAATCCAGATCAAGATGGCGCAGGGAGCAAAACCGGGCGAAGGTGGACATCTTCCGGGCAAAAAGGTTTATCCGTGGATTGCAAAGACAAGACTTTCCACACCGGGCGTATCACTGATCTCGCCACCACCACATCACGATATTTATTCGATCGAGGATTTGGAGCAGTTGATCTTCGATTTGAAGAACTCTAACAGAGCAGCAAGAATTTCCGTAAAACTTGTTTCAGAGGCAGGTGTCGGAACCGTTGCGGCAGGTGTTGCAAAAGCAGGCGCACAGGTTGTGCTGATCTCCGGTTACGATGGCGGTACAGGTGCTGCTCCGGCAAGTTCCATTCACAATGCAGGACTTCCGTGGGAACTTGGACTTGCAGAGACACATCAGACTTTAATTATGAATGGACTTCGTAATAAAGTAAGAATTGAGACAGACGGTAAACTTATGAGTGGCCGTGATGTTGCGATCGCTGCTTTGCTTGGTGCAGAGGAATATGGTTTTGCAACCGCTCCGCTTGTAACAATGGGCTGTGTCATGATGCGTGTCTGTAACTTAGATACCTGTCCGGCAGGTATCGCAACACAGAATCCCGAATTAAGAAAACGTTTTGCAGGAAAACCGGAATATGTGGAAAACTTTATGAAGTTTATCGCAGAGGAACTCCGTGAATACATGGCAAAACTTGGCTGCAGAACCGTGGATGAGATGGTTGGACGAAGCGACCTCTTAAAAGTCCGGGAAGATCTGACCGGACGTGAGAAAGAGATCGATCTTTCCAGAATTTTAAACAACCCATATGCAGGACCGAAGGAGAAAGTAACCTTTGATCCAAAACATGTATATGATTTTGAACTGGAAAAATCAAAAGACGAGACGGTACTTTTAAAACAGCTTGGCTCTGCACTTGCAAACAAACAGCGCAGAAGCATTGATGTGGAAGTGACGAACACAGACCGTTCCTTCGGTACGATTTTTGGTTCCGAGATAACAAAAAAATATGGAACCGGCTTAGAGGAAGATACGTTTGTAGT
>OKRV01002268.1_pt1 | contig 10352 bp, 10 predicted proteins | sample 1601201 | NCBI WGS metagenome assembly OKRV01 (sample SAMEA3541540, study PRJEB24748) | human gut metagenome | biome: human gut; feature: human-associated habitat; material: faeces | place: China | collected 2012 | reverse complement strand
TAAACTTGCCTTAATTGAGGAAGTCTATGAGAAATTCTTTGAACTTCTGCCAGAAGAAGAGTTGTTAACTCTAGATATTTTGGAAAATATTTTGAGTTTTACTAATTGGGAGGAGAGCCCAAAGGTTGAAGAAATATATGAAGACTTGTTTGAACAAGTCAAAAGGAAGAAGAAATTCTCAACTAACGATTTATTAGTTATTGACTATTATTTCTTCCATCTTTATGGAAGAAAACAGTATGACAAAAAACTTTTTGAAAAAATCGTAAAGAGAGTATTAAATCAGGAAATTTGGACAGATGATGTCCATAATATTGTTTTATTTAATGATTTGATGGCTATCGCTGCTTTGAAGATTTTTCACAATTCCTTTTCAGACTTCTTAACAGTTGTGGATAAAGCATTAGCCGTTATAGAAAAATCACAATTCTATAGCTATAAACCTAGTGTTTTTGTTCTCAAAGCTAAATATGAACTTCTGCATAAGGGAAATAAGAAAAAGGCTGCAGAGAATTACGATAAGGCCATAATGTTTGCTTCCGTTTTAGAAGACTCGGTTTTAGAAGAAAGTATAAAAGCAGGGAAAGCGGCAGATGGTTTATAGAAATGGTGGTGACATAAATGTCACTACTTTTTTAATGGTTAAATGTTTACTATAGAAACATAAATAACAGTTAAAAGGAGTTTTATTTTGAAAAAACTAAAATTATTTACACTATTCTCACTACTTATCACTATCTTGCCTTATTTCACAGGTTGTCTTTAATAAGGAGTCACCATGTCAAAATATCCATATATTTCACAGGTTGATCAGCGTGATTGTGGTGTCGCTGCCTTGGCCATGATTCTTAAACACTATGGTTCATCTTATAGTTTAGCTTATTTGCGGGAGTTGGCTCAGACTTCTCGTGAAGGCACTTCTGCGCTTGGTTTGGTTGAAGCGGCCAAGCAGTTGGGTCTTGAAACTCAGGCTATTCGTGCGGATTTAGACTTGTTTAAACAAGAAAACCTATCTTATCCTTTTATTGCACATGTGGTTAAAGAAGGTGGATTGCAACATTATTATACGGTGTTTGGTCAAATCAAGGGGAAGCTTGTTATTGGTGATCCAGATCCTAGCAAGAAGGTCATTAAAATGCCCTTAGAGGAGTTTGCCAAAGAGTGGACAGGAGTTGCTCTCTTTTTTGTTCCAGGAGAAACCTACACTAAATACAAAGAAGATGTGCCTGGGCTTCTTTCATTTTTACCGATTTTGTTCCGTCGTAAGGGTTTGATTGCAGTTATTGTCTTGTTAAGTTTTCTAGTGACCCTAGTTAATATCATTGGTTCTTATTATTTGCAATCTATTATTGACCGCTTGATTCCTCAGGAGGCCTACACTCTTCTAACCATGATTTCACTGGGCCTATGTATCTCTTATCTAGCTCAACAAGTATTTACTTTTTTCAAAGATTATCTTCTACATCGATTGGGAAATTACTTATCCATTGCTGTCATTCTTCCTTATATTAAGCATGTCCTTTCCTTGCCTATTAGTTTCTTTAGTTCACGTCGCACTGGTGAAATCACGTCACGTTTTGGAGATGCCAACACTATTATCGATGCTCTAGCTTCAACGATTTTATCGATTTTCCTAGATGTGACCATTGTGATGACTTTAGCTGTGGCCCTTATTTTACAAAATCAGTCACTTTTTGTGATGACTCTCACGGTAGTTCCTCTTTATGTGTTAATCATTTTGGCCTTCTATAAGCTTTTTGAAAAGGAAAATTATCAATTGATGGAGGCAAATAGTCAGGTCAATACCGCTGTTATTGATGATTTGCGAGGCATTGAAACCTTAAAATCCTTGAGAGTTGAAGAAAGACGCTATCAGGAAATTGAGGTGAAATTCCATGACTATTTGAAGAAGTCTTTGTCTAAGGCCAAGTGGCAATTAACGCAGGATGGTTTAAAGACAGGGGTTCAGTTAGTTTCCAATGTCTTTATCCTCTGGTATGGGGCACAATTGGTCATGGAAGGGCAACTATCTGCAGGTCAGTTGATTACCTATAATATGTTGCTGAATTATTTTACAACTCCTTTAATTAATATTATCAATCTCCAATCTAAAATTCAGCAAGCCAAAGTAGCCAATAATCGTCTTCAAGAAGTTTATGTTGTGGATAAGGAAGAAAAAGGAAAACTTAAAGAGTTATCCTTTAAACAACTTGCTCTTAAGGGTGTTAGTCACCGTTTTAGTTATCAGCAAGAGACGCTTAGTAAGATTGATTTAACGATTCATAAGGGGGAGAAAATCGCCCTCATGGGTAAAAGTGGATCTGGGAAAACGACCTTGGCTAAAATGTTGTCGGGTTATTACACAAAATCTAGTGGTCATGTAACCCTAGATAAAGATGCTATTAGCCATGCGGAGCTGCGTCAAATGGTGACTTACGTTCCCCAGCAGACCTATGTGTTTACAGGCACTATTTTAGAAAATCTGCTATTAGGATTTGAAGGAGAAGTTGACGAGAAAAAGCTTCTTAAAGTTTGCCAACAAGCTGATATCTTAGAGGATATTCAAAAAATGCCACTAGGTTTTCAGACCCAAGTATCTGAAGATGGTGGTCTATCTGGTGGTCAAAAACAACGCTTGGCGATAGCGAGAGCCCTCTTGTCCCAGCAGCCTATCTTGATTTTTGACGAAGCTACCAGTGGTCTCGATAGTGATACTGAAAGCAGGGTCATGGCTAATCTTGCTAAGATTAAACGAACAATGATTTTTATTGCTCACCGCAATAGTGTCCGTCAACATGTCAGTCGTGTGGTGACCATGGTGAGTGGCCAGATTGAGTCAGACAGTCCTAATTTCAATCCATTCCAGTTTATTTAAAATAATCTTCCTATTATATATGTAGAAAACTTAAGTAGTCTAAATATTCACATCTTGCACCTATCTCCTTAATATAGTATACTGGTAGCATACTATTAAGAGGTGTAAACATGTTAGAGGCATATAAAAATTTTTGGTTAGGCTATCTCGATTTTTATGGTCGTACAAAACGATCAGACTATTGGTGGGTTGTCTTGATTAATGGAGTTATTGGTACTTTGATTTTCCTACTGATGAACCTGCTTGGGCAAACAAAAGCTGCTGGCTTTACATTGACAGCTTTTATTCTATTTATAACAGCAACGGCGCTTCCCACAATTTCAATTCAGATTCGTCGTCTACGTGATGCCAATTTCAATGTTGCTTGGATTGTATTAAAAGCGACACCACTACTAGTAGTACTTTGGGTGATGTATGCCTTTCCTACAAGAGATTCAAAATAACTCCAATATAAAAAGGGTGAAACTAGTTAGTCTAGTTCCACTCTTTTTTTCTTACAAAATAAAGCTACTTAAGAGGCTAACGAGGGTGAAGCTGATAGTTGCATAAAATACAGCGAGACGAGTTGCCTGAATAGGTTTATAAAGTCGAATTAGTGTTAGGACACACCAAATAAAGAGTACTGTGACAAACCAACCTGACAGTAAGCGACGTGGCGTCACACCATAGAGTGCCATATAAACGCCAAAGAGTGTCCAGGCTCCGATTAAGAAATATTTCAGTGGGAAGATGTAGCTGGTGTATATGAGGTCTAGCCAAACCATAATTCCTAAACGATCTTGACTACTTTGTCCAGTGCGTGCCATTAAGTAAAGGAGGATACTTGCATGAAGGCAAAGAATCTGAGCGCTCCCCCAGTCGTCGTGCAGGCCCCAGAGACTAATTTGCATGCCTTGGAGTAGACTAGTGACCATAAATATTCCCGATTCAAGTCGCATTCCCTTTGCTTTTCCACCTAATAGGCGACAGCCTAGCTCAATCGTACTGATCAAGACAAGGGTTGCTGGAAAGGCAAAGGAAAAATGGGTCAAGTAAGTGACATACAGGAAGCAGGACACAAGACAGGCGACAATCAGTCCCTTAATTTTCCAAATGTCTTTTGGTGAAAAATGTTCCAAGAATTTCTTGGTTTTGGTTTGAAGACTAGTCTTTTCGTCGGAATATTCCTGGGAGACTAGCTGTAAATCAGTAGTGTAGTTATTTGTTTCCATCATAATTCTCCTTTTGGATTTTTGTCCAAAAAAGACTTTATCATAAAAAACGTTTGACTTTGTTACCCAACTGTAAAATTACTAAAAATAGGTCTATGGACTTAGGTCTGGAGAATGAGTTGGAAAAATAGGCGAGAAAAAATATTATGCTCACATTGAATGATAGATTGTACTGGCTATATTGTCAGAAACAGTCAAATGCTAAAGACAGTTTTTTATAGATTAACTGTTTATTTATCTGGGATTAAGCAAAGGACTCCTATTGAGAATTACCAAATGTAATGTCATTTTTTGACACCACATGTTAGCTTGACTAATATGTAAATGTTGCAAAATTTCTGAAAATTCGTTGACATGTGTTGTCAAAGTAGTATGATATTAACATAAAAAAACTTAGGAGGTTCTTATGTTAGGTGTCATCCTACTCTATGTTGGTATGGTTTTGATGAGTAATGGACTCCATCGTTTAGAGGGTATTCCTGATAAATCAAATGTTGTCATGAATATCTTTACGGGTGGTTTGGGGTTGATTCTCAACATTATTGTCATTGCTTATGGAGCTTGTACAGGGCAAGGCGCTGAATGGTTTTATGGTAGCGCCACTGGTCTTTTATTTGCATTCACCTATCTTTACTCGGCTATCAATACGATTTTCGATTTTGATCAACGTTTGTATGGGTGGTTTAGTTTATTTGTGGCAATTAATACGCTACCAGCAGGGATTCTTTGCTTAACATCTGGATATGGTGGTAATGCTTGGTATGGTATTATTTGGTTCTTGTGGGGTATTCTATGGCTAACTGCCTTTATTGAAATTAACCTTAAGAAGCACCTAGGGAAATTTGTCCCTTACCTAGCTATTTTTGAAGGAATTGTAACAGCTTGGATTCCAGGGCTTTTGATGCTTTGGGGCAAGTGGTAAGCATTGATTTAAGGAGGAAAAACGATGCAATTGACAATGCGTGAGCAGGAAAAAATGATGATTAGCCTTGCGGCTATGATTGCTCAACGACGTAAAGATAAAGGAATCAAATTGAATCATCCAGAAGCAGTTGCTTTGATTACAGACTATGTGCTTGAAGGTGCAAGAGAAGGTAAAACTGTTGCCCAATTGATGGATGAAGCTCGCAATCTTTTAACACGTGAAGATGTTATGGAAGGTATTGCGGAAATGATTCCAATGATTCAAGTTGAAGCTACTTTTACGGACAGTACAAAACTGGTTACTGTTCATGATCCTATTCAGTAAGGAGAAATGTAATGATTCCAGGTGAATACCATGTGGCGAGTGAGCCAATTGATTATAACGGTGGTTACGAAGCCATTAGTCTTGAAGTGAAAAATGTGGGTGACCGTGCTGCTCAAGTGGGCTCTCACTACCATTTTTATGAAGCAAACGAAGCTGGTCTTCAATTTGATCGTGAAAAGGCGCGAGGCAAACGTCTAGATATTCCAGCAGGTACAGCCATTCGTTTTGAGCCAGGTGAAACGAAAACAGTACAACTTATTGACTTTGGAGGGAAACGTCGTATTTTTGGTTTCAATAACAAGGTCAATGGTTTCTTAGACTAGAAAGAGGACAAATCGATGAGTTTTAAAATGGATCGTGAAGAGTATGCTCAACACTACGGACCAACTGTAGGTGATAGCGTACGTCTTGGAGATACCAATCTTTTTGCAGCCATTGAAAAAGACTTTACTGTTTATGGACAGGAATCTAAGTTTGGTGGCGGTAAAGTTTTGCGTGATGGTATGGGTGTTAGTGCTACGGAAACACGTGACAATCCATCAGTTGTTGATACCATTATTACAGGTGCAACCATCATTGACTATACAGGTATTATTAAAGCGGATATCGGTATTCGTGATGGTAAGATTGTTGCTATCGGTCGCGGTGGTAACCCAGATACAATGGACAATGTGGACTTTGTTGTGGGTGCTAGTACAGAAGCCATTGCCGCTGAAGGTTTGATTGTGACTGCTGGTGGTATTGACCTTCACGTGCACTATATTTCTGCCGACCTTCCTGAATTTGGTTTGGATAACGGGATTACTACCCTCTTTGGTGGTGGTACTGGTCCTGCTGATGGAAGTAATGCAACAACATGTACACCAGGTAAATTCCATATTACTCGTATGTTGCAAGCTGTTGATGATATGCCTGCTAACTTTGGTTTCCTTGCCAAAGGTGTTGGTTCTGAGACTGAAGTGGTTGAAGAGCAAATTAAGGCCGGTGCAGCAGGAATTAAGACACACGAGGACTGGGGTGCGACTTACGCAGGAATTGATAATTCCCTTAAAGTTGCGGATAAATACGATGTTTCTTTTGCGGTCCACACTGACTCTTTGAATGAGGGTGGATTTATGGAAAATACTTTGGAATCCTTTCAAGGTCGTACCGTTCATACCTTCCACACCGAAGGTTCAGGTGGTGGACATGCTCCAGATATTATGGTCTTTGCTGGTAAGGAAAATATTTTGCCATCATCAACTAACCCAACTAACCCATACACTACAAATGCTATTGGTGAGTTGTTAGATATGGTTATGGTTTGCCACCACTTGGATCCAAAAATTCCAGAAGACGTCTCTTTTGCTGAATCACGTGTACGTAAACAAACTGTAGCTGCAGAAGACGTTCTTCACGATATGGGTGCCCTTAGTATCATGACTTCAGATGCCATGGCAATGGGACGTGTCGGTGAAGTAGCCATGCGTTGTTGGCAACTAGCTGATAAGATGAAGGCTCAGCGTGGTCCGCTTGAAGGGGATTCAGAGTTTAACGATAATAACCGTATCAAACGTTACGTGGCTAAATATACAATTAACCCTGCCATCACTAACGGTATTGCAGACTATATCGGTTCTGTAGAAGTTGGTAAATTTGCAGATTTGGTTATCTGGGAACCAGCACAATTTGGTGCAAAACCTAAGTTGGTGCTTAAGGGTGGTATGTTAACTTATGGTGTTATGGGTGACGCTGGTTCAAGTCTTCCAACACCTCAACCACGTATCATGCGTAAATTATATGGTGCTTACGGTCAAGCGGTTCATGAAACAAATCTTACATTTGTCTCTCAATATGCTTATGATCACGGTATCAAAGAAGAAATTGGTTTGAATAAGATTGTTCTTCCTGTTAAGAATACGCGTAACTTGACTAAGCGTGATATGAAGCTTAATGACTACGCTCCAAAAACAATCCGTATCGATCCACAGACCTTTGATGTCTTTATTGATGATGAGTTGGTTACTTGTGAGCCAATCCATACGACATCATTGTCTCAACGTTATTTCTTGTTCTAAGGAAGACGCTATATAAATGAGGCTGGAATTTTTCCTCCAACCTCTTTTGTATTTTATAGCCATAACGTTTTTAGCGCTTAATTAAGTTGCTATATGAGTTTGATGCTAGATTTTTAAAATGTAATAGAAAAGGAAAAAGTATGATTTTTACAAAAGTAGACGCTCTTGTTAAAGATATCGATGTGGACAAATACCATATTGAAACAGTCATTCTTTCGAGTGATGACCTTAACAAAAAAATTATTCGTGTGAAGAGTGATCACGGGAATGAATTTGGTATTCGTCTTGATAAGGGACAAAAATTGCAAAATGGCTCTGCCTTTTTTATCGATGATCACCATGTCCTAGCTATTGGTGTTGAGTCACAGGATTTGATTGTCATCTCACCTAAAGATATGGATGAAATGGGAATCACAGCTCACATTCTTGGGAATACTCATAAACCGATTGAGGTGAAAGATGCCAAGATTTATTTAGAGGTTGACCCAGTTGTAGAGCAAGTCTTGACTCAAAAAGAGATTGCCTACACGATTGAAGAAGTGGTCCTTGATAAGCCCCTACGCCATGTGAATTTAACTGCCCATGAACATTAATCCCTTTGCTAATGTGTCTTTGCAAGATTATCTTGAAATTGTGCAAATTGTCGATTCAACCTTTCCAATTGGATCATTTAACCACTCTTTTGGGATGGAAAATTATCTGCGCGAGGATACTGTAACAGATGATAAAGGTTACGAAGAGTGGCAAGAAGCCTATTTAGCTAGTCAGTTTAAATATGGTGAAGGTCTTGTAATCAAATTGGTTTATGATGCTATGGCTACAGACAACTTAGAGCAGGTTTGGCATTATGATAAGGTCTTGACAGTTTCGACGCAAGCGCGTGAAACAAGACAGGGGACTAAAATGATTGCTAAGCAAATGCTTCGACTCATTCAAAGGCTTCATGCTATTCCGGTATTGGATGACTATCAGTCCAAAATACGTAAGGGTGAGGTCTTCGGCAATCCAGCTATTGTCTTTGCGCTCTATGTGTTTAACAAGGGCTTGGGATGTAGTGAAGCCATTGCACTTTATGGCTATAGCGTGATTTCGACGATGGTTCAAAATGCTGTTCGTGCCATTCCACTTGGACAGTTTGCTGGACAAGAGATTGTTTTACGTAGCTTTTCGCAATTAGAAAAAATGACACAGGAAATTCAAGAATTGGACGCGTCCTACCTTGGGGCCAATACGCCTGGTCTTGAATTAGCTCAGATGAAACATGAAACACAGGTATTCCGCCTATTCATGTCCTAAAATATCAACAAGGTTGAGAGGAAAAAACAATGACAAAACGTACTGTAATTATTGGAGTTGGTGGACCTGTTGGTTCAGGTAAAACCCTTTTGCTTGAGCGTCTTACACGACGTATGTCCGACTTAAATTTAGCAGTTATTACTAACGATATCTATACAAAAGAAGATGCTCTTTTCTTGGCTAAAAATTCAAGCTTAGATGAAGACCGTATCATTGGTGTAGAAACTGGTGGATGTCCTCATACTGCTATTCGTGAAGATGCTTCTATGAACTTTGAAGCGATTGAAACTCTTCAAGAGCGCTTTAACCATGATTTGGATGTTATTTTCCTTGAAAGTGGTGGGGATAACTTGGCTGCGACCTTCAGTCCTGATTTGGTTGATTTCACCATTTATATTATTGACGTTGCTCAGGGTGAAAAAATCCCACGTAAGGCTGGTCAAGGGATGATTAAGAGTGATTTGTTCTTGATCAATAAGACTGACCTTGCACCTTATGTTGGAGCTAACCTAGATCGTATGCGTGAAGATACCCTTCATTTCCGTAACGAAGATTCTTTCATTTTCACAAATTTGAATAATGATGACAATGTTAAGGAAGTGGAAGAATGGATTCGTAAGAATTTCCTACTAGAGGACTTGTAAGATGACACAAGCATACGATGGCTTTGTCCATCTTGGATTTTCAAACCGAAATGGTCGTACAATTTCCCACAAGAAATACCAAGAAGGTAACTCTCGAGTGTCAGCGGATAATTCAGATGCCAATGGTGTTCCTTACTATTTCCTAATTAATATGGGTGGGGGCTTTGTCGAGGGTGAGCAGTATCAAGTGACTATTGATGTTAATAAAGATGCTCATGCCTTGGTAACAACCCAAACACCTACCTATGTTTACAAGTGTGAAAGAGGACAGTTGACGCAACAACATACGTCCATCACACTTGAAGAAAATAGCTATTTGGAGTACATGGCTGATGAAGTTATTCCCTATTTGAAATCACGCTATTTCCAAACAAGTCGTATTGATATGGACAAGTCTGCCCACTTGATTTATTCAGATGGTGTGACGGCAGGTTGGTCTCATGAGGATTTGCCGTTTCAATACCATTATTTTCGTAATTTGACACAAATCTACCAAGATAATGAGCTTGTTTATAGCGATCAGACCCTCTTAGAGCCTCAGAAACAAGATATGTTTAAACTTGGTTATTTTGAAGGCTGGCGTAATTATAATAGTTTGGTAATGGTGTCACCAAATATTGACGAGGCTTTTGTTAAGGCTTTGCAGAAGCACTTAGAAAATCTGAATTTAGAGTCTGATTTTGCTATTTCATCCTTAGATATCCCGGGTCTGGTGTTACGTATCTTAGGAAAAACTGCTGAGGATAATCGTCGCGTCATTTATGCCTGTGCAGACTATTTTAGACAAGAAATACATGGATTAACCCCTTTGAATTTGAGAAAAAATGATATGAGGAGATAAAAAATGCATATTCCTGAAAATTACCTAAGCCCTACGACTTGTGCGGCAATGGGGGCAGTTATGTTGCCTATTTGGTATAAGGCTGTCAAGGAAGTAAAGGTTAAAGTTGATACGGATAAAAAAACGATTCCTATGTTGGGAATCGGGACTTCCTTGTCCTTCCTTATCATGATGTTTAA
>OKRV01002266.1_pt1 | contig 10354 bp, 9 predicted proteins | sample 1601201 | NCBI WGS metagenome assembly OKRV01 (sample SAMEA3541540, study PRJEB24748) | human gut metagenome | biome: human gut; feature: human-associated habitat; material: faeces | place: China | collected 2012 | reverse complement strand
ATTCTCCATTTCCCATCCCGTGTATTCCCGCCGCTTTTACCGTTTGCTGACTATCTTGCAATTCGCGCCTTTTGTTTTGTTGGGAATAGTTTACATTACGTCTTCGCTTTATGTTTTGGGGATTTTGTGCACATCGGTATTGGTGAACATGGTACTGCACTATCGCAGCAAGGCGCGGATTCAGGGCTATTTCTTTTCCATTCCTCAGTTATGGCAGTTGCTCAGGCAAGCGGAGAAGTTGGCACAGATTCCGTTGTGTGCATCCGTGCATCGGGATATCCAAAAGACTTTGCAGGCATTGCATCCGTTGCGAAAGAAACTTTCCACTTTCCGTTTCAGTATCAGACTGGAGAGCGACATCGCCATTTTCGCTTATTTCTTCACTCAAAATTGCTGTTTTATTATCCCCTACACATTTATTAATTTGAAGTAAACCGTTCTCAACCTTAACTTCATATACTGTAGTTTTTACATCATTTGCATTCACCTCTTCAACCGCCGCAACCGTAGGCATAGGAGTCGGCACACTGTCGGACATACCTATTCTGCCGATAGCGTATCCGCCTCCGAAAAACAACGCTACAAGTAATACATATGACGAAACAATAAGTGTATTCTTTAAAATTTTCATAATTTATTCCTCATTTCTTTTAATATTTTTTCTTAAATTATTCCCTTTTGTCCCATTTTTATACTTTGCATAAGACTTTGAAAAATAAATGTTGCAAATTTATGCAATTTAGGATATAATTAAAGTATGCAATTATCTTTAAAGAAAGATTGAGGCTTTTAACAGCCCCGAAATCAAAGTAGACATACTCTCACATTTTGTCTACAATCTTAATAAAAAAGATAGGAGAAAATATTATGGCTGATAATAACAGAAGAAACAGACCAAGCTCCGGATATGGCTCAAATGATAATTTCAACTGGGAAGAGTATGATATGAAAACTTCGTCAGCTTCAGGCGCTCCGAGACGTCGCAGACAAGCGGCATCCACAAAGCCTACAAGATCACCGCAGGCAAGTTCTTCATCATACAGAGAAGTACCGTCAAGGCGCCGGACTCAAACAACTTCCCGCAGTAAGAAAAAGCAAAAAAAGCAGCTTACTCCGAAACAGATTCAATTCAGGAAACGCTTACGGCTTACATTCTTTGTTGCGATTTTTGTGGTAGTTGTAATTGTATCCGGTATGGGCATAGGAATGTATGCCGCAGTATCACGTGAAATTAAAGATATGAATATTCAAACTCTTGCTTTGAATTATTCTTCATTTATATATTACGAAGATGCCGCCGGCAATCCGCAGGAACTTGAACAAATACAATCCGATTTTAACCGTATATGGGTAGATTCGTCGCAAATACCTCAAGTTATGAAAGACGCTATCGTTTCAATCGAGGATGAACGTTTCTACAAGCACCACGGTGTTGATATAAAACGTACACTCGGTGCAACGGGTAAATGGGTACTTTCAAAAGTCGGTATCGGCTCGTCAAACTATGGCGGTAGTACGATTACTCAACAGGTTATAAAAAATATAACCAATGAAAAAGAAAATACACCTTCGCGTAAGGTCAAAGAAATGATGCGTGCGGTTGCACTTGAAAAGCAGCTTACAAAAGACGAAATACTTACAATGTATCTGAATATCGTATATTTCGCTAACAACTGTAACGGTGTTGAGGCTGCTGCAAACACTTACTTTAACAAAGACGCAAGCGGCCTTACCCTTGCCGAAGCGGCATCAATCGCAGGTATAACACAGTTCCCGTCAGAATACGATCCGTTTGTACATCCGGATAAGAATATCGAAAAACGTAATCTTGTACTCGGTAAAATGCGTGAACTCGGTTATATCACAGACGCTGAATATGCAGAGGCATCAGGTAGTGACCTTGTTGTAAGCAACGCTTACAGACAAAATCAAGGACGTATTACTTCATACTTTGTTGACCAAGTTGTAAATGACGTTATCGCCGACCTTATGACTCAAAAAGGTTACTCGGAAGATTTCGCAACCCAACAGGTATACAACGGCGGTTTGAAAATTTATTCAACAATGGATCCCGACATTCAAAATATAATGGAAGGCATATTTACCAATACGTCTAACTTCCCTTATACAGGCAAGGGTGCTCAATCGGCAATGATTATAATTGACCCTTACACAGGTAAAATTCGCGGTCTTATAGGCGGTCTTGGCGAAAAGACTGATATTCGCGGTTGGAACAGAGCCACTCAATCAAAACGTCAACCGGGTTCATCAATCAAACCGCTTTCGGTTTACGCACCGGCGGTTGATATGGGTAAAATCACAGAAGTTGACACCGTTACAGACGAAGAAATAACAATCGGCAACGACAAGTGGAAACCAAAGAACTCATACAACGACTTCTTAGGCGATATGACAATTAAAGAGGCGGTTGCACGTTCGGCAAACATTCCTGCCGTAAAGGTATTGGATATGGTCAACCTTACAAACTCATTCAACTACCTACAAAACAAATTCCACATCACAACACTTGAAGAAAAAGATAAAAACTACAGTTCTCTTGCACTCGGCGGTCTTACACAAGGTGTAACCGTTGAAGAAATGGCAGGAGCATACTGTACATTCGTAAACAGCGGTAAATATATTAAGCCGTATACTTACACAAAGGTACTTGATTCAACAGGTCAGGTTATTCTTGAAAACACATCAAGCACAAGTCAGGCTATCAGTCCTGCGGCAGCATACATTACAGCTGATTTACTTTCGGGCGTTGTAAACAGCAGCGTCGGTACAGGTAAAGGTGCAAAGCTTGACTGCGGTATTTCAACATACGGTAAAACAGGTACAACAGACGATGACTGCGATAAGTGGTTTGTTGGTTTCACACCGTATTATGTAGGCGCTTGTTGGTACGGTTTCGATACTCCTGCATCAATTTCAGCGGCAGGTGTTTCGGGCAATCCGACAGTTACCGCATGGAATCTTGTAATGGAAAAAATTCACGAATCGCTTAACCCTAAAGAAATCACAAAGCCAAGTAATGTTGTTGAGGCACAGGTATGCGAATACTCCGGTATGCTTGCAACTGACACCTGCCCTACCACAACCGCTTACTTCGTTGAAGGAACACAGCCAAAGGCATATTGTGACGCATCACACGCAAGCAGACGTAATAAATCAACGCAAACATCTCTGTCAACAGTTGCACCGGTTGATACTCCAAGCGCTATGCCTACAGTAAATCCTGCGACTTCGGAAACACACGAAAATCAAAACGGCAATAATTCAAATACATCTTCAGGTATAAATTCGGGTTCTTCGTCAAGTACTAACAGCGGTTCTTCGTCAAGTACAAATTCGGGTACTAACAGTGGTTCTTATGATACAAATTCGGGCAGCAGTACTTCGTCAAATTCGGGCGGAACTGATTACGAACAAGGCAATACAGGCTCATCTGAAAGCGAAAATACAGCAGGCGGAGCAGAAGAAGATACTTCATCGGAAGAATAAGACAGCAAAAATGAGGCTTTTTCAAAGCCTCATTTTTTGTTACTGATTCAGATTTTATAAACAGATATACCCCTACACAATGAAAAAAGGTTATCGGCTAAAATGCCGATAACCTTTTTATATGTAGCCGTCTATGCTACATAACACGTTATTTTTCTATCCATATTAAAACCTCCCATATTTTCGATAATTAAGAGGTTTTTAAAATCCGCCGAGTCCGAAACTTATTGACAATGCATTATTAACACTTGCCATAAGTCCGTCATCTATACGGCCTATTTTCTCTCGTAATCTTCTTTTATCAATCGTCCTGATTTGCTCAAGCAATATCACAGAATCCTTATTAAGTCCGTAATCCTTTGCAGCAAGTTCGATATGCGTAGGCATTTTCGCCTTATTAATTTGGCTTGTTATAGCCGCCGCAATCACCGTAGGACTGTATTTATTACCTATGTCGTTCTGTATAACAAGTACAGGTCTTATACCGCCTTGTTCACTTCCGACAACCGGGCTTAAATCGGCGTAATAAATATCTCCTCTTTTCACAATCAATTTACTCACACTCCGTCAGTTTTTCCTCACACAGCGAAAGACTTTCGTTATCCGCCTCCAAACACATTTGTGCCAGTTCAAGATTTATATCCGCCATTTCCTTATAACCTTTTTCAAGTTCGGCTACAAGTTTATTTTCATCGGATTTTTTGATTTGTGACAAAGCAATCAGGCCCCCTTTTCAGTTTTCAAGATAACCGTTTATCAACTACATAAGGTAGTTTAATACCTTCACCGCCTTTCCGTCTTTTGTATAAATTCTCGGGATACGCTTACCTATTACGCATGACACCTCGTAGTTTATCGTTTCAAGCCACTCGGCTAAATCGTCAACGGTTACTCCTTCACGTCCGAATATGATTACTTCATCGCCTTTATCAATATTATGGACATTTGTAACATCAATCATACATTGGTCCATACAAATTCTTCCGATAATAGGGACTTTCACACCGTCAACAATCATCTTACCATGCTTTGCAAGCTTTCTTAAATATCCGTCAGCATAACCGATAGGTACTGTTGCGATTTTGGTTTTCTTATCGGTTATGTACTCTTTTCCATAACTTACCCCTCTGCCGGGTTCAACTTCTTTTATATGTGTTATTGTTGATTTTAGCGTCATTGCGGGAATTAGGTCAAGTCTTGACTTATCCACTTCGTCAGACGGATACATTCCGTACAAAATAACACCAGGACGCACCATATCAAGGTGCATTTCAGGGTACATCATTATTCCGGCACTGTTGCAAATATGCTTAATCGGAATATTAAGTCCTTTTTCTTCAAGTCTGCTGCAAACATCCATAAAACGTCCGTATTGCAAAAGTGTATACGATTTATCGTACTCGTCAGATGTTGCAAAATGTGAGAATATACCTTCGATTTCAATATAAGGCAGTTTTGATATTTTTATAATTTCGTCTACAATTTCTTCATTGTCTTCTCCTGCAAGAAAACCTATACGGCTCATTCCTGTATCAATTTTGATATGAATTTTCGTAACTTTTTCTTTTCTTTCAGCCTCATAAGAAAGTGCTTTTGCAAATTCATATGTGAATACACTCGGTGTTATATCAAAATTGATTAAATCTTCAACAGTTTCTTCACCGCTTGCACCAAGTATCAAAATCGGCACGGTTACGCCACGGCTTCTAAGCTGTTTACCCTCCTGCAAAACCGCTACGGCAAGACGGTCTGCGCCGTTTTCAAGGAGCGTTTTTGCGACCTCCAAAAATCCGTGACCGTATGCATCGGCTTTTACTACCGCCATTATTTTTGCATTCGGATTTGTTATCTTTCTTATTTCCTTTATGTTATGAGCTATTGCGTCAAGGTCAACCTCTGCCCAAGTTCTTTTATCCATTGTTATACTACTCCCTTTCCGAAAGAAAATCATCCACATTGCTGCGAGAGATTTAATTCAGTTCTTCTTAATTATAGCATATAGCCATTTACTTTTCTACTTGTAATATTTGTCTTAAAGCACACGGAATACACTCCATAACTTTAGATGCGATTACGGACTCGATTCCATACTTGTCTTTGGCAATATCACCCGCCAAACCGTGTATGTACACCGCCATAGCTGACGCAACGGTTTCGTTTATACCTCTTGATACAAGTGACGCAACCGTTCCGGCAAGTACATCACCGCTGCCGCCTGTTGCAAGACCTGAATTGCCTGTAATATTAATATATTGTTCTCCGTCCTGACCGGTTACAATCGTATGATGTCCTTTTAAAATCAAAGTGACTCCGTTTTCCTCCGCGAACTCCTTTGCGGTAACAAGTCTGTTATCCTCAATATATTCCCTCTCAAGTCCAGTTAAACGTGACATTTCAACCGTATGCGGTGTAAATATCACAGGGCAAGTACAACTGCTTAAAGCCTTCATATTTTCCGCTACGGCATTTATTCCGTCTGCGTCGATTATAACGGGAACTTTTGAATATTCAAGCACACTTTCAACAACTTCCGAAACATCATCACATCTTCCCAATCCCGGGCCTATAAGCACCGTATCAGCCTTATCAACTCGTTTTAAAATTTCATCAATCGCCCCGGCAGAAATACGTCCGTTTTTGTCGCTTAACGGCACTGTCATAACTTCTGTCGTTTTTGCCTCCATGGCACCGTTAAGACTGCTCGGTACTGCAAGCGTAACAAGTCCGCTGCCTGTTGTAACGGCGGTTTGTGACGACAAATATGCCGCCCCTGTCATTCCGGCAGAACCTGCTATAACAAGTACCTTACCGTAATCACCTTTCTGCGAATTGTTTTCACGTTTAGGGAAATTTGAACGCACAAATTTATCGTCAATTACGTTAATTTTCAAATTCTGTCCGTCAATTATATAGTCCGGAATTGAAATATTCTTAACCGCTGCCTTCCCTACATAATCAGCCGCAGGGAACATAAGCATACCGACTTTGTAAGCCGCAAAAGTCACTGTTTTGTCAGCCTTTATACATACACCGCAAATTTCGCCACTGTCGGAATTAATCCCGCTCGGGACGTCAACCGCCACTATATACTTTGCGTTATCATTAATTTCACTTATAACGTCATAACTTATTCCGCGTACAGTTCCGCTATGCCTGTTCCGAAAATTGCGTCAACAATTATGTCATACGAACGCACTATATATTTCAAATCTTCTATATCCGAAATGACATCAATGTTGATATTCATTCTCTTGATTATATCAAAATTAATTTTTGCGTCGCCTTTAAATTCATTTCCGCATACCAAATAAACCGCCACATCAATGCCCATATTGTACAGATGTCTTGCGATTGCGAAACCGTCACCGCCGTTATTGCCTTTTCCGCAAAATACCGCGACCGATTTTTCCGAAAGGTTTGCAAAGTCGTTTTTTAGTTCTTCCACACAAGCCATAGCGGCATTTTCCATAAGCACAATACTCGGTATTCCGCCGATTTCGCTTGCCGCCTTGTCCACGCCTCTCATTTCAGAGGCAAAACACGCTTTCATATTTTAGTCCTCCATTACAAATACATTTCTCGGATTAAATCTCTTGATTGATTCAATCATCTTTGATGTAGGCTGGAACAATACTCTGTAATTTTCACTGTCTTGGCTGTAATCAACAAAGTAAACATTACCTCTCGACTTATCGCCCGTAACGTCAAAAGTTTTGCTTACTGTTACGTTTTTATAATCGTGATTATGCTCGTTATCATTGATATTCGCACAAATATTTATTTCTTTAAAGTCAAAACTCGCAATTCTTTTTCTTGCTTTCTTTGACATAATCTTATCAATATCAATTTCGCTGTTTGTAAGTATATATTCGTACTCAATATTTTGCATACTCATAAGCAAATACGCACCGTACCACGCAAATGCTATAAGCACAAGTCCGATACTAAATGAAAATGAACCGAATTGAGTGCCCGAAAGTGCAGTAGCCGTTGCAAAAATAAGTAATAGCAAAGCCAGCGATACAATAATCGCCGCAAAAATTATAACTGCGATAATCGCCTTTTGTCCGCCTGTTTTTTTCTTCTTTAGTATGTATTCCAAATATATATCATTCATCATAGCAATCTGTTACCTTTCTTATATTTAATTCATTTTCTTCAGCTTATCATACAGATTTTTCAATGCACGTCCGCGATGACTGATTGAATTTTTTTCTTCGTCACTGCTTTCGGCAAACGTTTTACCGAGTTCGTCAGACAAAAATATCGGATCATATCCAAATCCATTTTCACCCTTAGGCTCTTTTGTTATCGTGCCTTTTACTTCACCCTCAGCGGTTATTTCCGTACCGTCAGGCATTATAAACGCTACCGACGTCACAAACTTTGCTCTGCGGTTTTCGTTGTCGCCGAGTTCCGTTAAAAGTTTGTTAATTCTGTCCTCGTCCGTTGCATTGTCACCGGCGTATCTTGCACTTCTTACACCCGGTGCACCGCCGAGTGCCTCAACGCATATGCCCGAATCGTCCGCAAGGATAGGATAATCGCAAACCATAGCAACCGCTCTTGCCTTAATAAGTGCGTTTTTTACAAACGTGTCGCCTGTTTCTTCCACATCAACATCAATTCCAAGCTCTTGCTGTGATACGATTTCAATGTCAAGCGGTGCAAGAATTTCTTGCATTTCTCTTATTTTCCCTTTGTTTTTTGTTGCAGCTATTACCTTCATAAGACTGCCTCCGTAATTTAATTATTTCTCTAAATATTCTACTACATATAGCGTTTTTTTTCAAGGTCTAAATAGAAAATTACACAATTTAAGTACAAAAAATGCACTCCGTAAAGAGTGCATTTTCACGACTGCGCCGTTATTTTTATTTGCTTAGTTCTTCATCTATTGCAGCAGCTGCGGCTTTACCCGCACCCATTGCAAGAATAACTGTTGCGGCACCTGTTACAACGTCACCGCCGGCATATACATGTTCTTTTGAAGTTTTACCTGTTTCCTCATCAGCAATGATACAACCTCTCTTATTTGTATCAAGACCTTTTGTTGTCTTTCTGATAAGTGGGTTCGGAGTTTGACCGATAGCTACAACTACTGTATCTACGTCAATAATTTCTTCACTGCCCTCGATAGGAACAGGACGTCTTCTGCCACTGTCGTCAGGCTCGCCAAGTTCCATCTTGATAACTTCCATACCGTTTACCCAACCGTCCTCGTTGCCAAGAATCTTTGTCGGATTTTGAAGAAGTTTAAATTCGATACCTTCTTCTTCTGCGTGGAATACTTCTTCTGCTCTTGCAGGAAGTTCTTCCTTACCACGTCTGTAAACGATATATACGTTTTCAGCGCCAAGACGCTTTGCCGATCTTGCAGCGTCCATAGCAACGTTACCGCCGCCAAGAACCGCAACATTTTTACCTACATATACAGGTGTATCGTATTCAGGGAACTTATAGCCCTTCATAAGATTAATTCTTGTTAAGAATTCATTTGCACTGTATACACCGTTAAGGCTTTCGCCCTCGATACCCATAAAGTGAGGCAGACCTGCACCTGAGCCGATGTATACCGCATCAAAATTCATTTCGTCAAACAATTCGTCAACAGTAAGTGTCTTACCGATAACTACGTTAGTTTCGATGTCAACACCCATTTCCTTTAGGTTAGAGATTTCCTTTTGCACAATATCCTTTGGAAGTCTGAATTCAGGAATACCGTACATCAAAACGCCGCCTGCTGTATGGAATGCCTCGTAAATTGTTACTTCGTAACCCTTTTTAGCAAGGTCGCCCGCAACTGTAAGTCCTGAAGGACCGCTTCCTACAACTGCAACTCTCTTACCGTTTGAAACAGGCTTTTCAATTTCTTCCTTGACATTCTTCATATGCCAGTCGGCAACAAATCTTTCAAGTCTGCCGATACCGACGCTTTCGCCCTTGATACCTCTTACACACTTTGATTCACACTGCTTTTCCTGCGGACATACTCTGCCGCAAACAGCAGGAAGTGCATTTGTTTCCTTAATCTTCTTATAAGCGTTTTCAAATTCACCCTTTGCAACAAATGCGATAAATTCAGGGATTTTAACGCTTACAGGACAGCCTTGCATACAAGGCTTATGTTTACAGTTAAGACATCTCTGTGCCTCGTCTATTGCCATTTCCTCTGTATAACCTGTTGTTACTTCAAGGAAATTCTTGTTTCTTACATTAGGACATTGCTCCGGCATCGGATTTTTGTCCATTCTCATATTTGGCATATTAAAAATCCTCCCTTAATCAGTCTTGATGATTGGTTCTGCCTATTCTGCAGTGACCTTCTTTACATGATTTTTCTTCGTAATCCTTAAACATTCTGCCACGTTTCATAGCAGTATCCCAGTCAATCTTGTGACCGTCAAAGTCAGGGCCGTCCACGCAAGCGAACTTTGTTTCTCCGCCGACTATTACACGGCAACCGCCGCACATACCAGTACCGTCAATCATAACAGGGTTCATTGAAACTGTTGTAGGAATGTTGTATTGTTCTGTCAGCTTACAGACAAATTTCATCATTACAAGCGGACCGATTGCGATTACTTCGTCAAACTTTTCGCCTGCTTCGATTTCTTTTTTAAGCATATCTGTAACAAAGCCTTGATTTCCGTTTGAACCGTCGTCTGTTGCAACGATAAGTTTGTTTGAAACTTTCTTTAGTTCATCTTCAAGAATAACTAAATCCTTGTTTCGAAAACCTGTGATAACCGTTACATCGGCACCAAGATTATGAAGTTTCTTAGCTTGCGGATAAGCGATAGCTGTACCAAGACCGCCGCCGATAACCGCGACTTTCTTTAGACCT
>OKRV01002249.1_pt1 | contig 10402 bp, 9 predicted proteins | sample 1601201 | NCBI WGS metagenome assembly OKRV01 (sample SAMEA3541540, study PRJEB24748) | human gut metagenome | biome: human gut; feature: human-associated habitat; material: faeces | place: China | collected 2012 | reverse complement strand
CTTTCCCATCCGTTGCATGAGTCTGTCCCGTTGAGGTATGTCCCATCCGCAACAGTTGCGAATATGAATCATATCAAACTTCCATGTATTCATGTCCTCATCTTCGTAAATGGCGTGCCATTCGATGCACTCTTCTTCTGTCTGAATCAGATTCTTAAATTGGACTTCCTTTAAAGATAGCCGTTCGGCAAGTTCCTGCATCACAGAAAAGCTGGCTGCAATATTTAGTGTATCGGTATAGATATGTAGGTCTATATCCCTACTCTTTGCCAGCAGACCGGATTTAAGCGAGCCTACCAGATGAACAGTTGCCCCAATACGTTCCCATGCCGGTATAATACCGGTATGTTCCAGTATATTCCAAGCGGTTTGCTGATTATGTAGGGCAAGTTCAAGAATATCCATATCGTTCATTTTGAGCATGCAAAGATACAAAACTTATGGATATATAGCTATAAATAGCCATTTCCTATCCTACTCGATTGCAGTAATTTTGCGCACCGTTTTGACTCTATTTTCATCCTTTAGCAATAAATTACTATGGTATTCAATCAAACAGAGAAGCAAGAAAGAAGCTATTTGCAGCAAATAATCAATCGGTTGAAGCAGATAATCAGCCATACAGATGTGTCCGTGAAAGACCATGTAGATACATTGGCGGAGTACAAAGACTACCTTTGGAGCAGTAAAGATATTGATCCGCATGAGATACGCTCCATGCGTGAAAGCATCCTGAATCATTTTGCCATAGGCGAAAGTGTAATTGACAAACGCCGACGGTTTGCCAAAATAGTGGATATTCCCTACTTCGGCCGGATCGACTTTCAAGAGAAGAGCGAGAACTGTACGGTAATCCCTGTTTACATCGGCATCCACACATTTCACGATTCGGAAAGCCGAACAACCCTGATTTATGATTGGCGGGCACCTATTTCGAGTATGTTCTACGATTACGAATTGGGTGAAGCATCTTATCAATCCCCATCGGAAGAGATAAAAGGAGATATTTCATTGAAACGCCAATACCGGATTCGGGCTGGAAAGATGGAATTCATGATCGAAAGTGCGCTGACCGTCCACGATGATATTCTGCAAAAGGAACTGAGTGCTAATGCAGATGATAAGATGAAGAACATCGTTGCCACCATCCAGCGGGAGCAGAACCGGATTATCCGTAATGAGGAAGCCCGGACGCTCATCATTCAGGGTGTAGCGGGTTCGGGTAAAACTTCTATTGCCCTGCACCGCATCGCCTACTTGCTGTATGCTTTTCAGGGCAGTATCTCTTCAAAAGACATCTTGATTATTTCTCCGAACAAGGTGTTTGCCGATTACATCTCTAACGTGCTGCCCGAACTGGGCGAAGAAACCGTACCGGAATCCAGCATGGAACAGATACTTTCCGAAGTACTGAATCACAAATACAAATACTTTAGCTTTTTTGAGCAAGTGAATGAATTACTGACAAAACCAACACCGGACTTTATTGAGCGAATCGAATATAAATCATCTTTCTACTTCATCGCCAGTCTGGATCGCTTTATTCTGCACATCGAAAACCACTACTTTAGAGCAGAGGATGTGAAGCTAACTAAACATATCACCGTCCCGGCTGAATTTATCGAAGAGCAATTCCACCGCTTCAACCGCTACCCCATGCGCCAACGGTTCGAGGCAATGACGGATTATATTCTCGACATGATGAAAGTACAATATACTTTCACGGTGACGACTGCCGAACGGAATTTCCTTAAAAAAGAGATGAAGCGAATGTTTGCCGGAAACAATGATCTGCAAGTCTATAAAGATTTCTTCGCATGGATGGATAAGCCGGAACTGTTTAAAATGCGGAAGAACCGCACACTTGAATATGCCGACTTAGCACCATTGGCATATCTGCATATCGCTTTGGAAGGTGGTACAAAGAACTATGTTAAACATTTGCTGATAGATGAAATGCAAGATTATTCTCCAATCCAGTATAAGGTAATGCAAAAGCTATTCCCTTGTCGGAAAACGGTGTTGGGCGATGCCAGCCAGTCGGTTAATCCTTACGGTTCGTCTACTGCAGATATGATTCAGAAAGCTCTTGTCACAGGTGAAGTGATGAAGCTATTCAAAAGTTATCGTTCTACTTATGAGATCACTGATTTTGCACAGAAAATACGGACAAATACCGATCTTGAACCAGTCGCACGGCATGGAGAGAAACCGAAAGTATTACAATTTAATAATGAGAAAGAAGAACTATCTGCTATTAAAGAATTAATTGCCACTTATCAGGCATCCGCCTATAAATCGCTGGGGATTATCTGCAAAACCGAATCGCAAGCCCGTGAGATGGCAGATAAATTACAAATTCCTGATATTAATTTCCTATCAAGCCAAAGTTCGGCTTTTGTGCAGGGTATTGTTATCATCTCTGCCCACATGGCAAAGGGTTTGGAATTCGATGAGGTGATTATACCACAGGTGGATGATAGGAATTATCATTCGGAAATCGACCGGAGTATGCTATATGTGGCGGTAACAAGGGCAATGCACCGTTTAACGCTGACATATAGCGGAACAAAACACACGCCATTCATCTAAATTTTCGGCTTACTTTATTGTCATGCGGGAATTAACCTCTATATTTACCGCCATGCGCATAGCAGATTAACGAAATAACGATGAGAGAAAGCAAGATTTTATATCCGTCACCTGTACTTTCCCAATACATTAAATACTATTGGGCGTTAAAGACCGATGAAGTAGAGCCAGTATGATACAGACTATTCCATCGGGGTGAGAATCTAAATATCCAATCAAAAGGTTTACAGCCAAAGAATTTCATCCAGGGACAGTTCTCAACTTATGGAAGTTTGATTTCAGAGGGCAATATTGATATGATTGCCGTTATATTTCATCCTCTGGGGCTAAATCCATTTGTGCGGTGTTCTATGAGTGAGCTTTACAACCATTATATAGATGTAGAAGATTTGGAAGATATTGAACTGAATCACCTGAAACGAAATATTTCTGCCGAACCAGCCGTTGAAACCTGCATCCGGTTGATTGAACGCTTCTTTATGCAACGGTTGGTCGATGCAAATTGTAACTACCAAAGAACTCATCACGCTATCCGTCAAATCATCAATCAACCGCAAATTGACGTGAATACCCTTGCTGAAAGTGCTTGTTTGGGATATAGGCAATTCAAGCGAGTATTTTCCAACTATGTAGGAATGAGCCCTAAAGAATATTATCGGGTAGTTCGCTTTCAGCGGGCACTGTATCTGTTGCAGAATCATCCGGGAATGGAGTTCGTAGATTTGGCTTATTCTTGTGGCTTTTACGATCCTTCGCACTTGGTGAAAGACTTTAAAGAGTTTACAGGCTGTTCGCCTACTCAATATCTATCTTCCCGTTCTCCGTATTCTACATTCTTTTCCGAAGATTGTAGGCTGAATGTTATTAAATCGCATAGTCGTGCGTAGTCATCTGTGATAAAGTCAGTTTTTTACAAGTGGATGATAGGCAAAGAACTTACTTTTGCAGAAGTATTTAAAATTAGAAAGTTATGCAAGAAAGTAATTTTATACATATAACCGCTAGCATTGCACAGGTTATTGAAGCAGAAGAGAAATTGTTAAGTAGTCTGCCCGTAGAGGTTATCACACAAAGACGAAATGCGCAGAATCGCACCATCAAGCAGATTCTCGGTCACTTGATTGATTCGGCATCCAACAATCATCAACGCATGGTTCGGTTGCAATATAGCAAAGACCTACTTTTCTTCCCTGATTACACACAGGATAATAACTTGTGGATAGCTCTGCAAGATTATCAGAATGAAGACTGGGCTAACTTAATCCAGTTGTGGAAGTGTTACAATCTGCACATCATCCAAATAATTAACTCGGTAGATAAGAACAGGCTGGATAGTTACTGGTGCGACTTTACAGGAGTAAAGGTAACACTACAAGAAATGATAGAGGGATATTTGGGACATTTGCACTTGCATATAAAAGAAATCCATGAATTGATAGATTGAATTTATTAATTTTTCATACATTTGCGCTATATCAACTCACAAATAGTATTCACTTCTTATGAAACTCTGTATATAGCTACGCTCCTGCGAATAGCCCCATTCAAGAAAGCTATTCAGCTATTTGACAAATAACGATTTATTTGCCACAGAGATTTTATATCCTTTTATTTATGAATTTACGAGCTGGCAGACTATATGATGCAGTCTGCTCGTGTCGTGCTATTTTGCAGTTGAGCAATGAATTATACATATAAACAAATCTGGCTTATCAACTTTCCGGTAATGATGAGCATCTTAATGGAGCAGTTAATCAATATAACGGATGCTGTCTTTTTAGGTCACGTAGGCGAGGTGGAGTTGGGAGCATCCGCTATTGCCGGAATTTATTATCTGGCAGTCTATATGTTGGGCTTTGGGTTTAGCATCGGATTGCAAGTAATGATTGCCCGAAGAAACGGGGAGCTGAATTATAAGGCAACCGGAAAGACTTTCTTTCAGGGGCTATTCTTTTTATCGGGATTAGCCGTTTTGCTTTGCCTATTGATTCATGCCGTTTCTCCTTATCTATTGAAACGATTAATTTCCTCGCCGGAGATTTATCAAGCGGTAGTCCGCTATTTAGACTGGCGCAGCTTCGGGCTGTTGTTCTCATTTCCTTTTCTGGCTATCCGGTCTTTCTTCGTTGGAATAACGCACACGAAAGCCTTATCGTGGTCGGCTGTTACTGCGGTGGCGATTAATATCCCGCTGAATTACTTCTTAATATTCACACTGGAATTAGGTATTTCGGGAGCAGCCATCACTCCATCTTTAGCAGAAATGGGTTCTTTGATTGTGCTTTGTCTCTACACAAAAGCGAAGATTGACAAAGAAAAATACGGATTGAAGCCCGTGTATGATGGACAGTTACTTATCAAAGTCCTGAATCTGTCTGTGTGGAGTATGCTCCATGCTTTTATCAGCGTAGTTCCTTGGTTTCTATTTTTCGTGGCAATCGAACATTTAGGGAAAACAGAGTTGGCTATTTCCAATATAACCCGAAGCGTATCAGCAATATTTTTCGTAATTGCCAATTCCTTTGCTGTCACTACAGGTTCATTAGTAAGTAATGCTATTGGAGCCAGGGCGAGAAATGAACTTTTCCCGATCTGCCACAAGGTTCTGAAATTAGGTTATGCCGTTGGCATCCCATTCGTAGTAGTAGCTTTACTCTGTAACCGTTGGATTGTCAGTTTCTACACCGATAATGAGCTATTGATAGAATTAGCATTTGCTCCTTTCGTGGTGATGCTATTGAATTACACGTTTGCACTACCCGGTTATGTATATCTCAATGCGGTCGGAGGAACGGGGAAAACCAAAATCACCTTTCTGTTTCAGGTAACAACCACCTGTGTGTATTTAGTGTACCTCTATTGGTTGAGCTTCTGTATAAAAGCATCTTTATCCCTCTACTTGACGGCAGAATACCTGTTTGTGATTCTGCTGGCACTTCAATCTATCATTCATCTAAAAAGTAAACACTATTAAAGCGAATCAAGTTATGATGACAAAAATATATCCTCGCACCGGAGATCAGCAAACAGTCTATCTGAATGCCGTGATTAAAGATCCACAAATTGAGGTAGGTGATTATACTATTTACAATGACTTTATAGCTGATCCCTTGCTGTTTGAGAAGAACAATGTGCTTTATCATTATCCCATCCATCGGGAGAAGTTAATCATTGGCAAGTTCTGTTCTATTGCCTGTGGCACGAAGTTTCTGTTTAATTGTGCGAATCATACATTGAAATCTCTGTCTACCTATACCTTCCCTCTATTCTATGAAGAATGGGAATTGGAAAAGTCGAATATTACTACTGCATGGGACAACAAAGGCAATATTGTAATCGGCAATGACGTATGGATCGGCTACGAAGCTGTGATTATGGCAGGGGTTCATATCGGTGACGGTGCTATTATTGCCGCACGTGCCGTAGTGACCAAAGATGTTCCGCCTTATACGATTGTGGGTGGAACTCCTGCCAAAGAAATACGAAAACGCTTCGATGCAGAGGTAATCGAACAACTGCTAATACAGAAATGGTGGGATTGGTCTACCGATAAGATACATCAGTGTTTGCCATATATTGCAGAGGGTAAACTAGATGAATTACTTGCCATGAAGAAATATAGATTATGAACTATATAAAGAAACGATTGACAAGGATTGATGCAAGTTTCAGTTCTTCTATATAGCTACATTTCGCTATTTTAGAACTCATGCCAGTGGATTATATTTGTAAGAAGCAGGAATTTGAAGTTCACCATTTCTGGAATTGCGACCAATAAGGCTGAATACCCCTTGAATCATTCTGATTAGCAGAGGAACTACAAACAAAACAAAAAATCATTCAGCATACAAAGCTAGTGCTTTGATATATATAATTTATTCACAATTAAATTTTATGCCTATGAATGATTTATTGAGAACGAGTTTTTTTCATCTTACTGGCTGATACCTCACAAGAAGTTATTAACACAGAAATGCAAGATGCTTATGAAGATTTTGTGAAGCAAATAGTAACAATTAGCCATTCGGAAGACTATACTCATGTCTTCCGGATGCTTAATCTCACCCGTATTGAGATAGCCCCTTTAAAGGGTTGTATCAGGATGGGCTGGGGGGAAAATACGCTTAAAAATCTATACATTCATAAAGCATTATCCTTAATTGGTGCAGAATTAGAGTTACTCAATCTGAAAACTACCCATCCCGAACAGTTTAATTCACCTGTGTCTACCGAGTTCAAGTCAGACCTATATGTACTCCCAAAGTCTAAAGAATTGGGGATTATAGGTATTGCTGAAATTGTACTAGCTCTGTTTCTACTGGGAAAAATCGTTGGGGAAAATGGAACGCCAGTCCCAAAAATTCAGTTGGCTCGTGGCTTTGAGCAGCTTTTCAATCTGAAATTTGGTAGTATCTACGATAAGATCGGTAAAGTGTTTACTCGTAAACCGTACAATCTTACTAAAACTTTGGACGCTTTGCGAAATACTATTACCAGAGAAGACCGTAAACGCAAGAACAAATAAAGATTAGAAAAGATAATTTTGCAAATCGTTTATTTATAGCAGTTTATAAACCATTTTTCGGGGAGTAGTTACCTACTCCTCTTTTTTTGCAACCTTGTTTTGTAAAACTTTGCTTCATCAATCGATTGAGAACAATAATGTTAAACTAAAAAATGAAGCAAAATGTATATAGACAACGAAAACTTCGAGAAGTGGATGGAGAAGCTATCCAAGAAACTCACCGAGATCGGGCAAGACTTGAAATCTCTTATTAATACTGATACTGTATTCGATGAAAACGAAAGGCTGTTGGATAATCAAGACTTAGCCTTTCTGTTGAAAGCATCTTTCAGAACCCTACAACGCTCAACGCTATCGGGCGAAAAACGTATTATAAAGCCAGCGATATCCGGGCTTTTGTTCGTGAATAGGCCGATTCTCAAACCTACAAACAGTTCGAAAAAGCAAATCAGTTTGCTTCACCTATCGATTTAGCGTGTTACAAGAACACGCTATAATGACACCTGTAATAAGCATTTCCTTTTCAATGCTTATTATCAGGTATTGATCTGTTCATATTTCTATAAAAAAGTAATTACCGTGCCAAACAGCAGTCGAAAAACGATATTCACTACCATTTCCATAGACAAGGAAACGGTAGCTTTGGTAGAGAAGATATGCAAACGCTATTCCCAGAAAAAGAGAAAGTTGTAAAGTTGGCGTTCAGATATATAGATAAGGTACATATCAACCCATCCGAAGCCCCTAAATCCGTAAAATCGGAACTGGCGAAAATAAATAAGGGACAGGATGATATTATCCGATTCATCCGTCACTATGAGGAAGAACAACTGAATCCCATGATACGGGTAACAAATTCTATCGCTTTGCGTTTCGATGTCATCGGTAAAACTTTGGAAACTCTTATGGATAAGCAATTGATGAAAACGACTGTAAATGACGAGTTATCCTCCGAGAAAAATATGCCGGAAAGAAAAAGCGTTTTGAGACAGGAAAATTACTTAATAATCCCTTTGAAAACGTTTTTTGGAGACACTCTGGGGGGAGGATATGCATTTGCGTTTTGCAGTAAGCCGATACATAACAAGTAATCATGCCCCTTAAGATTGCAGACGAAGGAACGCAAGAAAGATAAAAATACACGCTATTTTCATCCGGACATATATAAACTATGAAGATATTTATGTAAGTTTGTCCACGAAGAAAAATGATCATATAAATACACACAATTTGAAACATGGCAGACGACAAGAAAATTATTTTCTCGATGGTAGGCGTGAGTAAAGTCTTTCCGCCTCAAAAACAAGTATTGAAAAATATTTACCTGTCCTTTTTCTATGGAGCAAAGATCGGGATCATTGGTTTGAATGGTTCTGGTAAATCTACATTGCTAAAAATTATTGCCGGCGTCGAAAAAGAATACCAAGGAGAAGTAGTATTCTCACCCGGATATTCCGTCGGATATCTAGAGCAGGAACCGAAACTGGAACCGGGCAAAACAGTAAAGGAAGTCGTACAGGAAGGCGTACAAAATATTGTGGACACCCTCAAAGAATATGAAGAAGTAAACGAAAAATTCGGCGATCCCGAAATACTCGAAGATCCAGACAAAATGGACGCACTGATCAACCGGCAGGCCGAATTACAAGATAAGATAGATGCAACTGATGCATGGAACCTCGACAGCCGCCTAGAAAGAGCGATGGACGCTTTACGCTGTCCTCCTGAAGATCAGGTGGTCGATACGCTGTCGGGAGGCGAACGCCGCCGTGTGGCTCTCTGCCGTTTGCTGTTACAACAGCCGGACATCCTATTGCTGGACGAACCGACCAACCACTTGGATGCTGAGTCGATCGACTGGTTGGAGCAACATCTACAACAATATACGGGTACGGTTATCTGCATCACGCACGACCGTTACTTCCTCGACCATGTGGCCGGATGGATTCTGGAACTGGATCGCGGAGAAGGTATTCCCTGGAAAGGAAACTACTCTTCTTGGCTGGATCAAAAGACCAAACGTATGGCACAGGAGGAGAAACAAGCAAGTAAACGCCGTAAGACACTGGAACGCGAACTAGAATGGATCAACATGGCCCCGAAAGCTCGTCAGGCAAAAGGTAAGGCCCGTCTGAATTCGTATGAAGCCCTTTTGAACGAAGACCAGAAAGAACGCGAAGCCAAACTGGAAATCTTTATCCCGAACGGTCCCCGTCTGGGTAATAAGGTGATTGAAGCCAAGCATGTGGCAAAGGCGTTCGGTGACAAACTGTTGTTCGATGACCTAAATTTCATGTTGCCGCCGAACGGAATCGTCGGCGTGATCGGTCCGAACGGAGCAGGTAAGACTACACTGTTCAAGATGATCATGGGAATGGAAAGTATCGACAAAGGTTCTTTTGAAGTGGGCGAAACGGTAAAGGTCGGTTATGCAGACCAGACACATAAAGATATCGACCCGAAGAAGACCGTTTATCAGGTTGTTTCCGGCGGACAGGAGTTCATCCGCGTAGGCGGCAAGGAAGTCAACTCCCGCGCTTACCTCTCCAAATTCAATTTTGCGGGAGCCGACCAGGAAAAACTTTGCGGCGTACTCTCCGGTGGTGAACGGAATCGCCTGCATCTGGCTCTAACGCTGAAGGCCGAGGCGAATGTGTTGCTGCTCGACGAACCGACCAACGATATTGATGTGAACACACTCCGGGCACTCGAAGAAGGATTGGAGAACTTCGCCGGTTGTGCGGTCGTCGTTTCTCACGACCGTTGGTTCCTCGACCGTATCTGTACGCATATCCTTTCGTTCGAAGGGGATTCAAATGTCGTGTTCTACGAAGGTTCCTATTCGGAGTATGAAGAGTACAAGCGCAAATTATTGGGCGACGTGGAACCAAAACGTGTCCGTTACCGTAAACTTATTGTTGATTAATCGTATAAATAATTAATATTATAAGACCATGAAAAAAAGAATGTTATCGATGGCAGTAGTAGCTGCCGCCTTTTTGTGTTTCGGAAGTGACGCGAGTGCACAGAAAACAACCAAGCTGTTCAACGGAAAAGACCTTTCCGGCTGGAACTTCGTTGTCGATAAGAACTCCGTCCCAGCCGAACAGGTATATTCCGTGAAAGACGGTGTCATCAACATCACAGGACAGCCATTCGGATACATGTACACGAAAGAAAAATACGGAGATTATAAACTGCATGTAGAATATCGCTGGCCAAACGGCAAGGAAAAGGCGAACAGCGGTATCTTCCTGCTAATTGAAGAGCCGAAAAACCCGTTTC
>OKRV01002241.1_pt1 | contig 10434 bp, 10 predicted proteins | sample 1601201 | NCBI WGS metagenome assembly OKRV01 (sample SAMEA3541540, study PRJEB24748) | human gut metagenome | biome: human gut; feature: human-associated habitat; material: faeces | place: China | collected 2012 | reverse complement strand
TGCCGATTCTATGTTTAATTTTAATTTATCGGTAAAAATTTACCGAAGTATTGATAAAGAAATAATTAAATTTTATTTCGTATTTTGTATGACAAAATTGACTAAGTTATATCAAATACCAATAAGTTTATGATACTATTAAAAAGGTTATTGATTACTGTTTTATTAATGTCCGTGCTGTTTTTGCCAGCAAGGGCACAACAGAAAGCAGAAGAGGGTCGCACAAATACCCTTGCCGACACTCCGTCGGAAACCAAAATCACAAATGATTGTCATCTCTCCCTGCGTGCCAACCTGCTGCGCTGGGCTACCCTGACACCCGATTTAGGGCTTGAATGGCGCATCTGCCCGTCGTGGGGCATTGCCGTAAACGGCTCGTGGACTTCATGGAGCTGGAGCGACAAAGACCGCCGCTATGCCCTCTGGGAAGTGGCTCCGGAAGTGCGTTACTACATGGGCGAGAAGAAAGCCTGGTATCTAGGTGCGATGTTCAAGGCCGGACAGTTCAACTACAAGCTCTCCGAAACAGGCAAGCAGGGCGACCTGATGGGTGGCGGCATCACTGCCGGCTACCAGCTGCGGCTGAACAAGGCATTAAATCTTGATTTCAACCTCGGTCTGGGCTACCTGAATGCCGACTATGAGAAATATGAAGTCATTGACGGTGTGCGAGTACGCCGCGGCAACGAGACAAAGGACTGGTGGGGCCCCATCAATGCCGGTGTGACATTGATATGGAAGTTATTCTAACTCGGAGGAATCGAATATGAAAGCAAGACAATATATAAATATGATGGGAATGGCAGCCGCCGTGCTGCTCTCTTCCTGCGTGAAGGACACGCTTTATGACACGCCGCACCCCGACAAGGGAGCTGTCACCATCAGCCTGACGGGACTGTCGGCAGACGATAACTATGTACTCGACATGGACGGGAAGGTGGCCGACATTACAGGTTCGCCATTCACCAATCCCGACCTGCTCAATCCGGGAACACACAGTATGGTAATCTATAACCGTGCGGAAGGTTTCACTTTCGACGGACGAATGGCACGGGTCAATGCCCCTGATGGCAAGAGCCGTGCGGACGGTGCATCCGTAATCCCCCTGCCGGGCTATCTGAAGACCGTCAGTCAGGAGATAACCGTAACAGCTGACGACACGCTGCGTGTCAACCCTGTTCCGCAGCAGCGTGTACGTGACCTGCAACTGGAACTGGAAGTGACGCAGGGACGCCCCGAACTGATACAGAGCGTGACCGCCACCCTCAGCGGCATAGCCGGAATTTTTGATATGGAGAAGGGACAGACCATCGGCGAACCGACCTCCACGGTCTTCTCCTTCACCCGTGACGGCAGCAAGCTCACGGCCGACGCCCGCCTGCTGGGTACGATGGGAGACGTGCAGGCGCTGGTGCTGGACATCGTCTTTACCGATGGCGGACGCACACAGCGCACGGAGGTCGACCTGACGGAAGCCCTTGCGGACTTTAACGGCGATATGACCACCGCCTACCGTGTGACCGGAACACTGGAAACCCCCGTCGGCATGGAAGAAGGCAAGGGCGAAATTACCGGATGGGAAACGGTAGAAGGTGGTGATGCCAGTGCGGAAATGTAACGGTAACTATGCAATTTAACAATTAAAGACTATAAATATAATGAAGACAAGATTTTTTGCTTTCGCAGCGCTGGCATTGACACTTGCCGCCTGTAACAACGACAATGAGAACCTGAATGACGGCCCGGTAGCCGCCCAGTTTATCGCCGACATTACGCCCGCTACCCGCGTCAATTCGGAAGGAACCGACTGGACCGACGGCGACCGCATCGGCGTCACCGGCGCAGGCTTCACCAACGTGCCCTACAAGAGAGAGAACGGTAAGTTCGTGACCGACGGTACGACCATCTATTTCAATGACACCGAAACGCATACCTTCCATGCCTACTATCCGTATCAGGCTGAGGGCGGAACGGTGACCGTCAGCACCGCAGCCGACAAGCAGGGCGCGGACATCGACTTCCTCTTTGCCTCGGGAGCCACAGGCGACACCCACAACCCGACGGTGAGCTTCACCGGCGACCATGCGTTCCACCACTGCATGAGTCTCATCAAGTTCACCTTCAAGGCAGGCGATGGTCTCAGTTTCAACGAAACGGAACCTGCCGGCTACACGTTGGAGGGGCTGAAGCACGAAGGCACATTCGACACGGCTACCGGCACGACTGCCGTAACCGCAGCCTCCGAATCGCCGATTACCATGCAGCTGGGCGGTGCCACCACTTCGCAAGTCATCATTCTCCCGCAGGAAGTGACCTCCTCTCTTAACCTTAAAGTGTCTTACAACGGACAGAGCTACAACGCCCAACTGAAACTGCCTGCTACACCCACAGCCAATTTCTACACAGCAGGCTATGCCTACACCTACAACATAACGCTCAACAATAAGGACATCGAGGTGAGCGACCCCACAATTAACCCGTGGGAATCCGGAGATTCGAACGATGCAAGTGCAGAGTTGTAATCCCCGCACACCGCTGCCCCGGCGCAAGCGTCAAGCCGGAGCTGCCCATAGACAGAATGGTGCGACGGCCGCCTTCGCAGGCGGCGGCAGCACAAAACGAAAACAAATAAAAAACAACCCGATATGAAGAAAAGACATTCCATCCATGTAATTCTTGCCGCAGCCGCGCTGCTACTTGCCATGGCTGCCTGCACGAAGGACGAACTGGCGGACGGCGACCGTCTGCCCGAAGGACAATACCCCCTTGAGATAGCCCGCATCACCCTCGGCGTGGAGGGCGGCGAGGCGCAGCCCTGGGGCACACCGCAGACGCGCGTCAGCGAGATTGCGGACGGCACGGGTAGCGAGTTCAGCGCGGGCGACCTGTTCGCCGTACAGATAGACGGCAAGGAAGAGGTCGGCACCTACACCGTGCAGGACAACAACACCGTCAAAGCCGAAACACCCCTGTACTGGAGCGACACCGGCGAACACACCGTCACCGCCTGGTACCCCGCAAAGAGTAGCACCATCGACCTCGGCAACCAGAGTCAAAGTCTTGCCTACCTGCTGTACGCCACGGGCACGGGAGACTACCAGACACCCGTCACGCTGACCTTTGCCCACCAACTGGCCAAGGTGCGCGTCACGCCTTCGGACGATGCACTCGGCGAAGTGCAGAGCCTCCAGCTCTATACCTATACACAGTGTACTTATGAAAAAGGTGAGGTAGTGCAAGGCTCGCAAGAGGGCTGGATAGAGATGAAGCCGTGCGAATATACCGAAAACGGCGCAACCATCAACTGCTGGGAGGCGAACGTGGTGCCCGGCTACACAATAACCAAGCTGCAGGCGAACGGCACCGAGGAGCGCGAACTCTCCTCCGGCATCACTCCCGTGGCAGGCAAGTTCTACAACATCACGCTGGATAAGGACAAGGGATACACCGACGACGGACAGGGCAACTACATCGTGACTACTGCCGAGGGATTGAAGGCTGTGGCAGACATTGCCAACAACGGCAATCTCGGTATCAACATTACTTTGACTGAAAACATCAATCTCACAGATATGGACTGGACGCCGATAGGCATAGACTATAACCACCAATACACCGGCACCTTCAACGGCGGCGGCCATACCATTACGGGGCTGACCGTTACGGGAAGTGACCAATATGTGGGTCTGTTCGGCCACATCGGCTCCGGCGGCACGGTGAAGGATGTGACGCTGGAGGAGGTGAAGATAGAAAGCAATAACGATATGAGCGCTGTCGGCGGCGTGGCGGGACGCAGCTATGGCACCCTTGAAAACTGCTCGGTGTCGGGCAGCGTCAGCGGCAGCGGCATTGCTGGCGGTGTAGTAGGCTACCAATCGGGCGGTTTCCTTACCGGGTGCAGCTCCTCGGCCACAGTGAATGCTGGGGGTGTAGCCGGCGGCGTGGCAGGTCTGACGGATAGTGGTGCCACCCTGACCGCCTGCTATGCCACGGGCGATGTGACCCTTGAAAGTATCAACTCAGGCGGCAACTTTGTCGGCGGCGTGGTGGGAAGTAACACATCCTGCACCCTCAAAGCCTGCTATGCCTGGGGCAGCGTGACCGGTAGCGGAAGCGGCACCATCTATGTAGGCGGCGTAACGGGAACCAATGATGAGGGTACCCTGACCGCCTGCTATCATGCCAATGGGACTGTCAGCGGCCCGGCCGGAACCACAGGCGGCGTGGCGGGACGGAACTATAAATTTTTCAATGACCCTGTCATCACCGCCTGCTACTGGGGAAGCAATCCCGACACAGGCATCGGCTACAATGAGGGAGGCAGCACCACCATCGAAACCACCAAAGTGACGGACGGCGACTGGTTAGACGCCGTTGCACAGATGAACACCGCCCTAAACGAATCAGGCTGGCAGTACGAACTCACCGGAGCATTGCCTACATTGAAGAAACAGTAAACTGTCGGGCGGGAAAAGTTCCGCCCGTAACGGAAAATAACCGAAGTATAACAGTTGTATCTGCGGTTATTGAAAAGTGAGATAAGAGAATAGCCTCCGGCGGGGTGACTGCCGGGGGCTTCGTACATTTGCACATATAGCATTAGGGATTGCAAGAGAAAGCCCAAAATATAAAAAACAACATATATACCGTATATATCATATATATTTTGTATATTTGCACAAAAGACGAAACAATGGAAGCAACAGTAACATACAAGAAAAAGATTATCGACCTGAAAGAGGACACTTTCAAGGCTCTTTCGGTCATGGCAGCACGCCAGGGTACAAACTTGAAAAAACTCATAGAAAACCTGCTCGACAAGACAGCGGAAGAGTACGATGACAGCGAAGCCTACCGCTATATGACCGAGAATTACCCGGACGGAAAGGTCAAGCTGGATAAGAACGAACGTAAGGAATTTATGGACTGGCTTGGAGTGGTTGAGAAATGAGGGTTGAATTTTCAAAGGAGTTTGAAAAGGCAGTCCGCAAACTCTCCGGCAAAATGCTGGATTCAGTGCGTCAGGCAGTACAGGAAGTTATCAATGCCGGAAACATCGAGGAACTGACGGACTGCAAGAAACTGGTGGATTACGAATTTATCTACCGTCTGAGAATAGGCAGTTACCGTGCCTTCTTCAGCTATCATGTCCAGATAGTGGATGACTGCGTCATGTTTCTCTATCTGGTGCCCAGAGGTCAGGCGTACGACAAGAAGATGGAAAAGAACCTGCAAAGGAAAGATATATAACAAATATCACGTACAGGCAAACAGCCAACCGATAAAATATTTTTTTCCTTGTATGGTAAACGATTCTCTCACCAGTAAACCGTACTGGCTTGAAACATCTTGCCATAAGCGGACACATTAAGTGAGATATAGAGAATAAAAATACAACCACATCGTCACCATCGACCACACCACCGGAAACGGCAAACTCATCGCACTGCCTTCTGTGGAAAGAGTAATGCGAAATGTAGGAAACAAGAGAACTTACTTATTTAGAAATGAAATACCCCGGCTGAATATGCAACCCGCTTTCTACAATGCGTATAAGCTCATCACGCATTTTCTGAACAAGCTCCTTATTTTCTTCTGCTACATTAGAATGTTCTCCCGGATCGGATAACAAATTATATAGCTGATCAGCCTTTGGGTTATTCCCCAATTCAGTATTGGTCTGCTTATTGACAGCAGGACCGTTTGCCGCAGGAATATACTTCCACACACCATCCGTTATCGATAAATTGTTATGCAAGTTCTGTTCCACAGCCCAAGAGCGGCCTTTCACATCAGCCTTAAGCCATGAATCCAGATGATTTTCACTATCGGGCGCACTACCTTCCGGTAAATTTACTCCACACATCGAAGCAAACGATGCAAACCAGTCGATCTGACTTACCAGATTGTCTGATACTCCAGCAGGAATCTTTCCCTTCCAGCGAATAACGCAAGGTACTCTTGTACCTCCCTCATAACTGCTATACTTACCACCTCTGTATACCCCGGTAGCCTTATGATTTCCCAGCAGCTCTACTGCCTGATCTTTATATCCGTCATCAATAACAGCACCGTTGTCACTGGACAGAATTACAATAGTATTATCATCCAGATTCAGTTTTTTCAATGTTTCCATCACCTGTCCTACAGTCCAGTCGAAAGACAACAAAGCATCTCCACGAGGTCCTAATCCACTCTTTCCAGCAAAACGTTCATGAGGTACACGAGGTACATGAATATCATTGGTTGCCAAATAGAGGAAGAAAGGTTCTCCCGTCTTTTTGCTGTTTTCTATAAACCGGATAGCATGAGTTGTTATGCTATCAGCTATGTCTTCATCTCGCCATAAAGCACTCTTTCCACCTTTCATGTATCCGATACGAGAAATACCATTCACGATAGACTGATCGTGTCCGTGTGACGGATGCATACGTAAAAGCTCCGGATTATCTTTTCCTGTAGGTTCACCGGGGAAATTCTCGGTATAGCTTACATATACAGGATCATCAGGATCGAGCCCTACTCCCCTACCATTTTCCATAAAGATACAAGGAGTACGGTCTGCCGTAGCAGCCATAATATAAGAATAATCAAAACCGATATCAGCCGGATTAGGTTTTACCACTCCATTCCAATCTTGCTTTCCTGTTTCATTTCCCAGCCCGAGATGCCATTTTCCTACCACTCCAGTCTGGTAGCCGGCTTCCTTAAACATGTCGGCCATGGTATAACGCTCGGGAGTAATGATCATGGCAGCATTGCCGGCTGCAATTCCGGTTCCCTTTCTACGCCAGGCATATTCTCCCGTAAGCATGGCATAGCGCGAAGGAGTACTTGTAGCCGCAGCACAATGGGCATTTGTAAAACGGATTCCTTCAGAGGCCAGTTTTTCAACATTGGGTGTACGCACTGCTGAAGTACCGTTACAGCTCAAGTCACCATAACCTATATCGTCAGCATAAATAAGCAGTACATTCGGACGATCGGACTGCTGCTGTGCAACAGCCGATGAATACAAAGCCAAAGCACCTATCGGCAAAAACAGTTTTTTCATAGTATAATAGAGATTTAAATCAGTTGCAATTATATCTAAGTCGATTATCTTTTCGCATTAAATCTGAACCCCAGTCCCAGCATCAGGTTATTAGGATCTTTAAATTTATAGAGTTGGTATCCTACGTGCAGAAACAGATTTCTGGTAATATCCGTTTTCAAGGCTACTACCTGATAAAACGAATCCGTATCTGCTCCTTTGCAGACGACGTTCCGCCCTACACCTAAATTAATGGAAAAGACAGGCATTACAATCTCAGCACGGAGGGAAACACCCACTGCAAACTGTTCTTTGAAAGGAGGACGATGAAAGCGAATATTCTCTGCATCAGGACCACTTATCGTATTGGCAATGTGGTCGGCTATGTTAGCACTCTCATCGTACTGCGCATCCAGCGACAGACCGGCACGAAAGTAATGACTGAAATTATACATCGGATTAAAATTCAATCCGCCAACAGCAAAAGAACCGGGAACAAGCACCGCAGAACTTTCTGTAGGGAATACTCCCTTTTTCTTTAGCGCACCGTACACAATAAGGTCATAACTTATATACGGATCAAACATTTTCCTGTTCCGGCAGGAAGTATAAGCCTTGTCATGCAACTCAAGTTTCTCCTTACTGCCGAAATAACGTATCAATCCGATACTTCCGCCTATCGTATTGACTCCGGAATTGGGATATCCCGTATTGCCGTTTGAGTAATGTGTCACACCTACTCCTGCCCGCAGATTCGTACGGGCATCAATCTGCCAGTTAAGCAGCAGACCAAAGTTGATATACGCATTTATTTTCGAACCAACTACATTGTTCATAGGATTCGTTTCCTCATCATATTTCTTCCATCCGAAAGACGCTCCAAAATTCCACTCATAGTCGAAAGACAAACGAGGGGTTATACTCATTATCCGGGAAGTCTGGAATGCATAAACAGCCAGAGGATTTCCTATTTCTTTAGAATTGAAGAAAGTATTATACCCCACTCCGATTCCCTGTATGGCATGCGGGTATATTTTCCCCCAATAAGTGTCGGGCGAAAACTTGAATCCATACTTCACATGTCCGGAAAAGGTCTTTCTGACCGGAGTCTGAGCTGCATTCACGCCTTTAAAGAATCCGTTTGTAGGAAATGTATAGGCAGGACGAAAATCAACTCCTACCATATGAATCATCTTTCTGTCTGTACTATCTTTTTCGCCTGCCACCGCACAAACAGACAGGCACAGAAACAGACACAGAAGTATAAGTCTGCTAGTTTTTCCACTCATCTCATTCTATTTTTTCAGGAATTATACAAAAGTCGTACAGCCCCTTACTATAAAGTTTCCCTTCAAAAGTCCGCTTTCTTCCTGTAGAAGGAATGGAAATGTACAGCTTATAATCTATCCAATATTGCTCAATCATATAATAGACTGAAATTTTCCATTTTTCACCGGGAGGAATGACATATTCCTTACCTGCCAGATCGGATTCGATGGAAGTTTTAATTTCCTGAGAATTGACTCCGACCTCTGCCTTTGTACTTCCCAGAACCGGTTGTTTATCTACGAAATCGGGTATGACTACCAATGGCAAAGGAGTACCCAAAAAGCGTTTATACAGTTCCTCTTCATTTACTCCATCTTTATTTCTAAAAGAAACTTCACGCGAAAAAGATGTTTCCAACGGAGTGAAGTGCCAGCTTGTCGGCTGATCGGATTTGCTGTTATTCACTACCAGCGAATAGTCAGGTTCCAGCGTATTGTCAGAATATAACAAGCTTTTCCAATCATATACAATACTGTCTACTTCGTATTTTGAGGTTTGGGCCAACGACACTGGAATAGATTTCATCTCATATTCATTGCCGACAATTATTTCAACGTCAAGAGCCGACCTGTTCATGTTTTCTCCCGCATAAATACAAAGTTCTCTGCCATTCCTCTTCTCTACCCTGAAGTTGCAATATTCATAACCCAACTTTATAACGGCATTGGCTCCATTCTCCAAAGGCAGGTTTCTTCCATCAGGTTTTCCCTCAAGGTCACAAACTACTCCCCACACATTTTCAGAGGCTCCATATATATTCAGGATATCCCAGTTATCCGACTTAAAATTTATTCTGGCAACAGAATCTGTTTCCGACAACTGCACCACCGGAACTTCAGGCAAATAATCGTCTATAAAGACTCCGCTATTGCATCCGACGGCAGATACCAATAAGCCCAACCACAATATTTTCTGTATATTTTTCATTTTTTATCTCTACATGAATATTTCCAACCTTACATACAGCCTGCAAACTTATCTCCCGGGAGGCATGATAACCGGTGATCCGCCCCGCTTGTCAATCATGACACTTCTTAATACTTCATAGAGAATTCCACCAACATCGATGCCTAAATCGAATTTATTGAATTTATAGTAAGGTGTAACAATCGGAACAGTCTGCCATCCCCGTTGGGGATCGTAATATCTCTGTGCTCCTACCTCCATTCCAAACCGGTCGGTAAAATCATAGCCCACAGTAGCTCCGAATGCGCTCCTGTTAAAACCATAACGGTTATCCGGAGAATATGAGCCGAAAACATTTATATGCAGTCTGTCAGCAGGACGGTATGTTACGATACCGGAAACTCCCAAAGACTGTCCTACACTATTCGGAAAATTATACTTTACAGCATCCACTCCCGCCTGAATAGAAAAATAATCATTCAGGTCATAACGATAAAAGAATGAGGCCTGATTTACTCTTCCCAGACCAGGCAATGTTTCCTGCATGCCACTGCCATAAAAATTAGGAAGGATTTGTCCACCCGTCGCATAATCTCCATAAAATCTAGGAGAAGGATTTGTATAATAAGGAGGTATATAGAAAGGCTTGCGCAATTTAATCTCTATTTTCTGTCCGTCCGGTATCTCAGTTACCGGATTACTCAGTGTGTTTTCCTTGAAATCGGTAGCATATCCACCCGGTTGTGGAAAAACGACAACACCCTCAGACAATATTTTCAGACTGTCTTTTTCTTGCTTAATACTATTTACTTTCATGTTTTCCTGAGCATAAAGTCCTGCACAAGACAAACAAAGAAGTGATAATAGCATGATGTTTCTCCACTTCATATTCTTCATAGTTTGAGTTATGAATTCAAATATAGATGAAATAATTCATATAACAGCCAGATCTTAATCTATTTTAATACCCGAAAAGCAATATATCAAATAGACTGACATTTATCTCAAAACTCATTAGAATACATATCCCATTATTTGAGGCTCTACTTTTTATCCTTTTTGAAAATAGGTTTAATATATTTCTTGAAAATTTTTCCCACTTCAATGGTAGTTGTAGATACTAATTGAAAAATGCGCTGTATTCTAATTGAAAATTGCGCCACCAT